>Ga0114923_10000523_pt1 | contig 29924 bp, 22 predicted proteins | sample SumtaG_FD_89578 | JGI IMG/M metagenome (GOLD analysis project Ga0114923, IMG submission 89578) | Deep subsurface microbial communities from Indian Ocean to uncover new lineages of life (NeLLi) - Sumatra_00157 metaG | ecosystem: Environmental > Aquatic > Marine > Oceanic > Sediment | place: near... | reverse complement strand
TTTTCCATTTAATCGTTCTAGTGAACCGTAGCCATAGATCAAATAAATACCTAAAATAGATGCAGCTTTGCAAGGTGCATTCCATGTAAATTCCATTTTCAATTTATTTTCCTCAAACTCATTGCCAAAACCTCTCCAAAATAATATGGAAGGAATTTCAAAACCTTGTATAATCTGAGGTAATTGGGCAATATGACCAAATGGATCGGGGATATATCCTGCTTTCATAACTCTACCAAATTTTCTACTAATTTGATATCCAATCATGAAATTTCTGATTAAAGACTCTCCACTGACCAAAAATTCATCTGGGAGAACATACATAGGCCCAATAGAAAGCCTTCCTTCTTTTACATACTTTTTAATTTCTTCCTTTTTCTCTGGGCGCACTTCTAAGTAATCTTCTAATGGAATAGTTTGACCATCTAATGTGAAACTTTTGTAATCAGGATCATTTCGTAGAATATTTAACAATTTATCCATCATTATTACAAGTCTTGCCCGAAATTCTTGAAAAGGGAGATACCAATCATGCTTTATACATCAATTGTAAAAAGTTTCACGGTCCCAATGTGTTTCTGGCACAAATATGATGTTTTTGGATTTAACCATAATAAAATTCTCACTATTTAATACCTAAAATTTTTCGATTAATCAATTATAATTCTTTTTAATTTAAATTATTTCTTGTAATTGCTTAATATTAGTCAAAACTTAAATCTCTTACACAGTAATCTAATAATTCTTCTCTCTATTATGATTTATTTAAGAATGTATTCTAATGATAACTAATGGGCATAAAATACACTACTTTATAATTAATAAATAATCTTGTTGTTATTATGATAAAACAGATTTACCGATAACGCTTGGATGAGGTTTCTTTCCTAGTAAATCCAATAATGTGGGAACTATATCAGTAGTTTTACAGTATTCAAGATTGATTTTAGGAATTTCTTGCGATCCACCAATTATAAATGGAACTATCATTGATTTCCTAAGAGCAACATCGTGAGTATAAAGAGATGTGCCTAATGTCTTTCCATGTTCATAATTAAAACTATATTCCCCTGTTGTAGAAACTATTATATCGCATGACCGTGGATTTTTAAAAAATCGAGGAAGTTGATCAATTAAACCAACAAAATCAATCTTGGAGGTAGCTGAAAACCACTCATCAATAGAATGCTCTTTATTATCCAGTAGTGCCTGAGAATCTTCATTATTTTCATATCCAAATAAATCTCGAGTCTCATATGTATATTTAGTTCTTTGATTTCCTTCTTTTCCACTATATTCTATTCTTCCTTTTAAAATTTTTCCAGTTTCTTCATCCCTACGTTCTAGATTTATAATTCCTTTATCAGGGGTACAATTTTCATCTTTAAAATACATCAATTTTACTCCAGGAATTTCCCATAATGTATTAAATAAGTTTAAAGTAGGACTTCCTACTCCGCTTGTTTTGTAGTTCCTCATTTGGTTTATGGTTGGATGGTGATTCCATGTAGTTCCGTGAAAATTGAAAAAACCAACACCACCAAGATTAGAATCAAAATCACCTAATCCTGTTTTTGGATTATAAGGTATAAGTCCTTTCTGGTGGAAAAAAGGTTCAAGATCAAATGATTTCTCAGCTTTATAGTTACCATGATCAGATGTAATGCAGATTGCTGTATCTTCATAGTACCCTGTCTGTTTAAGAGTATTAATTAACGATCCAATGCAATCATCACATTGTATTATAAGATTTTTATACTCTGGATGATCAAACCCGATCTCATGCATAAAATCATCGGTATGAGGAATGTAGCCGACCGTAATTATAGGAACTTCCTTATTAGAAAAAAAACCATTTGGATTTCTGTAAACTTCTTCAATCTTTTTAAAAATCGATTCTATAGTAAATTCTTTAGGAATAGGGAATATAGATCCTCGATATAAGAAGTTAATTACACTTAAAAGGTTTCCATCATCAACTTGCTCAAAAATTGTTTTCACATTTGATCCAACATCTTTGTTGATTTTAAAAACATCGCGCCGTACACTATAATTACGAATAAAAGGAGTTTTTTTTCTTTCTAGTGGAGGATCTCTGCGATCAATCCAATGATAACTTGATACACCACTACCTTCCTTAGGGTAATATCCGGAATAAGCACCAGTTATGATATTTGAATAACAAGGTAAGGTTACACTAGGAAAAGATGTAATACAATCTTGGCTAGTTATACCCATTTTAGCAATTTGTGCGATATTTGGAAGGCTCCCCTCATCCATCCACTTGAATATATGTTCAGAGCGAACGTCATCAAGGATAATTAGTATAACTTGGTTTACTTTAGCACTACGACTCATATTTATCTTATAATTGATAACAACATATTTAAATTTTAAACAAAATATTGTTGTATAGGATTAGAATTTTTTACTATTAAAAATTGAGGAAAAATAAAAAGTAACTCTGTAAAGCGATTATGGAAACAAATCACACAATATTTTTCAAGGATTCATCTGATATGAGTGAGTTACAGTCTAATTCTATAGATTTAATGATTACTTCACCACCTTACCCCATGATAGAGATGTGGGATACTTTATTCTCTTCTTTAAATGACGATATAAAGAAAACACTCGAAGAAGAAGATGGTAAAAGTGCATTTGATTTGATGCATGAAGAATTTGATAAAGTCTGGAGTGAGGTCGCACGTGTCTTAAAATTGGGGGGAATAGCGTGTGTAAATATTGGAGATGCTACAAGAAAAATTGGAAAGTATTTTCAATTATATCCAAACCATGTTAAAGTAGTCAATTCATTCCAGAACAATGGTTTTGTAGCATTACCATCTATTTTATGGAGAAAACCGACAAATAGTCCAAATAAATTCTTGGGTTCTGGTATGCTACCTCCTAATGCATACGTAACTCTTGAACATGAGTACATTTTGATTTTTAGAAAAGGAGTTAATAAACGAAAGTTGCCCCCAAAATCGGAAAATAGGTATAATAGTGCTTTTTTTTGGGAAGAGCGAAATAAATGGTTTACAGATGTCTGGGAGGATATAAAAGGAGTTTCCCAAAATATAGTCAGTAATACAAATAATCAGAATAACACTAGGAAACGATCAGCAGCTTTCCCATTAGAATTACCATATCGATTAATTAATATGTTTTCATTACATGAAGACATAATCTTAGATCCGTTCTGGGGAACCGGAACTACCTCCTTAGCTGCCATGATTTCCACTAGAAATTCAATTGGATATGAAATCAATTCTGGATTTATGAAGTTATTTAGAACAAAATTAGGTAAGGTTAAACAATTAAATAAAGATATAAATTCTAAACGAATGGATCAGCATATTGATTTTATCAACAGCTATAAGAAAGATAATAAGGATATCAAATATAATGCTACTCACTACAATTTTCCGGTCGTAACAAAACAGGAGATAGATATTTTACTATATAATATAAACAATTATACGGAAAAGAAGAATACATTTATTTTGGACCACAATAAATTTGAATATGAATCAGAAATTAAAACAGACTAATTCATTCTATTTATAAACAGATTCCAGAAATTTATATGCTATGAAAAGGAAGGAATCTTTTACATTTTCACCAGTTTTAGCTGAAGTTAGAATGTAATTAAAGTTATTTTGATCAGCAATTTCTTTTATTTCCTCTTCTTTGATTACTATATTCTCTGCTAAATCTGATTTGTTTCCTACTAATATAATATTAACATTCTTCCCAGCTTGTTTTTCAATTTCATTATACCAAATCTTAATACTTTCTAGTGCGTTTGGTCGAGTTCTATCAAGTACAATAAAAGCGGAATTTGCTCCACTAAAAAATCTTTTTCGATAAGGTGCCATCTGGATTATTTGCCCTCCTATATCCCAAATAGCAAAATCCATCATAGTGTCTTCACTTAAGCTTATTGTTTTCTGAGAAATTTCAACACCTATAGTTGAATGATAGCTTTCCCCAAATGAATCTTCTATAAATCTTTTAATTAAAGAAGTCTTACCTGCTTTGTAATCACCTGTAAGAATTAATTTAAGTTGGAACTTACCTGTAGGGATTTTACCATCCTTTGATTTGGCAAGTACTCTTAAAAGTGCTGGAATCTCAAGAGATACATTTTCGTTTCCCTCTAATACTAATTCTATTTTTTCGGCAATATGTTCTGAGAATACCCTTAGTTCAGTATCAGATGTCGATAAATCTGAGATCGTTAATAGAATTGCATTTAAGCCCATAGAACAATAAGCAAATTTTTTTTCCCCAATAGTTGTAATATTAAAAAAAGTAGACTCCTTGCTAAATTCACCCTTAATTCTATCTATATAATTATCTACTGTTGCGGCTATCGCTCCTAATACCAAATCATCTCCAGCTTCTCCTCTGTTTTCTGATATTATTATTAGTCCTTCCCGATCACTTATATTTACTGAAATTACACCCTCAACATTATCCAAGTAATTTTTTAATAAAGATGAAAGGAGATTTCTTAGAATTTTGATTCACTTTTTTTTTGAATTTTTTACGAATTGCTTATCTAAATAATCTTTTAATAATTGATATATTTATGCATTAGCAGATATTTTTTTATAGAACATAAATTTATCCGATATAAATAGATCGTGTTTTTAATTCATTTAAAAAGATTTATTATCTCTCTATTATAACAAAAAAATAAATATCAATATTATTTTGTTATTTTCATAATTAGCTTATCATTTCGTAAGAACGTAATTTTCTCATAGAAAAACTAGGAAAAAAGGAAGGTCTTTAAAATGGAAATATATACTAAAAAACTTAAAAAAAGAGCTAAAACACTTTTTATCTTATTGTTTACAATAATTTTTCCCTTAATACTTAACCTGCCGTTACAATATCCTTATACTGGAAAAAATAATAGATCTGATTTCGATATTGATGATCCTCAGAACCTACATCTTTCTTCAGATGAACCTTCAAATGCAAATTACTTTAATTTTTATAAAAATATTACAATTGATCATTCAAAAGTTGCTGGTTCGGGGAGTCTTAGCGATTTTCCCTTCTTACTTTCCATTCTTGATTCAGATTTACATGATGATGTTCAACCAGATGGGGATGATATTGCTTTTGCTATAGCTAATGTTTGGCTGAATCATGAAATAGAACTATTTAATCCGACATACAACCTTACTGATGCTCAGTTGATTGCGTGGATACGAATACCTTCATTATCTACCTCTGTTGATACAGTTGTTAGTATGTATTACGGAAATTCAACAATGAATTCACGTCAAAACCCTATATCTGTATGGGATAATGACTATGAAGCAATATGGCATATGTCAGATAACCCTTCTGGTACAATTTATGACAGTACTACCAACGATAATGATGGGACTACATTTGGAGGAATGGATTCTTCAGATCAAATTTCATCAAAAATAGGTGGTGGTATATCACTTGATGGTATTGATGACTATATTTTAATACCTCATAGTTCGAGTATAGATATCACAGGATATCAAATAACTTTAGAAGCTTGGATAAATCTAGCGCAAGTGCCACCTCAATACGACGCTCCAGTTATAGTTAAAGCGCCTAGCGATAATGTTGAAAGATACATGCTAGGTGTTGATGGAGGGGTTAGTCCTTCACGAGTAAACCAGAGAATAACGACCTCAATCTCAGGATATCGTCGTTATGATGTTGGTAGTCTATATCAAGATTCTTGGACGCACATATGTGCTGTATATAACGGCACACTTGAAGATAGTAATAGATTTTCTGTATACATAAATGGAGTTTTGATTTCCACTCAGTATGCTGCAGGCACAATATCAAGTACTACTGGTAACATAAATATTGGTAGAAGAATGAGTACAAGTCGTTGGTTATACGGAATAATTGATGAGCTTAGAATCTCGAGTGTTGCTCGTTCTGATGATTGGTTTACCACTCAATTTAACAACCAAAATGATCCATCTAATTTTTTTTCCGTTGAACAGGAGCAGGTTATATATCATCAAGCTCAAATATATGCAGTTGATTTATATGGCAATGCAATACTAAATGCTAATATATCCATGTATAAGAACACTATCTTAGTTCAAAGTGGAGTCACAACATCGGAAGGAAGTGTTCTATTCACAAATATCACTCAAGCAGAATATAACTTTACAGTTGAAATAACATCTGATATAGGAAATCATAGAGAAATTGTAAATAAAACAACCGTATTAATAGATAAGGCACTTCAAATGATTTATCTTGAATGTAATGTTAGCACTAACTTCTTTACAGTTACAGATGTAGATGTGACTCCTGTAGATTCGGGGTGGGTTTTAGTTGGTAATAGTACAGAAACTATTCAAAAATGCTCTGTTGATAACAATGGTAAAGCTATATTTCAGTGGTTAAATACTACACCCTATCAATATAATTATTCGGTGTATTACCAAGATGATAATTATAATCCAAATATTATTAAAATAGGTTCGGGAGATATAACTACCCCAAATTCTTCTATTTTAGTACAATCATATCTTACAACTGTTAATTTCACAATTCTTTCACATTCTACACTGGAAACTGTCAGTGGAGCGAAAATCAAGTTAAGAGTTAACAATACAATTGGTCCCAGTATTGTAAATTTAACAACTGATCAAAACGGGAATGCAACATTGAGGTGGTTAAACTCGACTGGCATTAATGGGAATTTCTCCGTACAAATTGAATTCTTTGGTGAAAATAAAGAATTTAATACAACTGCAGGTGGTATTCCAAACGTTTACGAGATGAGTTTTGAAGTAAAAAATAAAAGTGCATATGATTTTAGAATTTCAATAAATCTATTAAATTTCGAAACGAAAGTAATTTCATTAAATCCTACAGATAACATTGCAATTGAATGGGGCTCTCGTTTGAAATTAAGGACTCTTTTTAATGTTACTAAAGCTATTGGCTTTAAGGCATTATTAGGACCTAAAGATGCAGATTTAATGTTATATCAAGTTTTACAAGGAGGTATCCCAATATCATCTGGGGAAATATTAAATGAAGAGAATAATGAGGGAAGACATTCAACTTTTATAGAAACTACTGGATTAGAAAGTGATACATCATATCTGATAAGAATCTCAGCACAAAAATCAGGTTATACTATCCCTTCAGATTTGATTCTTCAACTAAATATATTTAGAAATAATATGGAATTGAATCAATCTGAAAATGATGATTCTATTCAATCAGTATACTGGTTAGATAATATTAACATGTCAGTAAAATCATATGGCAAAAAGTCTGAAACCCTTACTGTAAAAAATGACATTTTTAAAAATATTGATAATGAATTTGATTTTTCGATTCCCGAAATTGATCACAGCTGGAATATATCAGAAATTACATTTAATATTTACAACATCTCTTGGAATGTTGCGGCACCTAATATAAACATAACTATTTTAGATCCATATGGTTCTTTTTATATCTTTCATACTGGTAACCATGCTGGATGGGATTTTCCCCTTGGACAATGGACTGGAATAACCCTTAACATAGATAAAAAAAGTCCTTTAAACAATAATAACTTTAAATTTACAATTGGGGGATCTTTTAATAATACTGTCGATATAATTACTGAAGCTCTTTTAATTAGAAACTCAATTAATATTCAATACTCAAAATTCAATGTAACTAATGAAATTTCAGTTTTGACGGAAAATGAAGGTTGGGGGATTAAAAATATCACTTTTGAGATATCAAATTGCCTTGAAACATCAACTTGGGATCCAGCAAATTTAACTAATTTAACTAATTTGAATATATCTACTATTGAAGGGTCTAAATATTCTTTAAATTCTGGGGATGCTAATGGGAAAGGAATTTTAATAATAGATGACCAGATTATTAATCCATTAAATAATCAGTTCTTATTTGCGATTGAAAGTTATACGAGTATTACTTTTAATGTTATGATTAAAGTCGAGTACATTCAAGAATTTTACCAAAATCTCTATTTGGAAACATTTACTCTTTCTAAAATTGAAGAAAATATAATTAATGGAGGAATATTTGAAATTGATCTTTCAGAAGTAGGATGGATCAAAGAAAGTGCTACATTATGGATTAAGGGAATAAGTAATGGTAGCTCGGACTTCCTTCCTTCAGATGTGGGAATGAATATGACAATTGGTGGTATTCCATATATGATTTCAGATTCGGCTATAGGAGAAGGTACGGTTTCCTTAATGAATTTTAATAATAATGAAATTTTTCATTCATTAATTGAAACAACCCAACCTGTTAATTTTACTCTATCCTATATAATTATTTATTCAAGACAAACATCTTATGAAATTGAAGGATCTGTTTCCTATCTGATACAAGAAAAACAAACCATATTTGGTAACGTTCAATATGACGACACTTTACTTCACTATATCCAGACTATCGACGTATCATTAATAGATGCTTCTGAATATACAATAAGATTCAGCATTTCTAAAGATCATTATGTTTCTGCATTTAAGGATTTGAGATTAATTGTACTGAATCGCTTAACTTTGATAAATAGTGAAACTACACTCTATAGAAGTTTAGAAAATATATATATCAATGATGCTGTAAACTATACATTTTTTTATACAGATGCTATTACAAGTGAAAATATTACTAAAATAAAAACATCTTTTTATATATGGGAGAAATATGATACTGAAGGAAATATAATTGATAACGGACAAGGAACACTCAAGGTCAAAGCAGATAATTCATATATATTAGATTTTGATACTGAGACAAGACTCATAGGGGATTACTTAATAATTGTAACTCTGGATAAGGAAAATTATGAGTATAAAAATGCAATGATTCTTTTAACTATAAACCAACGAGAAGTTGATTTTATTTTTGGTGATAATTTTAGAAATAAACAAGCAAGTGTAATACAGGGAAATGCTATTCCAATCATGATAAGTTTAACTGATCCAACAAAAGGGGATATCCCATTGATAAATGCTAATATTTCTCTAACTATTGGTGGTGTGGAATATGAGATTGAAGAACTTGCGAATGGAACCTATAGATTTGATTATCAAACAAGTAATATTAATGCCTTCTTTACATCAACCACACTTAGAGGGATCATTAATATTTCAAAAAAGGATTATATTTCTGAAGAATTTAGCATCACAATTGTGGTTGAGATGCAAGAGATTTTTCCTGGGTTCCCAACATTCTATTTCTTACTATTTATTTCCTCTATAATTGCTATTACTGCTAGTATTGTAGGATATAAAGTAATTAAAAATGCAAGGATACCCTCATTCGTAAAAAAAGTTAGAGCTATGAAAAAAGCAATTGGAGGAGAAAAATTAATCTCAGAATCGCTACTTTATCGTTCTAAGAACGCATTTATAGGAGAAAGAGTCAAAGATAAATGGGAAGATATTGGATTGTCAGTATTAAATGTTTTAGGAATAAAATCTCTTAAAGAGAATAAGTTTTCTACTATTGAACGGAGAATCAGTCAGACTGTTGAACGGAGAGAAATTAAACCTATAGGTTTAGTGTTAATGAAATGGGATGAGAGGATAGGTACAGAAATCCTAGCTAAACATCCCGAAGAAACTATAGTTTCAGAGAAAACTTTGATGCAAATATATAGTACTCATGAATACAGTGGTGAAAAAGGGATCATAACTTTAACCTCAGGAGTATTAAATATTGTTTCTTATTATTCTGGACCTGAAAAAGGATTTTACTTAGTTTTATTACTAAGCATTGATGATGATCCTGATTTGTACGAGGAAGGTATGTCAGATATCTTAAGAGCTATTTTAGACAATTTTGATGATGATTCATATATACAAATGATACCATCGCTTTTCCAACGCTTATCTATTTATCCCTCTCTTAGCGATGAAGAAATTCTCTCCCTCAATTATCAAGATGAAATTAAGCGTATGATAATAGAGAACTTGAGAGAAGCCGGTGCAATAACCAAATCTGAGTTAATGGTTTGGCTAAGAGATAAATATATTGAGGGTTTTTTTGACGTAGAAGCTACACTTCTTGAACTTCTGAAGAGAGATATTATAAAACAGGTATCAGTTAAGGGAATCACCTCAGAGCTAATCTTTCTTAATAATGATTTTTTCATGCTTCGTGTTCCACCGGTTAATTTATTTAAGGATCCGGCTATTAGAGGATTACCAACTCAATTTATAAAAGAATATAAAGCAGATATTAAGAAATTCTTTCAAAATTATCACCCAACATCAGAAGATAACCTAAAGATTATAGAAATTTTAATAAATCCTCAAGCATTTGAAACATTTCGATTACTACGAACTTCAATAGTAACACTACAAGACTTAGAAAAATTGAAGAAAAAGGGAATAGATGATGCTTATAGCATTATAAAATTACTTTGGGATAACCAGATGGTGAAAGTTTTTAGAGATGAGAAAAATGTTGAGTATTATGCTCTACTTTCTGATTTTTATATGGATTTAATTTTTCCCAAGTATGTACTATCTGTTATAAAAACCGCTTACGAGCAAAAATCCCAACCAAACCAAGTCTTGATTGAATACCTAAAATCACTCGAAGACACATATTTCGATTTAAAATCTAAAGAAAAATGAGAAGGTAAATAAATTATATATTCATATAATTTTTTTCTCTCTTTGCTTTCAATTTTTATTATAAATCCATACCCGAGCAAGGTTTTCATCAAATAACTTTCCATAAGGGTTTTTTATTTGAATCATTATTTGGATTCTTATCAATCACAATCTTTTGCGTGATGTTCATTAATTTTGATAAACGCTTCTTCTTGGAAATTTCTTTGTTCTGATCTAACGGACCTATTTACTTGACTCAAACGTTTCATTGCTACGTTTTTTCCTTCTTTTATGTTATCTATTAACTCCTCTCTACTAAAACCCCCTGATATTACAAAGGCTGTTTGAAATGATTGTTCCGGTTCTAAAGTCTTAAATGTTATCTGTTGCGCTGATAAAATCTCTCCTTTTCCTTCATATAAAGTATTTGAGAAATTTAAACTGTCTTTATTAATTTTAAAATCCTTAGTCAAACAAGATTCATAACTCGTTGATTTTGAAATAGGGGAAAATCCGCCATGCAATCCTGTGTTATCGTATTGATAAATGATATCATTTTCTACATCGTAACCAGATAAATCATTATCATAACCATCCAATCCATTTATATCAAAGTCAAATATGAAATTCATTGAAAAATCATTCAAACTGTAGTGTGAAATATTTTTCAGAGTAAAAAATGTACTGATGTAAGGAACCTTAGGTGCATTAAAGATGTCAATGTATAATCGAACAAATTCCTTTTTTTTAAGTAGTTTTGTTTTAAGCTTATTTTCCTCAACCAATTTTTTAATATATTCAGTAATATTGAAATCTAATGTAATTCTATTTATTGCGGTTCCAGAACGAGTATTGACCATGTTGTATATTGGCGTTGGCTCAATGTTTTTCAAAATCACCGGTATAGATCCAATTTCTTTCCCTTGTAGGTTAAATTTAAACCACGGTCCAGCCAATTCTTGCTCCGTTAGATATACCAGATACTTATTTTTGTATGTAAGTTCTTTAATTGAAAATCCCATAACATATCCTGCGTTATTTCACGTTGCTAGCACATCATGCCAAGAAACCTTAAGAACTATTTTATTAACCTCCTTTTCGTAATTATATTTCTCCAAAATTAAAATGATTAATATATCAATACTTTAAGAGAAGGAGAATTTATAAAAAATTGTGTATATTACTGGTGAATTTCAAGTAAAAATCTTATATTTAATTTTAAAGTGTTTCAATAACTCTATAGGCAATGTATAGAAATGCGTCATTTACATTTTCACCGGTTTTAGCGCTTGTTAAAATGTAGTGGAAATCAAAACGCTTTGCCACATCCTTGATTTCTTCTTTACTTATTACTATTTGATCAACTAAATCAGATTTATTTCCTACTATTATGATAGGAATATTTTTGGGGATTGAATTTTTTATATCATTATACCACTTTTCAGCACTTTCAAGCTGTTTTGGACGAGTTCTATCAATTACGATTAACGCCGCATTAGCCCCATTGTAAAATCTAGATCTATATGGTGCCATCTGAAAACTCTGACCCCCAATGTCCCAAATTATGAAATTCATCTTGTTTTGATCGGATAAACTAATTGTTTTCTTTGAAATCTGAACACCTATAGATGAAATATAATCCTGTTTAAAAGCATTTTCTACAAATCTTCTAATAAGTGAAGTTTTACCTACTGAATAATCACCTGTCAAAATTACTTTATTTGAATATTCTCCCGCCAAATTTGGGAGTTCTCCAGCTCTAGTCTTTGCTAGAGCTTTAATTATTTCTGGGATTCCAGTAGATACTTCCTCATTTCCCTCTAGAATTAACTCTATTTTGCTGGCTATATGTTGTGAATATACTTTTATTTCGATATCAGCTGTCGATTGATCTGTAATTGTAGTCAATATCGATTGTGGACCTTGTGAGCAAAAAGCAAATTTTTTGTCTCCTGTTGAAGTTATATTAAAAAAGCTACCTTCAGACCCAAATTCACTTTTAATTCTTTCTATATAATTATCCAATATGGCGGAGATTGCTCCAAGAACGGAATCCGATTCTTCATCATCTCCCTCTTTAAATTCAGAAGCTATTATAAAACCATCTCTATCACAAATCGCCACACCCAATATACCTTCTAATTCTTCAAAGTAGTTTTTCAAGATCTCTCTTAAGAGTTTAACGCTTGGGAGTTTTTCCATAGATAATCAGAAGTATTAAGAATATAAGTAAGAATATAATATCCTCAGATAATATAAATATAGGTATTTAGATATTAACAGAGAGTTTCAAATGATTCGAAACAGTTTTTAAACCATGAAATTGAGAGAAAATTTTGACATCACATGCTATATTCTGAAGACATCTCCATGCTATATTATTTTTTATTCGATTTTTAAACCTCTATATTCATGATAAAAGATTCCTACATAAAAGATAGCACAAGAGATATCGCAAAATGTGAAGAAAATATTAAGAATATCTTAAACCGTGCTGTAAAACTCTTTAGAAGAACAGATCTCCCTGAACTCGCCGATAAGTGGGACAAAATTTTGAACACTTATCATATTAAAAAGAAAACTATTTGATTCTGGTTAAGATTTTTACTTTAAAGGTATAGTTTGTTTGTTTTATAACATTCCTTTAGTAGAAGGAATATCCTCCGAAACGATCATCTTTGCCTGTTTGATAGCCCTAGCTAAAGCCTTGATCCCCGCTTCAACTTTATGGTGCTGATCTTCCCCATAAAGAATATGAATATGCAGATTCATTTTTGCATTTTCTGCAAAAGAAGTTAAAAAATGTGTTATATCTTCAACAGCAACATCTTCTATCTTACACTCATTTAAGTTTAAGTTAAGAACCAAAGCATTTCGACCGCTAAAATCTAATGCACATCTTGCAAGGGTTTCATCCATTGGAATTAAGGCAGATCCATATCTATTTATACCTTTTTTATCACCCAAAGCTTTTTGAAAGCATTCTCCGAGTGTAATCCCTATATCTTCAATAATATGATGAGTTAAATCACCTATCGCTTTTACCTCAAGATCACAATTAGAATGCTTTGCTAGCAGTCTTAACATATGATCTAAAAATTTAACACCGGTATCAATTTTGCCATCTCCAGAGCCATCCAAGTTTAATTCAATTGTTATTTCGGTTTCACTTGTTTTTCTTATAACCTTAGCGGTTCTTACCATATTACTATCACCGAATAATAATATTACTGCAAAGATTATAATTTTTAGGATATTTAATAAAATAAAAATTAAAGAATTTTAATTAAAAATGAAACAAACAAAAATTTCATTTATTGGTGCCGGGTCTTTAGTTTTTGGAAGAAATCTTCTCACTGATATTTTAAAGTTCCCATCTATTCGTAAAGATACTATAATTTGCCTTGAAGATATAGATCCAAAGCGCTTAGATTTGATGTTTAACTATATGCAAAAATATAAAGAGGATTATCCCCAAGACTCAGAAGGGATAACTTTTGAAAAAACAACAAATCAGAAAAAGGCTGTGGAAGGTGCAAAATATATTATTAATGCGGTTCATATCGGAGGATTGGATGCTTATAAATTAGATGTGGAAATCCCTTTCAAGTATGGTGTAAGTCAATGTATCGGAGATTCTCTTGGTCCAGGAGGAGTTTTTCGCTTTCTAAGAAGCATATCATTTTTTCAATCACTATTAAAAGATATTCAAGACGTTGGATATAATGTAGGAAACGAAGGTATTCAACCACTTATCCTTAACTACACTAATCCTATGGCAATGAACACCTGGTATTGTAATAGTTTAGTTCCAAATTCTACAGTTGGGCTATGTCACGGTGTTCAAGGTACTGCGGAATGGTTGGGGTATATGATCAGCTCCAAGAGATCGATTGATCTTACAATAGAAAACTTCAGCTATTTATGTGCAGGTATCAATCACATGGCATGGTTTCTCGAAATTTGGTACAAGGATTCCATAAATAATAACTCTAAGTGGGTGGATGCCTATCCTATCATTCGCGATTTTATTAAAAACAATCCTAAAGCAGTCGCAAAGGAAAAACTCCGTAACAATATGATGGAAGCAACAGGATTTTACATGACGGAGTCATCAGGACATCTATCTGAATATCTCCCTTACTATCGTAAGAGAGAAGATCTTTTAGAGAAGTATAAAGGTGAAGATAGTGGTCATCCGAGTTTAAAACATTCTGAAGATTATAATATGCAAGTAAATTATCAAGGAAAAATGGAAAAATATTTCTTAAAGCAGATGAAATACGAGAAACTAAGATATAAAGAGAAACCTTCTGGAGAATACGCTTCAAAGATAATTAATGCTATGGAAACTGGAAAACCATTCCGTCTTAATGGAAATATTCTAAATACAGAAGGAGGATTAATATCCAATTTGCCTAAAGAATGTTGTGTGGAAGTTCCGATGTTTGCTGATGCACATGGGCTACACCCTCAAGGTGGAATCGAACTACCTGCTGTCTGTCAAGCACTTTGTATGTCAAATATTATGGTACAAAAAGCAGCTGTAGAAGGGGCACTTGAATTAAATAAAGAAAAGATATACCATGCAATTCTACTAGATCCTAATACCGCAAGTGTTTGTTCTCCTACTGAAATTCGAGATATGGTTGATGAGATGTTGGAAAAAGAAGCCAGATGGATCCCAAAATTTTAATTATTCATAAAATCTACAATGTGTTGCTTTTCTGAATCTGGAATTTTGTAGAGAATAAAAACTAAATTATCAATCTCATTTTGTATTTGGTTGAATTTACTACTCTCTTCTTCATTCGAATCTAATAAAATCTTAACTTTATCAATTATTTTAGATGAAATTTCTTTTTCTGTTCCGTTTTCAGGTACTTTAATTGGGAGATCTTTAATCTTTTCAATTAAGATCCTTGGGAAAAGCTTCTTATAAGAACCAAATAATTGTTTAAAATAATAGGATAAAAGCATAGAATTAATTATACCAAGAAGATAAAAGTTATTGAATTCTCTGATAGGAGACTTACAGACCTTTAAATTATAGATTGATTGAGATGTTAAAGATAGATTTTTATCATAGGTAGCACAAATCAGGTTATTTTGGTTTAATTGTCTAATTATAATTCGATTCTCATAGATGTCTAAATTCTTATAATTAATCCCGTTTTTAGTTACGTCAATATATTTATATTCTCTAATTTGATAACGTTGAATCGAATCTACAAATAAATTAAACCGGTCTCTATTTTTTTCAGGAGGTGATTTATGGATTATTTTTTCAATGTATTCCTTTTTAAGTTGAGTTTTGCATTCCGGACATCTAAATTCCTTCTTAGGTATCGGAAGATATTTTTCGCATTTTTTACAGAAAACTACTTCTCCCGTTTTTGTTAATTCAACCCCCCGACTCAATGTAAATTTAAAACCATCTTTTCCCATTAATTCTCTCAATCTTTGGAATTTCTGAGTTAAACTAAGAATGATTGAAATATCCTCATCATTAAGGTGAATTAAAAACTTATAATTCCAGACTTTTAATGACTTTTGAATAATTTCTTTTTGTTGTTGCTTTGCTACTCGAACTTTAATCCTATTTCTTTCTCTCTCTTCAATCTCTGGTTCCTTTTCCAAGATTAAAATCATGTTTGAAACAACAAGGTCTTCGAATTGTGGTCCAGAATGGTAAATTTCTTTTATTCTTGTTTTATCATAGATGTATTTTCTTAATATTGAGCGATTTGAGAGTGCTAATAAAGAATCTGGAATTATATACCCTAACTGACCTTTATTTTTTAATAAGCTTATACCGAGTTCAATAAAAATTTGGAAATAATCATATTGACCTTTTCCAGTTTCAAAATTCATTTCTTTGATAATTTGGCGCTGATCTTTGGGTATATCTCTAATAAATATATATGGGGGGTTACCAACAATAATATCAAATTGATCATATTTATCAGTCGTAATCACGTCAATATTTTTTATATTAAATAGCGGTAAATGATAATCTTCTTCCCTACCTTTAATCACTTTAAAAATTTCAAAAAGTACATAATGGATATTAATTTGACACAAAATACAAGCAATTGGATCTATATCTATCCCAGAAATCATATTTTTTACTCTCTTGATAATAGATTTTGCCTCTAGAATAAGTAAATCCTGAATTTCTTTTCGTTTGTAAATCTTAAGATATCTTAAAATCAAAATTCTAATTGCCTGAGAAATAAAATTCCCGGCTCCACAACTTAAATCTATTAGTTTTTTATCTTCAATTGCATTAGTGAATCGATATTCAACTGCTTCTAATATATAGTTAACAACAGATTTAGGGGTATAATACTGCCCCAAGTTTTTTCTTTCTGCACGGTTTAGAAAATTCTCATAAATTGTTCCTAGGAATTCATTATTTGAATTTAGAGCTTCAAAGTTCCCTCTCTGTGCATTTATTTCTTTAATAATGGTAATAAGAAATTTTTGTGTTTCTATTTGTTCTGGATCTACTTTATAAAATTTAAGTAGCTTTTCTAATAGATCCTCGTTTTTTAGATAATCACTGAAATCTTTCATACACAAGAAGAAAACGAAGTTGATACCTAAGAATAAGGTTCTATTCTATTTTTGTATTTGGTATTTAATTGGGTAATATAAATATGAATTAGTTTTAATTATGAGAAAAATGAAATAACAAATCACTTCTGATATATCACACATTTATATAATAGTGTCCCATATATCTCATATCTAAGCAAACAAATTACCGATTTCAGCAAAAAAACAATTATGTCTTTAAGCTTTATCCCGATTATTGTGTCAACAATTATTTCCACATTTGGTATTATTTTTGTTATACTTAATCGGGAAAATTATGGCACAATGGTAAACACAGTTCTTAATATTTTCCTTTATTTGTTTTTAGGTCTGATTTTCCTGCCTTTATATGTCTTGTCAACTGATGTTTCTTTAGATCAAAATATCTCCTTGTTATTATGGAAAAGTTCAATCATTTTTTGGATTATATCAATATCTATCTTAAGCTTTATTCAAATGTTTGTAATTAAATTTAAAGAAGTAACACCAATACCCGCAGTTTTTTATGCTCTAATAGGTGGTTTGGTTTTAAACTTAGTATTTCATTTTGATGCTATTACGCTACAAGAAACTGAAAGCTACTATTTTTTCGTATTTAACAATTTAGCTTTACTGATTATTCTTATAATATATAATGTAATGATATTTTCTTTCATGTGGTATAACATAATAAGTAATTTCTCAAAATTTCGAGATAAACAAATTGGAAGGAATTTAGTATTTCTCTCACTTAATTTTACTATAAATATATTAATATACACCCTGCACCTTCTTTTTCAATTTATCATATTTGAATATCTTTACTTAATAGCATATTTAATTGGTGCATTTATTGCCTCCTATAATATATATAAGAAGCCTGCTTTGTTTATTGAGCTCACTAACCGGATTTATGACTTCATAATATTCCATAAGAGCGGGATTTTGCTATATTCATATAATTTCGAAACTGGTAAAGAAACAGATGACTTACTATTAAAAGGTTCAATATTAATAGGTATTAATCATATATTGTCAAGTTTGGTGGATAAAAAGGAACAATTAAACCTTATTAAAATGAAAGATCGAGATATAATATTTGAATACGATAACACAAATGGTTATGCGATTTTGTTAACTACAAATCATAAGAATATGTTTATCGACAAAGCAGTGAGGGGTTTTATGGAAAAATTTTCCAAACTGAATAATGAAATTTTTGAAAAAATGAAAGGTTTAATAGATGTTTCCGAATTCATGAATGCCAAAGAATTGATCTTTGAATTTTTTTCACCTTATATATCAAATAATTAAGGATTTTTAAAAACCGTATTTCCTTTGATCAAGTTTTCACTTTAGGAAAAATGAAATGTATCTTTAAAAAGAAAAGATCTTAATTATTAATTTATCTTCTATTATATTCATTAGAGTCATTAATTGAAGTTACAATTAAAGAGAAATCACAAAAAATAAACAGATTGATAAGGAATTCTTCCCATTTAATTGAATTATGTACGGTATTTTCTTTGTGTTATTAGAAGTTGGTTATTTTCTCATTTTTTGCCTGTGTGTGTTTACCTTAATTCACATAATTCGTTTTCAACGAAATTTTGGTATGAAATATATGGCAATTTTAAACTTTTTAAATATCTTCAATTTCGTAATAATATATTCCTCACTTTATATAAGTTCCATTTCCATTTATTTTTCTGACACTATTAATATTATCCTGTGGAAGATTTCAATAGTTTCTGTTTTTTGGAGTCTTATTCTAACGTCTTTAATTTATAGCTTCTTAAAAGAATATAAAAAAGTTCCGGATTTTCCATTTTTAATTTTTATTACGCTTTTTGGCTTTTTAATCGGTTCCTTATTTTACCCTGATTCAATTCAAATAGATTATTCAAGTACTCCTCCCTTCTTCATATTAAATCCCTTTCAGATTAGTTATTCTTATAATTTAGTAACGAGTTTAATAATAAGCATATCTCAAGTTTCTATTGTGATCTATTATTTTATTCTCTCCATTGAAATTTATACAAAAGCTAGAGATAAAAATGCTACTAAAGGTCTGATTTATAATACCCTTATTTTTACGGTCCCAATTTTGATGTATATCTTATATATGGTGTTTAATCTTCCAATTTTTAGGGGATTACACATCCTTAGTTTATGGATTTCAATAACTGGTATATGTGTGATGCTACTTAAGAAACCTGAATTGTTTTTAGAATTAACTAATAAAATTTTCTATATTAATATTTATCATAAATCGGGGATTTTACTCTATTCTTATCATTTTAGTAAATCTCAAAACGAAATTGATTCAGCAGTTTGGGGGAAAATACTTATTGGGCTAAACCATATTTTGTCTGAATTCGTAGATAAACAAAATCAAATTGATGTTCTACAAACTAAAAACACTGATATTATAGTAAGATATGATGATTTTGGGTTTGCGGTTGTATTAATTACTAATAGAAAGAATGCAATACTGAAAACTCTTATGAAAAAATTTGCAATTGAATTCCGAAATAAATACAAGAAGGAATTACTTGAAATTCAGGATTTGAACAAATTGATAAATGTCTCCGAATTCTCTGGAACAAAGGAATTAATCGAAAGAGATTTTCGGCTTTATATCTCTTGATAAATATTATAGAGAGCACTTTTTAGGTATTTTTTTCTAATAATTAATCTATAGGACTATGAAAATTATTAATAGATTTAAAATAAATTACTCTTAAACTAAAAAAACAAAATTGAAAATATTAATTAGGTGTTTATAAAATGGCATTAAAATTTTGTCCTAAATGTGGGAATGAATTAGAACCAGAAACATCTTTTTGTAACACGTGTGGGGCAGACTTGAGAGTTAAATCAGAAACTCCTGTTGTTAACTCTCCTGTCGCTAGCTCTCCTGAATTAAAACAAACTGCTCAAAAACCAGATTTTAGAACCGAATCAGTGATATATGCAGACTTTTTGAAAAGAGTAATCGCAATATTCTTCGATAGTATTATAATTGGTTTGATCGGATCTGCCTTTTCTTGGATTATTATTAATCCCTGGTTCCGCATTAATTTCTTTGATCCTTTTGGAGCATGGTGGTTTACATTCCCTTTTGACTTTTTAATCGGGTTTTTATACCATTGGCTGTTGGAGACGCGGAATAATGGTCAAACTCTAGGTAAAATGGCTATGAATATTAGAACTGTTGATGAAAAAACTCTTGGACAAGCAAGCTCGAGGAATTTAGCGATAAATAACATTTTTAAAGGCTCAGGTTTTCTAATATTAGATTTCATGATAGGAGTGTTTAAAAATTCTGGGGATCCTAAGAAGAGAATAAGAATTATGCAAAATGTCTCAGAAACCGTCGTAATTTTATCAAGATAAAATTTATCACCAATTCTAAATCAATTTTTTTATTCTTCTTTTTTTTACTTATTCAGAAATCTGTAAGATTCTAAATATTTATAAAGGTGAATTTATATGAATACCCTCAGTATGCAAGTAATTCAAGATTATGAATGGGCTCGAGATTGGGAAATTATTGTTAAAATATTTGATAGTATCGATAATTTGGAATCGCAATTTAATCAATTAGATGTGACATACTTACGTGAAATTCAACAGAAGATTTTAATCCTAAACCTCGAAAAATACGCTTGTTCTTTACAGAATTATATAATTGAGAAGTATTCTAAAAATAGACCTTAGAACACCAATTTTTAGAGTTTTTTTGTTTTGTTTTGAATATTATACAGTAATGTCGCCCTTTTATTTTAATAGAAACAGGCTTAATAACTACAGCAATAGCTCAACTAGCTCAATTCTATAAGATTCCATCAAGAGGTCCTGGTTGTACAACAGATTCAAAAATACTTGATATTCAATGTGGCTTCGAACGACTACAAACGCTGTTAATTGCTGTTCAAGCGGGAATTAATTATATAACTTGTGCCGGTACCTATGAAGAAACATTGGTTGAAGCATTAGAACTCCTTGTAATCGATGATGAGTTAGTAGATATTGCAAAACGTTTAAATGAAGGGATTGATGTAAACGAAGAGACAATTGCATTAGATGTCATAAAGAGTGTCGTTTCTAACCCTAAAAAAGGTGTAAACTACCTAGGTGAAGCCCATACCCGTAAGTTTATGAGAAAAGAATTGTATTTTCCTACCCTAATTGATAGGAATAGGAGATCCACATGGAGAAAAAGGGGATCAAAAGATATTGTTGCTAGAGCAAATGAAAAAGTAGAGAAAATTCTTAAATCATTTATACCTCCTGAAGTGGATAGTGAAATTGAGAAACAGCTTTTAGATTATATTAAGATAGTGGAAACAAGATCTTTAGATTATTATAAAAAAGCTGAGGAGATATCTACGGGGAGTGTATCTCTACCTGGGATTGATGTTTCAGTTAAGGATGATTAATATATATCTCATTTTATTTACTTTTTTTTGTTGAAAGTCTTGTAAAATCTACTTTTAGCATTAGATATACAATAATAACAATGAAGTATAGAGCACTTATACTTAGAATCCAATTTTCTCCTCCTATGAGCTGACATATATTAAATACATTGTAAGCAAAAACAAGCATAAATCCGAGTTTTCCTAACCAAACAAAAAGTATAGTTCTTTTTACATCATATTTAATTATGCCTAAAGGAACAGTTATCATATCATCATTTAATGGAGTAAATCCGAATAGGAAGATGAGAAAAGGAGCTAATTTTGGATGGTTGATTAAATATTCCTGATAAATCTTTAACTTTTCCATTCTATCATCTGAAATTATTTCAGCAGTCCCTCTGCCTATTAAATATCCTCCCAATTCCCCGATTAAGCAACCTATTGATGCAATAAATCCTATTAATAGTGGAACGAAAAAGTTCATCTGTAGAAAGGATAGGGTTGAAAAACAAACAACAAATGAATAAGGTGTAGGGACAGGGAGTAAATTTCCTATAAGACAAACCCAAAAAGTTATAAGAAGACCTGTCTCTAAATTTTGGAACGGAGGATATTTTGATATGTTTTCGATAGCTTCACGGTGAGATATATTAATAAAGAGGTCAATTGAAAGGACAGTGATGATAATTATAAAAATTAGGAATATATAATCTGCTTTCTTTATTTTCAAGGTTAATGGTAATTTCTAATTTAATTAAGGTTAATAGAAGGCTCTGAATTTTATAGTTAATTATTTGAATTTTGGATTAAAAAGGTAAAGAGATTACAAGAATTATCGTGCTTATAACGATGCTTAGCATAAATAATGATATAATAATGAATCCAAGTCTTTTATTTCTTTTTCGTTTTTTTGTGATCTTTTTTCGGGATTTTTGAGGTGTTCTATATCTTGTTCGACTCATTGTATCTTCAAAATTATTTACATTTATTTTTAATTCTAATCACTTTGTTCTTCTCTCTTTTGTAAAAGCTCGGTTAATACTACATTATTATATGAGATAAGCATTCTAGGGATATAATTTTCAGCTAAATATGGTCCATCCTCAACTTCTTCGGTTAATGGGAATAATTGTTTCTCCTTAATAACCGTTTCCAAGTAAGTTCTGTCATATTCTTTATAACCATATATAGTATTCTTCACAATTACCATTTTTCTCTCATAACCTTCAGGAACACCCGACTTTTCTAAGAGTAAGAGGATTTTTTCTCTAGATAAAGATTCAAGTAATTCCAGATCTTCCTCAGTTCCCTCATAAACAGGCCCTGTTTGTGTTTCAGAATAGACTACTTCTTCCTGTAATCCAACCATCGCTTTAAATCCAGCAGTTTCACTACCTTCATCAACAGCTGTTATTCTGAATGCAATTCCGTATCGATCTCTTATACTTCCGGCTATTTTGGCAGAAATGAATTTCATTCGAGTTGTAGCATTATTTCCTTGCCAAATCCAAACCCTATATCGCTTTGGATCTACAAAAAGAAGTATGAAATCTGAATCTAATAACTCATATAAGAGTATATCTTCTTCTAGTTCTAATTCTTGATATTCGCTTAGTTCATCATTAAATTGAAAAACTAAGATTTTTTCCTTGTCTTCTTGTGGTAGGGTTTCATCTGACATAATGCTGGTTTTTTACTTTTCTATTTATAATAGTATATAATTTTTATCTTATATTTTTATCTTTACTTTATTAGTAGACTAATGCGGGAAGGGAGATTTGAACTCCCGAACTCCTTCGAGAATGGATTCTGAGTCCACCGCCTTAGACCAGACTTGGCAATTCCCGCAATTTTGAATTATCTACTATTAAATTAAATAATTATTTTATTTTTACTTATTATGATTTGAACTTTTAAAGGATTAGACATATCTAGGAAAAAAATGATAATCTATTACATTGAATAGTGATAATAGAGTTAAGAATTTCTTGAATTTTCTTAAATTAAGAGCTTAAAAAATTAAATCAATAAAAGTATTTTCCTATAATATTTTTTTGAAATATAAAATAGTTACCTTAAATCCATTTTATCCTCACAATAGGGGCAGTGAAGTGGTAGTTCTTCATCACAAGTTTCTAATTCTTCACTGTTTAATATACTCTTCCAACAAACTAATTTCTCTCCATTTTTAACCATATCTCTTCCATGGTGTTGTGGAATAATATCTTTAGTGTCACAGTGTTCACAGATGATAAGTTTAGCTTCACTTTCTATTTCTTCTGTGGAGATTTCCTTATAGAGCAATTTATGCCTGAAGATCGTCATGCTGTTTATTAAAATTGCGAGAGATATGCCCATATCTCCAATCCCTACCGCAATCCACAGTGTCATAAAACCAATAACCGTCAGTATTGCGAAAGAAACTTTTACTATTATCGACGTCCAGATGTTTTCTTTGATTCTTTGATTTGTTTTTTTAGCTATATCAATGAAAGTAAGGATCTTTTTAAGATCATCATTAATTATAATTACATCGGCAGTTTCGAGTGTAATGTCTGTAGCAGAAGCACCTATCGCAATTCCTAAGTCTGATAGAGCTAAAGCGGGAGCATCATTGATCCCATCCCCAACCATCGCTACTCCATTATATTGTTCCTTCAGATTTTGGATTTCTTTTAGCTTTTGATCGGGTAAATGTTCACCATATGCACGATCTATATCCAAACAAGCACCAATTGAATCACATACTCTCTGATTATCACCTGATATTAAGATAGTTTCATAACCTCTACTTTTTAATCCCTTTATTAGAATAGGAGCTGATACTCTTAATACGTCTCTAATTGAAAGTATTCCTAATATATTCTTTTTGTTTCCAAGTAGTATTGGAATTGTCCCGGAATTTTCAATCTCTAAAATGTCTTCACTAGGGAGTTCGTAGTTCAATTCTTCAATGAATTTTTGACTTCCAACATAAAAAAATTCTCCATTTATCTTTCCTTTTATGCCTCTTCCCTTTATAATTTCAAAATCATCAACACTCTGAAAATTTAAATCCATTTTCCTTGCTTGTTTAACAACTGTTTTACCAATTGGATGTTCTGAAAGTACTTCTAAACTAGCTGCTATACTGATAATCTCTTGTTTAGATGCACCGTTATAAGTAAAGATATCGAACAGTTTTAGCTTTCCTTCGGTAAGTGTACCAGTCTTATCGAACGCGAACACTTCAATATCCTTAATCTTTTCGATAAACTTATTTCCCTTAACTAGAATCCCTTCCCTTGCCAATTTTGTTAATGATGCTATATTGGCTAAAGGTGTGGATAATGTTAATGCACACGGACAAGAAACAACTAGTAGAACTAACCCACGATAAAACCAGTCATAGAAATTCAATCCAAATAAAAGGGGTATAAGCATTACAAAGATGGAAGAAAATATGATTGAGGGAGTGTAATATTTCGCAAATTTCTCAATAAACCTTTCTTGTTGGGATTTATTTTGTTGAGCTATTTTTACACTCTCAGCGATTTGAGCAACAATTGTATTTTTACTCTCGCGTAAAACTTCAATATCCACGAAACTATCGGAATTTATACTTGCAGCGAAGATTTCTTTACCCTCCTTTTTAAACACAGGGATAGATTCTCCTGTAATCGCACTTTCATCAAAATAAGAACTACCTTTAACTATAATACCATCTAAAGGGACTTTCATACCTGGTTTTATCCCAATAATATCTCCAACTTTCACTTCTTTTGAAGGTGTATTTATATACCCATTTACCGTTTTTAACAAAGCTTCATCAGGTGCTAGCTTAAGTAGTTCTTTAATTGCATTTCTTGACTTATCAGCTGTTAATTCTTCTATTTTTTCTGCTATTGCATATAAAAGTATAGCAGTTGCTCCTTCCTGCCCATGAAGGATAAAAAATGATGCAATGCCCGCAATTAACATCAAAATGTTTGCAGTAATTTTCTTATTTCTAATATCATCAATCGCTTCTTTTACTACCCCCGAACTTGAAAGCAATATTGCAATAATGGCCAATATTTGATCAATTACTTTCATTTCGAAGGTTATATCTAAAAGAATTGAAACTCCCAATATTATTGCTGCTGGTATAAGAAAATACCAAAAATTTTCTTCAAAAAAAGATTCTTCCTCAAACTCATCATCTAATTCCTCACAAATCGCACTCGAACATTCTATCGTAGTAATTAATTCTCACCTAAATATATGTTATTTCTCCTTACATTAGAACTTAACATTTATATGATATAAACGCAAAGATTTATGATTGGTATCTTTTGAGGAAATTACTAAATATTTTTTATTTTCTATAGGTTTTTCGTTAAAATTCATGCGAAGGGTGTTTATCGCAATTTATTTAGCATTGTGTATTCATTTTTATTGTTCTTCTTCCAATTTAATATTAACAATATTACCACAGTTTAAAATTAAAGATGGATCTAGAGTTTTCTTAAGTTGACGCATTTCATCGAGTTCTTGTTGACCGTACATTATTTTTAAGTACTTTCTTTTAATTTTTCCAATACCATGTTCTGCAGATATGCTTCCGGCATATTCCACTGCTTTTGTTGCGAATTTTTCGTAGATTTCTTCCCCTAATCGGAATTCTTCCATATTTTTTGGGAGAATGTTAACATGCACATGATAATCTCCTATATGGCCATAAATTACATAATCTAAATTTGCGTTTTGTAAGATAGTATGATAATATTTCATCATATTTCTGAAATTTATGTCGGGAACACTCATATCAGTTCCTAGTTTATGGAATTCTGGGAATTTTTTTTTACGCTGAGCAATTATTGAATTTACATTTTCTGGTAATGCATGCCTAAACTGTTTAAAACGAGTATGGTCTTGATCTTCATATCCTGACCACCCATTTGATAAATCTGTATTACAATTTTCTGCTATGATGGTTAATTCACTAAGAATATTATCTAATTTATCTTCTGTGTAAGGAAAATCAAAGAAAATTACAGATTGTGCATCTTCTGGTATTTGAGGAATTTTTAATGAACTTGGCTCTTCCGCTTGAACCTTTCTCAAAAGATATAGCGCTTGACTAGAAAAAAATTCTATGAATTCTGAAGAAATTATCACATGGTTCCTTATCATATCTGCAAAATTTAATGCGTCATCTTCTGCTTTAAAGAATAATACATTGGAAATTATCTGATGCTTTTCAATAATCCATATATCAATTTGTGTAACAATCCCTAAAATCCCCTCACTTCCTATGAATAAATCAATTAAATCCATATTTGGCTTAGAATAAATTCCTGCAGCATTTTTTACTGATGTGTTGAATATATAATTTGGAATCCTAAATTTTAGTTGAGTTCCATCTGTATGATTAACGATAAAATTACCGTTATTTGAAGCAAAAAATTTTCCACGTTGAATATCTAAAATTTCACCAGAAGATAATACAACTCTCAATCCCTTAATCCAGTTTCTGGTGGGACCATACTTTAAAGTTCTAGCTCCTGATGCATTTGTTGCCACAGTTCCACCAATACTTGCTGTCATCTCTGTTGGATCAACAGGATAATGAAACAATTTATTTTCATCATCAAATTTTTTCTTAACTTCAGGAGTTAATTCTGTAATATTATCAAGTTTCTGAATCATCAGTTTTTCATTTAATTCTTGTAAAGTAATTCCCGGCTCCACGCGAATGAAATAGTTTTCCTTATTTTTATCAAAACCTAACCCAATAATTTTATTCATCTTCTCAGTAGATATTATAACGCCTGAGGAAGGAACGCTTGCACCAACAATTCCAGTCCGTGCTGCACTTATATGAGTTTGAATTTTAGAATCCCGTACAAATTTCAATATAGATCCAATTTCTCCTTCAGTTTTGGGAAAAAATAGCCAATCAGCCTCCCCTTTTAATTTGCTCTCATCCATAAGGTAAATTGGAAAATCTTCTATGATTCGTGTTTTCCCATGAATAGAACGGATTTTATCAAAAGAGATCTCTTCGATTAATCTTTCTGATTTAATTATATGACTATCCAATTTTTTAGCTCTCTCTAATGCAGTTAAAATTTGAAGACATTATAGTAGATTTAATATAAATTGAGAAAAAAGGTTTTAGGTTTTATTCACATTAGAAGGTATGACTTTTGTTAAAAATTCAGTCATTTAATGACATACACTAATTTTTCTCCCTCTTGTTCTTCAAGATCCAAGTCTCTCCTAATAGCATTTCTAATCAAATACCCCCCAACATGAAGAATTGAATCTTTTAATATGGAATCTTGATCCATTGAAGCATTGCAAGGATAAGCATGGTGAGCCTTACTAATTCTCTCATTCAATGAAGTTTCTCCGCTCTTACCATTCTTAAAATATTTAGATTTTAACTGTTGACAGACGTAATAACTAGAACCACATGGAGCAGACTGTAAAACACACGTATCTTCAATTGATTCCCCATCTTTACTCAATAAAAACGAAATAATAGGTTCTCCAATTTTAAAAAAATCAATAAAATCATGAATATAATTATAATCTTTTGTAAGGTTGAATCCAACCTTATTATATTCATTAAATTGCTTACTAAGAGCGCAAAATGGTTTTGGGAACACTGCTTGAATACCATTCTTTTCAAATTCTTTTAACACTTGTGCTTGTAGTCCAGCGGGAGCCCATTTTGGATTTTCGATGGGTACGATGACTGCTTTAACATTTTTATCTTTCAAATAGTCGGGAAGACCTGACAATAAGTCTTGGTGTATTCCTACAACCATCACAAAATCAACAGAGGGGAGGTTTTTGGGAAGAAATTCCTCTGGTTCTTCAATAAAATCAGGAATGTTCTCACCAACTTTCTCATAGAAATAAATTGTATTAGCAAAATTCTTTAAATGTTCACGACATTTATCGCATTTTACATTTTGTTCTAAGTTTTCACATGCTTTACAAAACTCTTCGTTGTTTATGAGATTTCCAACAAACTTTTGGGTTAACATCTCTGTTTCAGGTGATATTCCGTAGAATACCCCTAATTTATAATTTTTAGTATTCATCATTAGATTGACGTAAAACCATGCTTTTAATTATATTTTTAATATTTTATAAAATTATTAAGTATGATCGTGAACATGTTCTAAACGATATTCTATATGACTAGTCCTCCTATAATACCATAGGATCCCAACTTTCTCTTACTTAATGAGATCTTTTTAATTAATTATCAAAATACTTTTTGAACTCTTTTCAGCAAAAACTCCCGTTTTTTAGTTACGAAGAAAAGTTATTAAAAGCTAAATTATATCATATACTTATAATATTTCACGAATGATATTGAATAGAATCGCATGATAGATGCAAATAACGCAAATTCACAAGAAGATTATGCAAATATTCACGTTGTATGTCCTACATGTAAAACAACGAAAGATCTAAAAATCCCTTCTAAAATCATCAACAAAGCTAAACAGTTAACTACGGTTTCTATACCCTCTGGAACTGTATGTGAGCATGGTTTTCAGTCTTTTGTGGATAAGAATTTCACCATTCGAGGGTACCAAAAAGTTGATTTTGAATTCTATAAAATGGAATTCTATGAAGGGGGGGGTGATAGCACCGAAGCTCAAGAAGAGGGTTCTACTTCAAGTCTCTCCTCAAAACCACTTTTCCAAGAGATTATTAAACTTTTAAGAGGTTATGTGGATGATAAGGAAATCTTAGGAAGCGGTATTTTTACTATTGATGGGACTGTACTTTATTCTTCTCTTCCGAGTAATACATTATTTTCTATTACTAAAGAATTTGAAGTCAGAAGTGAAAAAAAACTCAGCAGTTTAAAGAAAATGTATTTAGAATTAGAAAATAATCAAAAGATCTGTTCAAATTACATCGAAATTCAAGAAATGAGGTTTGCTTTAGTACTATTTTTCTCTCAAATAGTAAAGTTAGGAATGGGTAATTTATACCTTAATGATTTAGTTAAGAAAATTAAGAAATTAGAAGGTTAACCCTCAAATTTAACTGGATTTATCGCTTTTTCGGGACAAAGTGCCTCACATCTTAAACATTTTTGACATTTAGAAATTTCTGTGAATTTAAATCTTATCCCTTCTATTTCATTATTTTTTGCTTTATCTCTTACTATACTTTTATGAAAAAGGTTTTTAGGACAAAACTTTCCACTTTTATCAAGGCATTCTTCACACATCGAACATTTTTCATGATTTATTTTGATACTGATTACCTGATCTTCACTTTC
>Ga0114923_10000522_pt1 | contig 30023 bp, 41 predicted proteins | sample SumtaG_FD_89578 | JGI IMG/M metagenome (GOLD analysis project Ga0114923, IMG submission 89578) | Deep subsurface microbial communities from Indian Ocean to uncover new lineages of life (NeLLi) - Sumatra_00157 metaG | ecosystem: Environmental > Aquatic > Marine > Oceanic > Sediment | place: near... | reverse complement strand
ATGTGGGGCCTTCACACGCAGATCGCGGACCGGATCATGCGGTTCGAGACCATAGAAAACGACTTGGGGTCGGTGCTTCGGCAGCCGGTCGTGCTCCCCAAAGTGAACCTCGGGGCGGCCCGGACGGCCACCAAGAAGCAGCACTACTCAAGCCACTACGACGAGGCGACCCGGGACTACGTGGCCGCCCGCTGGAAAAACGAAATCAAGCGGTACGGCTACTCGTACTCGCACGGAGGTTAAGATGGCAGTCCCACAGAGGATCCGTACCGATGTTCCGAACCACCCGGTTTCGGGATCGCGGGTGTACGCACTCACCAACTGGACCGCAGACCTCGACATCGACTGCAACTCGGCGTCGAATGACGAGCTGTCGGACTTGCTCGGCACCGTGATCAAGGATCTGATCGCGGCCGGCATCCTGACCGGCACCGTCGCGGCGGCGTAGTGAAGCCGATCTGGAAGGGTCTGCTGATCGTCGGAGCAGTGGTCGCCCTCGTTATGGGGGTGGACCGCTGTTACGGCGGACGTGCAGACGCCTGGGAGGCCCGCGTCAAGGTGGCGATGGCCGAGAGCCGACAACTACGGTCCCGGGTAGTGGACTTGCAGGCCGAAGCGGAAGAGCTGCGCTCACAGGCCGTAGCCAGCGCGGAGGAAGCCGCTGCTCGGGAACCTGTCATCGTCGAACGCATCCGCAACTTGCCCCCGGCGGTCACGCCAGGCGAGGAGCAGCGGGACGAGGTGATAGTGGAAGTCGTGGAGCAGAGTAACCGCTGGAAAATATCGTACCAGACGGAAAGCGCCGCCCACGACCTAACCCGTGAAGCACTGAAGATCGCCCTAACGAGGGGCGACAGCCTCTATAGCCTGTTGGTGGTACGGCCGACCAAGAAGCCGTGGTACATCCCACAGCTGGGTATTGGCCCGTTCGCCGGCGTCTGCTCCGGGGGCAACCCCTGTGTCGGACCCGTCGCCATCAACCTCTCTTGGAAGATAAGCCTGTGAGCAGAGCGAGGAAGCTGAACGAGACGCCTGAACAGGCGATCAAGCGGATTCACCTCCAGCACGGTGATGGGGATGTGACTATCCACACCAAGCAGGACGTGACCGACATCATCCGCAACAACAAGATGAACTTCAACGAGCGGGGCGGGCGCTGGGACCAGTTCCAGAACCACGTCGCGCGGGTCCCCACGGCGATCTACTACAGCCTGGTCAAGCGGGGGATCATCAACGAGCGGAAAGACCCGGACGGGGTCGCGTTTACGGCGTGGCTCAACGACCCGGACAACAGCGCCTGGCGAACGAGGCCCGGCAGAATTTAGCCTGTGGAGAGTCCTGTGAACCGACAGCAGCGTAGGCGCCAAGAGCGCGAGCTGAAGAAGATGGAGAAGCAAGTCGACGGCGAGCTGGAGACCCGGCCCGGCGTCAACGTCATGGTCCTCGTGCCGTGTCAGTCGGAGGTGAAGGCCGCCTTCGCGTACGACCTGGCGCAGATGATGTCCTTCACGGCGAGCCACTTCGTGAAGCCCGGCATCATCGACACCCTCGGCGTAGGGTTCCAGATCGGGACGTACGTCCACACGGCTCGGCAGGCGCTGGTCATGGGCGCGATGCAGAAGCCGACCGACTACTTCCTGTTCATCGACTCGGACATGAGGTTTCCGCCCGACGCCCTGGTGAAGTTGCTGACTCACCAGGAGGCGATGGTGGGCGTGAACTATCCTTCACGGGCGCCTCCGATCCGGTGGCTCGGTGTCAAGACCGTAGCCGACAAGGAAGCGGAAGTGGGCGGCAAGGGCGTGCTCCTAGAGACGCAGCCCGAGTCGACCGGCCTGGAAGAGGTGGATGCCATGGGGTTCGGCTTCGTGCTCATCCGCCGGGACGTGTTCGAGGCGCTACCGGATCCCCGGGAGAACGGTCCCTGGTGGTGGTACGAGTGGATGCCGAAGCGCAAGGCGCAGATCGGTGAGGACGTGTACTTCTGCCGGCTAGTGGCGGAGCACGGAGTCACGCTGTTCATCGACCACGACCTCTCGAAGAGGATCCAGCACATCGGCACTGAGGTATTCGGGCCGGACCACGTTTGGGCGGCCGACGCGATGCGGGCTGAAGCAAAGGCAAAGGCAGAGTTAGACGATGGCAGTGATCACGAACTACTCGACGCTGGTAGCGGAGATCGCGGACGTTCTGAACAGGACGGACCTGACGGCGACGATTCCGGGGTTCATCCAGAGGGGCGAAGCGAGGATCAAGAGGGACGACCGGGCGAAGCAGCTGGTGGACCTGACCCCGCTATCGGTCTCAGCGGAAGCGACTGACCTTCCGTCCGACATCGACTCGCTGTACTCGGTGGCGCACGATGGCCCGAACGTCTTCGGCCCCCTCGTGCTCACCGACCTCGGCGGGCTCACCAAGTACAAGGCCCTGCTGTCCGGGGACGCTACCGGTGTGCCCGCAGCTTGCGCCATCCGCCAGGACGGAGCCGGCAACACCACGCTGATCGTCGCCCCGGAGCCGAACGCCACGTTCGCGCTCCAGGCGCAGTATTGGGCGAAGCTGACTCCGGTCTCCTCGACCGTTCCCACCAGTCGGTTCCTCACGGAGAATCCCGACATCTACCTGTACGCGGCGCTCCTGGAGAGTGCTCCATACCTGAAGGACGACAACCGGATCCCCGTGTGGAAGGGTGAGCTGGAAGAGCGCCTTGAGAAGATGGGCCTGGCCACACAGCGGCTCATCTTCGGCGGCGAGATGGTCGACGAGCCCCGGTTGGTGTTCTAATGACCGTACAGGATCCGACCACCAACTACGGCTGGGACCTTCCCACGGACGGCGGCTCTGACGACACCTGGGGCACTGAGCTGAACGAGGCGATCGGTGAGGCCCTTGGCGCAGCCATCGAGTCCGTCGACACCGTGATCAGCCAGCTGGCCTACGCCATCGCGTTGGCGATCACGAACAAGGAAGAGCTGGAGCAGCGGGTCGAGCAGCTAGAATCGGTGTCACCACGCCCGGCGTACGGGCGCGTCCATCTCGTCTCCACGGTGCAGCTGGCCAAGGCGTCCGCTGAAGACATCGTGTGGGACACGGAGGACTTCGACCTGGGCGGCGTGGTGGACCTGTCGACTCAGCCGACGCGGCTCACGGTTCCGTCGGACCTGGACGGCCTCTTCACCATCCGGGGCCAGGTCACGCTGCCGTACACGACCGCCAGCGGGGACGACGGTGTTAGCCTCCTCCTGCGGATCGTGAAGAACGGCAGCACAGAGATCGCGGTCGCCCGCAAGCACTACATGAACGACGACGTTCATGAGGACCGGAGCGGGGACATCACCATCTCGATCGAGGCGTTGGACGACGCCGTCGAGACGGACTACTACGAGCTGGAGATCACGTACGACTACAACGACACCGGGGTTGCCACTAAGCAGATCAGCCAGGGCGTCATGCGGTCGTTCTTCGAGATGTACCGGCACTGGTCTCCGATCGTGACTATCCCGCCGACGGTGGGCAACGCCACGATCACGAACCTGACCTCGCGGACCACGCACAGCGTGGCAATCGGGGCGCACGTCACGGGCGACCTCATCGTCATCTGCTTCAACTCCCGGGCGAACGTGACTATCACGCCCCCCGGTGGTTGGAGTGTGATTCTCGACGCCGGCGCGACCAGTACGGTGACGGACGGAGTGGTGGTGACGAAGGTCGCTACCGGCTCCGCCGAGACGGCCAGCTTCATTACGAGTCTCGGTAGGACCAGTGCGTCCGTGGCCTACGTGATTCCGAAGGCATCGCACAACGTGCCCGGCGAGGCGGTCGAAGCGGTGGTGCAGGACCAGGACGGTGGTGCGCCGTTCGGGTTCCAGATCAACCCGCTGGTAATTACCCCCTCGTGGGGGCCGAAGGATACGCTGTTCCTCGCTGTCGGGGCACCGGGTTCCGACTACGTGTTCGTGGCCTACCCCGTCACCCCCAACGCCTACTCGGGCGATGGCGGGTTCGAGGGCGCCTCGAATGTACAGTCGATCCGTGCAGCCTCCAGGGCGGCGAACGTCACGTCTGAGGACCCGGACGGATTCGAGCACACTACGAACGCGAGCGGACTCGTCTGGACGATTGCTGTCCCAGGCGCCGAACTCACTTAGGGAGAGATCATGGCTGTACAAGATCCCACTGCAAATTACGGTTGGCTCCTGCCCGACGTGGGTGGTGACATCGGCTCGTGGGGCGGCCTCCTCAACGCCGTCTTCGGGGAAGATGACGCCGACATCCTGCTCGGCATAGACGGGGTCATCGGCCTGTTGCAGGCCCAGCTCACGACCCTGGAGGGGGAGATCGACGCGATCGAGACGCGCGTGACTACGCTGGAGGACAATCCCCCGACGGCGCTCGGCGCCCGCTCGGAGCTGTCTTCGAGTCAGTCCGTGCCCAAGAACTCCGCCACCAAGATGGGCTGGGGCACGAACGTCTTCGACGAGGGCAGCCTCTCCACTCCCGACATCACCCGCATGACCGTCCCAGCGGACGGCACCGGGCTGTGGCAGATCCGCGCCTCGATCAAGGGGCCGAAGACCGCCGGCTCGGCGGGCGGTGGGGACGACGGCCGGTTCATGCTCATCCAGATCAAGAAGAACGGCTCTGAGATCATCGGTGAGGCCCGGATCCCGTACTTCAATGACGGGATCGATCAGACCAACTCGGGCGACGTTTCGGTAGACGTGGCCGTGCTCGACGTGGCCACCGCCGACGGCGACTACTACGAGGCGTGGCTCACGCAGGGCTTCTCCAGTGGTGGGGGCACGTCGGCCCTGGTAGTCGAGGCCGGCAACGGATCCTACCTCGAAGCCATGCGGATCACGAAGGAGCTGGCGTGATATGGATAACGGACAAGCGTTCCGGGAGATCCAGAGATCGCTAGGCCGAGTCGAGGGGAAACTCGAAGCCGTTCACGAAGAGGTTCACCGACAGGGAGCGGCGAGTCTCGCAGTCGCAAGTAGGGTCGACATGCTCGAATCCAAGTACGACCGGATCAAGGGGGGATGGGCGGCGCTCGCAGCTCTGGCAGGAATCGTTGGTGCCATGCTGACGTTCGCCCTCAACTGGATGATCGAATAGTGCTCGGCCGGGTGGTACAGAGCCTTGCGAAAGCTCTGATGGTCTCCATGGTCGTGATCGGGGCGTTCGGGACGTTCATGCTCCTGCCAGCGCAGGAAGCCCCCGAGTTTCTGATACGAGCGAAGCACTTCGAGGAAGCCTACTTCAGCGAGTACCCGGAGAACCGGTTCGGCCGGAGTCCGCGAGGCGAGCTGCTTCTGAAGCGGTACTTCTTCCGGGACCTCCGCAAAGCGCAGATGGGGCCAGAGGGTCTACGGTTCTACCGCGAGGCGGAGGAGTGCCTGAAGCACGAGGGGATCGAGACGCGCGACTACGCTCCGTACCACCAGATCCAGTGGCATCTGTTCGCGGAAGGGTGGAGCTTCGTGGGGAGCCGCGCGAGTGAATTCAAGGGCGCCTGGTTCATCGATAGCATCGTCCTGAAGGACGACCTGGCGGGGCAGGATCTGGAGCAGACTATCCGGCACGAGCTGATCCACCTCATGGTCGGGCCAACGCAGCACCCGATGATGCCCGACGAGGTTGGGCACTGTCTACCGGCTCTCATGCTCGACGAGCGGGAGGTACAGGATGCAGGGTTTACGCGATCTAGCAGAGCATTTCCGTTCGGATTCTCAACTGTTCGAGGGGAACGAGTGGGGCCTCGCTCCAAGTTCCGTCATGAACAGCTGGGTGGCACAGGAGTCCCGCTGGGACCCCGACGCAGTCCGTGAAGAGCCCGGCTTCTACCGTCGCTACGTCGTCCCTAACCTGACGACTCGGCGCCAGAAGCGAGAGCAGTGGCAGCTGGCCACCAGCTGGGGACTGCTGCAAGTGATGGGGCAAGTCGCCAGAGAACGCGGCTTCACGGGCAAGTACATTCCGCAGCTGCTGGACCCGTCGCTCGGGCTCTACTACGGCTGCAAACATCTGATCTGGTCACAGGAGAGGGGGGACGGTAGCTGGTCACAGGCCCTGGCCGCCTACAACGGAGGGCTCGGTGGAAACAGAATCACCGGGAAACTCCGCAGGCAGCCCTACGTCGACGAAGTCATCCACCGGGCGAGGATCCTTGAGCAACGATAGGTGGTCCTTCCTCAAGGAGGAGGGCGGGAAGGTATCCATGGCCCGGGTGCAGCTCGCGGCCAGCCTGTCGGCGTTCTTCGTCGTGTTCTCGCTGTGGGTGGTGATCATGCTCGGCCTGTTCCTCGACCTGTGGCCATGGACCCGCTTCGAGGGCGCGGTCGTGGCCGGCGGGATTGGGCTCCTGTCCGTCGTCTTCGGCGGGGTGGGAGCGTACGCAGTCAACAAGGTGTCAGATAGATGGGGGTAAAGACTGAGCGCCTGAAGGTCCGATTCCCTTCGGCCCCGGACCAGTACGACCAGCTGGGCGAGGCTGTATTCAGGAATGACCTGGAGCGCATACTCGACACGCTGTCGGGCACCTTCGCATCGCTGAAGCAGGAGATCGAGGACGAGCTGACCGGCCCGATCTTCCCCACAGTCACGGGGACGCGGGAGTTTCGGCTCGTCTCGAAGGACTTGGCCCTCGTCGCAGAGGGCATAGACGTGGCCTCGTGGATCGACAAGTGGAGCGGGTACGACTTCGCCGGCGGCACGACGAACCCGCAGTACAACCTGAACATCTTCGGTGAGCTGCCGGGCGTCCAGTTCGACGGCGCGACCGACAGGCTGTTCGTGGACCGGGGAGCGCAGGCGACCCCGGGCGCGTTCACGTTCTTCTTCGCGTTCAAGACCCCGTCGGCGTGGCCGGCGAACAACAACACGCTGCTCCAGCTGTCGGACGCGGCCGGCGCCAACCGCCAGAGCGTGGTGGCCCGACGCAACGCCGGCTCCTTCCGCCTGGCCTGGTGGGACACCACCGGTGGATGGAAAGAGTCCGCCACGACGCTGGCCACGGACACCAGCTACATCCTCTCGGCCGCCTCCGATAACTCGGACATGCTGTTCAAGGTGAACGGGGGCACGGTGGAAGACCTGGGGAACCCGACCCTCCAGCTGATGGAGGTGTTCAACCTCGGGTCGTCGTTCGCGGAGACCGAACCCGTGGGCGCCTACTTTGGTGAGGTGATCCTCTACAGCACCAAGCTGTCAGACGCGGACGTTGTCCTGGTCGAGGAGTACCTGAGAAAGGTCTACCAGTGATAGACCAGCAGAAGTTCGAGCGGGCGCTCCGCGAGGGCGGCCACATCATGTCTCAGAAGGATCTCGTGGACGCCGCCAGGAGCGGCCGGGTCCGCGCGTTCTTCGAGAACGACAGCTTCCTCCTGGTCTCCATGGGGTCGAAGCAGCAGATGATCTTCCACATCGTGGTAGGTGATCTTCCCGACGTGTTCATCGCGGCGGACCGAGCATACGAGTGGGGGCGCTCGCAGGGCGCCAACCGTGCAGTCTTCATCGGACGGACAGGGTGGGCCAAGGTGCTGAAGGGCGAAGGCTGGCGCGTAGTGAACGACCTCAAACTGTACGAACGTAGTCTCTAGGGAGGGACACTCATGGCACCACTACTTCCCCTGGCCATTGGCGCCGGGTCGAGTCTGGTCTCGAAGTTCATCGGCGGACCGAAGTCCAGTCAGGGACCGGATCAGCAGTCACAGGAATTCATCGACTTCATGCGGCAGTTCGGCATGGAGGGCGCGGAGCAGATCCAAGGCGCCGGCCCGACCGCCGAGAACTTCGACATGGAGTCGATCAACCGCTTCCTGAACCCGTTCCTCGAACAGGAGGAAGGGCGGATCCAGGAGCGGGGCGACTTCCGCGAGGCGAGAGCTATCCGGGATGCCCGGCAGCGCAGCACCCTCTCCGGTTCGGAGCGGGGCTCGCGGGCCGCCATCGGGGAGTCGCTTGCCGGCGAGCGTGAGGCCAGGCTGACGAACGAGCAGCTGGTCCAGCTCCGGCTTCAAGGCTTCGGCCAGGCGGGGCAGCTCGCCCTCGGGGCGCAGCCGTTCCGTAACGAGGCCCTTGACGCGAACCAGCTCATCCGTCGCCTGGAAGCGGGCGCCGGACTGCTCGGGCAGACCGCTGGTCCTCTCGCTGCCGGCCAGGTAGCGGAGGGTCCGGGACCCGATCCGCTCGGGACGGGCATCGCGGCCGGCACCATCGCGTCTCAGTTCTTCGGTGGCGGGAACGAGGTTCCGTTCGGCGTGGGTGATCCGCTCCGGCCGGGGCCGATCAACGTGCAGCCGCCTCCGCCTGGCAGGGTGCCGGGCACTGATCTGTCGCCCACCTTCGGAGGCTTCTAATGCCGCTAGGACCACTGGCAGAGCTGGCCCCTCGGAACGAGGCGCTACAGCGAGCAAAGGCACGGGAGGAATTTCTGAAGCGGTCGCAGCCCGGGTTCGTCGGGAAGCTGTTCGGGGGCGCCGATGACCCCCGTCTGTCCGGGGACCAGAACGCAGAGGCCCGCCGGCAGGCTGTGTTGCAGGGCGGCTTCGCCGGACTCATGGCGGCTGGCCAGGGACAGAACCTCTTCTCCACGGTAGGTGCGATCGGGACGGCGGCAGGGGCGTTCCGCGAGAAGCACAACGAGCAGATCGGTGACGCGAACCTGGAGCTGTCGCCGGCGCTCGACCTCATGTCGCAGATCACCGAAGTCATGAAGGACGGGGAGATGCACCGGGTCCTGATCGACAAGCGGACCGGCCGGGAGATCGCTGACCTGGGCCGCTCCGAAGTGCCGAAGGACCCCCGCGACCTACGGACCCCGATCAAGGTGCGGACGCCAAGTGGCGACATCGTCCTGGCGTTCCCGGACCTGTCGAACGGGACCCTCATCTCAGCTGCGACCGGGGAGATCCTTGCCGGCGCCTTGCCGGTCCCGACGGAGCACAGACTGATCGTCGGGAAGCGGGCGGACCTGGCCACGGGGATCAAGTACGAATTCCTCATGAACCCGATCACGGGTGAGGCCATTGATGGGACGGAGCGCGTCGTGGGCCGGCTCGCGGAAGACGGTGCAGGCGGGAACGAAGAGGACGGCCGGTTCGCTAGGGCGATCCACCGCCACCTCGACACGATCACCCGCCAGCTGTCGCCGGAGGGGTACGAGCCCTACGGCATCCTGGAGACGTGGGCCGCGCAGCAGACGGGTCTGCTCGCCGTGTTCAAGTCCTTCACGAAGGCCGACGTGCAAATCTTCAACGCGGCAGCGCAGGACATCCTGTCGCTGGTGATCAAGTCTCGGTCGGGCGCCCAGGCGTCGAACCAAGAAGTGGAGCGGCTTCGGCAGTTCGCCATCCCGCTTCCCCGGGACAAGCCGGAGACCGTCCGGTTCAAGCTACAGCTGATGCGCGACATCGCAAACGACATCGAGGCAGGGGCGGATCCGTTCGACAGGGTCCGGGATCCCCGCTCCGCCGACGGCCTGCGGTCCCTCCCGTTCGACGCGGAGGGCCGGATGCTGCCAGGAGCTGGGGGCAACACCCTGACTCCAGCCGACGATCCGTTCGCGGAACTTCCGCGAAACAAGTAAGGGGTATAGATGAACGAGCAAGCACTCCTGATCCTGCTTGAACAGGCCCAGGCCGCGCTCGACGACGGCGCCTCCATGATGGACGTGAACGCCGTGGTCCGCGAGAAGACCGGGGGGCAGTTCCCCGGGATGATGTCTCTCGGCCTGGCCCTCGGGCCGGACGCACTGAAGAACTCTTCGAGCCAGCAGATCGTCGAGATGGGCAGGGACGAGGCGGACGCTGACCCCGAGAGTGCGCTCCAGCAGGCCAGCACCGTTTCCCCGACCCGCGACTTCGCGGAGTCCTTCATCCAGGGGATCTCCTTCGGTGCAGCGGACGACGTTCTCGGAGAGGGCTTCGCGGAGCGGCTGGAGAATCGCCGCGAGGTGAACCCAGGCGCGAGCCTCCTGGCCGAGTCGGCCGGGCTGCTTGTGCCAGGTATGGGCGCCGGCAAGATCGCGGCCAAGGCGTCAGGCGGGATCTTCCGCAAGGCCCTCGCCCTTGGCGGCGTGGGTGGAGCTGAGTCGGCGGCACTCGCTGCCGGCGAGGCGGAGGCTGGGCAGGAGCCCGGCACCGTCGGTGCTGCGGAACGGCTCAAGGCGGGAGCAGGGGGCTTCGCTCTCGGCGCTCCGTTCGGTGTGGCGATCGGGCTCGCGGGTCCGATCCTCTCCGGTGTGGGGCGGATGCTCCGCAGCGATGCGTCCCTGGCTAGGATCGCGTCCAAGGAAGCGGTCGAGCAGACGGGCAAGACTGCGGACGAGCTGTTCGATCTCGTGCGCCAGCGGTCGACGCAGATCGGTGGTGAGGTGTCCGTGCTCGCTGACGTGGCCCCGGAGCTAGGGGTCCAGGCCCAGCGGTTCGCCACTGGCGGAACGCGAGCCATCGGACGGGCAGGCGGACCACTGGAAGTCCTGCGAGCCCGTGTCATGCCGGAGGAAGTTCGGAAGGCAACGGCCCAGGTCTTCAGGGCGTTCGACGACAGGGTCACGAACAACAAGCCCCTGATCAAGGCCCTGACCTCGAACAGTGAAATCTCGGACGCGACTCGGTCCGTGATCAAGGGTGACGTGGGGAACCTGAAGACGGTCACGTTCGAGCAGCTTCAGAGCGTGCGGAACGGACTGCGGAACCAGTTCCGGTCGGCCAAGGCCACCGGCAACGTGACCTCGATGAACCGGATCTCGCAGACGCGGATCCACCTCGACACGCAGATGGAGCGAGTCTTCCCTGGCTTCGCCCGGGCGAACGAGAACTTCATCGAGCTGCTGTCGAGACAGGAAGGAGCGGAGGAGCTGATCCGCGCGATCGACAAGGCGCTGCCGCAGATCACGCCGGACGTGCCCCAGGTCGGTGGACTGTTCTCGTCCGTCTACAAGGCGGTCTCGCGGCCGGCACGCCGGCGCAAGATCATCATGGAGATGGTGGGCGAGGCTCTTCTCACAGATGGTGAGGCGGGGATCGAGCAGCTGACCAACCTCCTGAAGCAGGGCAAACTCGCCCAGCTCTTCGGTGGGATCGAGACCATCCGTGGCGTGACCAGGGGAGCAGTCCTGGCCCAGCCCGGCGGCCTGATCAATCCTGACTCCAACCGCCTGTAGGAGGGCCTGTGGCCAAGCAGCTTTTTCCGCTGAAGTTCCCGCCTGGGTTCTTCCGTAACGGCACAGAGTACGAGACCAAGGGGCGCTGGTTCGACGGCACCCTGGTCCGTTGGTTCGAGGGGGCGCTCCAGCCGCTAGGTGGCTGGCAGCAGCTGACCGACATCACGGACGCACTCGTTTCCATGGATCAGCCGACCCGGGGTATCCTCTCATGGAAGAGGGACAACGGGGTGGCTGAAGTTGCGTTCGGGTCCTACTGCAAAGCGTGGGCGTTCTCACTCGGCGTCCTCACCGAGATCACTCCGGCCGGCATCAGCTGCGGCACGGAGCACGCGACCGTCGTGGACGGTGGAGCGTACGGCGAGGGTATCTACGGCGCCGGTCCCTACGGTGGTGTGGTGTCGGACGTGAACAACCAGATCCTGGAAGCAGGGTCGTGGTCGTTCGATAATTTCGGTCAGGTGCTCGTTGGCTGCCCGTGGCCCGACAACGGGATCTACGATTGGGACCTGAACATCGCCAACGACTTCGTGGCGGTGGCGAACGCCCCGACCGCGAACGCGATCGTGGTGACACCCGAGAGGTTCCTCGTCGCCCTCGGGGCGGACGGTGACAGGCGGCTCGTCGCGTGGAGCGACCAGAACGACCGCACCACCTGGGCGCCTCTGGCGACCAACCAGGCGGGGGACTTCCCCATGCCTGGCTCCGGCGACATCCTGGCAGGGAGACGTGGCCGGAACGAGACGCTGATCTGGACCGAGACGGACATTTGGGCCATGAGGTACATCGGCGGGGAGGACGTGTACCAGTTCGTGCAGGTAGGGGCCAACTGCGGAGCGATGAGCCGGCGGACTATGGCGGCCATGCAGAGCCGTCACTATTGGATGGGCCGGAAGGGCTTCTTCGTGTACGACGGGTTCACGCGGGAGCTGCCGTCGGAGGTGGGGGACTACGTGTTCTCCGACTTCAACTTCATCCAGCGGTCGAAGGTGGCGGCCGTGCCCATGGCTGAGTTTGGTGAGGTGTGGTGGTTCTACCCCTCGGCCAACTCGATCGAGAACAACCGGTACGTCGTCTACAACGTGAATCAGAAGATATGGTACTTCGGGGTGCTGCCCAGGACGGACGGCGTGGACCGGGGCGCGACCCAGCACCCGATCTGGACCAAGCCGGTGTCCAGCGCGTCGAAGCCCATGGAGCACGAGAAGGGCCTGGGCATGGACAACCAGGTCCCCTTCGCTGAGACCGGTCCCATCGAGATCGGGAACGGCGATCAGATCATGACCGTGCTCCACATCATCCCCGACGACAAGACCCTCGGGGACGTGACTGGCACCCTGACGTTCAAGAACTACCCCGACGACAACGGGGACGAGCTGGTGGTCAGCCCGCTGTCCGCGCAGACCGATGTGCGGAAGACCGGGCGGACCGTTCGCATGAAGGTGACGCAGGCCAGGAACAAGGCGTGGAGGGTTGGAGTGATCCGCCTCGACGTGGCACCGGGGGGTAGGCGATAGTGAACCAGCAGGAGATTCTTCGAGAAGCCCGCCAGATGATCGCTGACGGCGCGAGCGGCCGTGAGGTGTCCAGGTTTGTGTTCGAGGCCACCGAAGGGCGTACAGCGGACGTGGAGGCCCTTCAGCGGGCAGTAAGCTCCGGCGAAGAGCTGGAGTCACCGTTCACCACGTTCTCTGATGTGGCCGAAGGTGCGAGGACCGTGGGCCGTGTCGCAGGGAAGGCAGGGCAGTTTCTGAAGGACGCAGCTGGGAATCCCCTGGCCGCCACTGTCGGGCTCCTCGGGCTCGGACAGCGTGGCGCCCAGGCGGTGGGCCAGCTGGCAGCGGGTGCCGGGCGGAAGATCGCTTCGGACCCGCTGGGATCCGCGAAAAGTACACTGGACTTCGTAGCCGGCGAGAACCCGCTGGACATCCTCGGGCCGGAGACGGCCGCCACTGCGTTCTTCGGTCCCATCGCCCGGGCTCGCAAGGCAGCCAAGGCAGCGAGGAAGTCGGCGGAGGCCGCCGGCGACGTGGGCGTGCTCGCCAGGAACATGGACGAGCTGTCACCCTTCGTCGACGAGGCGACGGGTCTCCCCCGCATGCCGTCCGTCGAAGACCTCCGGGCGAGGCAGCTCCGGGGTGAGGACAAGGTGAGGCCGTTCCGCCCGGGGATCGACCCGGAGGATATGTTCGAGCGGGACATCCTCCGCATCCAGGAGGACTTCAAGCTGGACGAGGCGTCCGCCCGTCGCCTGGCGACGAAGCTGCACCGTGGCGGAACGGACGCCGAACGGAAGGCGGACGCCCTGGCACTCGACGAGCTGTCGCGCTCCAGGGGCGGACCGAACGCAGCCAAGGCCGTGAAGGAGCCGCTTCCTGGACCCTTCGCACCAGGCAAGGACGTGCCCCCGGCACGACCGCCGTCGGCTGTACCCGCCGGCCTCACGCTCACGGACAACTCGCGGATCATCTCGGAAGCCCACATCGCCAACGGCGGGAGCACCATCGATCCACGGACGGGTCGGGACTTCGGCGGTGAGGACGTGTGGGCCGTGGCGACCAAGCAGCCGGGTGGCAGTCCGCACGGTCAGCTCTTCGATGAGGCGCCGACCACGTTCGAGGTGCGCGAGTACATCAAGCTGCACAAGGAGCTGCTAGAGAGCGACGAGAGTCTGATGGTCGGCTCCTGGTTCGACGAGGCCAGCGAGGCCCACGGGAAGCACGAGCTGGCGATCACCAAGGTCTTCCCCGGGAACCAGCAGTCAGCGGCTCAGACGTTCGCGTTGGAGAACGACCAGTGGGGCTACCTCAACCTGGCCCACCCTGAATTCAAGACCGTGGCGGCGGCCGACGAGTTTGCGAACGCCTCGCTGCGGGCGGAGCTGGACGAGCTGGTCCCGGCCAGAGCGGAGGCCAGGCGGGAGAGGTTCTTCGAGCTGATGACGCCGGAGGAGCAGCGCAACTTCGAGTTTACGAAGACCGGACGGAAGCGGAGTCAGAAGGTCCAGGACGACGCGCTCCGTGTCTTCAGCCTCATGCCGGAGACGGAGCAGGGAGTCCAGATGGCCATACTCGGAAGCGAGATGGCCCACTGGTATCGTAGCTCCGCCAGGACCCTCCGCCAGGCGTTCGGTGCCGACGCCCCCCGCTTCTCTGCGTTGCTGGCCAGCACCAGCCCGAACATCGCTGTGCCCGACAACCTCGGCGCCTCCCTCCAGATTTGGCGGGACTGGCAAGCCCTCGGTCGTCCGACGGATGCGGCGTCCATCACACGGATGGTGGACGAGGCGTCGGCGGCCTGGGGGATCACGCCCACGTCGTTCAACAACACCCACAAGATCCTCGGCCTGACGAACGAACAGCTCCTCGACCCGAAGATGCTTCGAGCCGGAGGTATGCTGTCAGGACCGAAGGTGGACCCCTTCTACGCGAACCTGGTGGGAGAGTCGCAGCGCCTGGTGGTCGATACGCACATGAAGGCCGGGTTCGGCTTCGGCCGAGATCAGGTCCGCGTCCCTGAAGGGCTCGGCGCGGGACCCGCGATGCGGGACGTGGCCAGGGCGATGCAGGAGCTGACGGGCTCGCCGGTCGACGTGAGCGACGTGCAGGCAGCTCAGTGGTCCGCGATCAGAGCCATCCGGGAGCTACAGCGGAAGGGCTCCCGCACCAGGACGGCGGAAGAGCTGGTCATGGACGAGCACTTCGGGAGCCTGTTCGGGATCGAGCAGGGGTTCAAGGGGAAGGTGAACCTGCCGCAGATCCGCGCCAAGATCAAGGAGCAGCCCAGCTTCAGCAGCCTCATCCACGAGAAGCAGTACGCCGACCTGGTCAGCGAGCTGGGGATCAAGCTGCCGGCGGCCACGCCAGAGGCAGGGCTGGCGGGCATCGATCCGGGCAGCGCCCGCATCGCTGACGTGCTGGCCTTCGCCAAGCGGATGGACCTCCGGGACTCGAAGCGATTCCTGTACGGCGCAGCCGGAGCTATGCTGCTCGGCAACGTGGACGACGCGGACGCTCGGGCACTGGCAGAGGAGATGATCGTCGAGGCGGGGCTGTCGCAGGCGACGGTGGACGGGCTGAGTGCGGAAGAGCTGGGGTCCTACGCGGGACTCCTGTCGGAGGCTCCGATGGTCACGGCTGCGGAGCTGGCGCGGTTCGCCAAGGTGAGGGGGCTGAACGGGGCGGTGCAGGTAGCGAACGACTTGGGGAGAGGCACGGAGTCACAGCCGAAGCGGCGACCCCCACCCCTCCTACCCCGGCTGGAGCACAGGGTGGAGGGGCAGGACGAGCAGCCGCCTAGCAGCAGCCCCCGGGGTTTGATCGATCCGGCGGGACCGGGTCAGTAACCCCTCGTCGGACGCACCGCAGATCGCGTATGATCTCCGCCGTACGGGCTCGGATCAGCTCCTGCTCCGCCTGGCGCATCGCGTCCTTGACTGCGTCCGCCGCCGCGTTGATCTCCTCGGTCACGCTCACACCGTAGAAGTCGTCGTCGTCGACGTGAATGTCCTCGGCGGCGATCGTCGGCGCCTCGGTCCGGGGCGGGACCCACTGTGCCCGCTTCGGCTTGAACAGGCCCAGCTCGGCACCACGGCGGCCCACGTACTCGTCTAGGGGCTCACGGTCGACCTCGGCTTGGTTGGTCGGCCCGACGCCACGAGCCGTCGAGTGGTACTCCCCGGCCATGTACTTGTCCGGTGCGTGCTCCCCGGTGTGATACGGCCCAGGGAATCCGGGGTCGCCCATCGCCGGCTGCATGAGGTCCGGGGTGTTCTCACTCGTCAACCCATCGAGCGGTTCAGTTGACAAGTCCTTCAGCGCATCCATGAGGCTCGCAGTCGGAGCCGGTAGCGGTCGGTCGTCCACGAGATTGCCGACCGCTTCTGCGTCCAGCAGGATCGCCAGGCAGGCCATGGCATGGCCAAGGTGGTGGACCTTGCTGTCCGCTGCGTCCCGCTCCCCGTCGAGGTACGACCGAAGGTGGCGCATGGCCGCCGAGATGTACGTACACGCCCCGACCCCCTCCTCCCTCCAGTTGTACGGCCCGTACTTCCTGGCCCCGTCCATCATAGCTCGCGCCGTCTCGATCAGAGCGGGCGAGGGGATGAGGTGCAGGAGCACCCGGTCTTCTCCCGACGACAGAATGTCCTTCGGGTTCGTGCTCTTCCTCTCGCTCACGTCGCTCTCCTCTCCGTTCAGGATCCCGCTGATCAAGGCCCGGAGGCCCGGGTACACGAGCAGGGCCGGGTCGGTCGGGTGTGGCCTTAGCGGCGGCTCCGGCGCCGGCATCCACTCGACGGCGCTCATTCCTCCAGCTCCTGCTTCTCGAACTCGTCCGCTCCGCTGGGGATCGCGTACTTGCACGGGTCGCCCCGGCCGGTGCCGCCCGTCATGACGAGGGCACCACTCTCCACCAGCAGCTTCACGGCGGCGGCCGTGTCGTTCTTGTTGGCCCCCGTCACCACTCGCACGTCGTCGATAATGAGCGGCTTCTTCTGGTTCGCCATGGCGCCCAGGACCCGGGTGCATAGGCTCTCGGCCTTGTACTCGTGGTAGGCCAGGCCCAGCGACGGCTCGTGCGTCTCCCGGTCTATGTGGATGACGTGCGGCGGGAACTCCACGCCTCGGCCCCGGGCTGCGAACAGCCTCACGGTGTCCTCGGTCGTGTCCCGCTTCATGGCCAGGACCACGGTGACGCTGCCGGCCAGGGCGGTGGACCCCAGCGACAGGTCGATCAGATCGATCCTGTCACCCTTGCCCGCGTGGTGCAGGTAGCAGAGGTGGGCGCCGTAGGGCTCGGCCACCTCACGGATGGGGCGGAACGCTGCGTGGACGCTGGAGTAGTCGTTCAGATCCTTCGACTGCACCAGGCCCTGGAGCGTGTCGATCAGGATGATCCCGGGCTGGATCCTCTCGGCTTCCTTGGAGAGGAATTCGATCACGTCCTTCTTGTCCGCCTCCATGGACATCTGATCGTAGAAGTGGAAGTTGCGTTTGCCCAGCCCTTCCTTCGCCCCCAGCCGGCGTAGCTCGGCCTGCGTCTCCCGTCGGGTTCCCTCGTTCGGGAACATGACGTACATGACACTGGTCGGCTCCAGCTTCCGGTCGAGGAACGGCTCGCCCCGCGCCATGGCCACAGCCATCGCCCGGGCGAACGTGCTCTTGCCCACCTTGGGCTTGGCCACCAGGAGCGACGAGCCCCCGATCGGTATGATGTCTTCGAGGAGCCATTCCTCGTCGGGCACTTCCCACACGTCAACCTCCTCAGTGGTCGAGTGGATGAACACCGGGGGCTTCACCTTGGTCACATCAACCCCCGGGACTACCTCGAAGTCCTCGCTCGCCGGCACGACGATCAGATCCTCGGTCGGCTCGTAGCGGGTGACGGAGTCCACTATGATCTGGACCTCGCCTGACTCCAGCGGTGGGTTGCAGCGTTCGAGGTTCGTCTCCCACACGGCAGCGTAGATCGCTGACGCGGGGAGGCCCCGGCGCTGGAGGGTGCCAGCGACGGAGGCCAGGGTGTCGTTCCTGGCGCCGGCGGAGATGTCGCCCACCGGCTCGGCAGCTCCGGCCGGGGTGCTCCCAGCCATGGACACGACGGCGCCCCTGTTGTGAAGGTGCTCCGCCAGCTCCTTGAAGAAGCGGTCGACCAAGCCCTCATGGACGAGGGGAAGGTCGCCGGGGTCCTTCGGGAGCGAGTGTCCCTTCTGGAAGCGGTACAGGCTCCCGGACGGGTGCTTGCCGACGATCAGGTACTGCTGGCCGTCGCCCAACATCTCGACGGCGTGGGAGCTGCCGTCGGGCAGCATGATCTCCAGCACCTTCTTCTTGAACGGTGCGTCGGTTCGGTACACGAACATGCGGCGCTCGCCGGACGACAGCCGGATGGGCGCCTCGCCAAGGATCTCCCGGGCGATGTTGTGGACGTTGACAGTGAGACCGTCGCTGGCTGAGTCGATGTCGAGACCCGGGAAGTGGCGAGCCCGGAGCCCTATGTTCGCTCCGCTCTCGTCGATCCGCGTGGCCACCTTGTTGCCGTCAGCGGTCTGCCAGCCGTAGCCGGCCCAGCCCTCCAGGTAATTCATACCCGGGACCTTGCCCAGGCTTGCCTGCTTGATGTTGCTCCCGGGCGTCAGCTCCGCCCCGGGTGGAATCACGGACACCAGGTCCGTGTACCCCAGGTCGTAGAGCCGCCGCGCGGTGCCCACTCCTACTTGTGCCATCTGTCGCCCCTCCAGCCTTCAGCTTCTATGGGACAGGTCTGCGCCCAGGCTGGGCGCTCCTGCATGAGCGTCAGAAATTCCTCTAGGTCTCCACCTTCCTTCTCGGCTAGGATCTCGTCGTGGACCGACAAGACCACGCGGTAGTCGGCCGCCTCGATGCGGAGCATCGCCTCGGCCAGCATGTCCCGGGCAATCGCCTGGACCACGTTCTCTGTCCAGCGACCGCCGTACGTCTGGATCCTCTTCCATACCCGGGGGCCGCCTCGGGAGTCGATCCCCTTGTACGTGAGCGCCGGCCTCACCTGGCCCCACGGTGTCTCCTGGTCCTTGATCATGGGCAGGGCGTAGGCCAGGGGGCGCCCGCTCGGAAGCACGCACCACAGGAACTGACCCCGGATCACGAAGCGCACGCCGCACTCGTTCACCACCACGCCCGGACGGTGGCACGCCTTCATGGCGGCCTTCTCGATCTTCTTCCAGTAGTCGACGACACCAGGCTTCACGGTGCGGTACACTTTGATCGCCCGTTCCGCCAGCTCGTCGTCGATCCGTATGCCGGTCTGCTCGTAGACCTGTTGCTGGAACCGGTCCGGCCCCATGCCGAAGCCAGCGCCCAGCGTGGCGTTCTTCCCAATCTGTCGTGCAAGGTCGTCCTTGCCGATCTTCCGCCAGTCGAGGCCGTAGATCGCGGCGCCCATCTTCTCGTATTCCTTCTCCCCGTACCGCTCGCCGGCCAGCCAGCCCAGGACCCGGGCCTCGATCTGCGCGAAGTCGGCGGAGTAGAAGGAACCAACGGACGGAATGAACATGCCTCGGAGGGACGACACCGCCACCCGCATGAGCTGTTCCCGCATCTCGATCATGTCCCACTCCTGGGCCACGAAGTCGTCGTGGTACGGGGCGGGGTCGATCTCGGGTCGCGGGAAGTTGTGGGGCTGGAGCAGCCGGCCAGTCCAGCGCCCGGTGCTCGCCCCATGATACATGGTCAAGCCGCGTGCATGTCGGTCGTCGCACATGCACTCCACGGCCTTCGCGTACTTGGCGAGTGAGGTGCGCCCGGCGTCCTGCCGCAGCTCCAACACCTCGCGTACCTCGTCCGGCAGCTCGCCGGCCAGGGTGTCCTTGATCGTCTGCTTCTGAAGGTTCTCCAGATCGATCCGGTCCTTCAGCCACACAGTCAGGGCCGCCACCTTCGTAACGCTGATCTCGTCGTCCGCCGTCAGCTCCGCGATCCGCACGTTGGCGATCTCGGTGTTGCGCTCGACGGCCGCCAGGCCGGCATCTACTAATTCTGTGTCGATTAGTATTCCCCGGTCGTTGACCCTCTGGTCGAGGAGCCACAGCTCACGTTCCTTCGGACGGAGCCGCAGCACGAGGCGGGCGACGGCCCGCTCAACCACCACGTCCTTCTCACAGTAGCGGTAGATGCGTTGCAGGTCGTCCGGGTCGGCCCACCAAGTGACCTCCCCCGTCACCTTGTCGACCTTCCTCGGCCGGCTGTACTTCATCATGAGCCGGTGGCCTTCCTTGTCCTTCTGATCCTCCAGGCCCAGCACGTCGGCGCACTTGCCCAGCCCCCGGGGGAGGGCCATGGCGGCGGCCTCGGCAGCGGTACACGTCCACTGGTCGAGGACCGGCATGAGTGCCACCTTCCACGGCAGCTTGTGGAACCAGATCAGCCGCTCGAAGGCCGCGTTCCATGCACGCAAGGGACCGCCCGTTGCGACGTGGTCTACGAACTCCTCCGGCAACGGCTGACCCGGCAGCCACAGCTTCGGGATCATGCCACCGATCGCCCACGCCATGCACATGATCTCCGTGCTTGCGTGTTGGGCGTAGACGTAGAGCCCGGCCTTCCGCAGCTTCACGGTCGACCGGGTCTCGAAGTCTAGTGACAGGTCTTCGCGGTCCTGGCTCACGAGTGAGTGTTCCCCGCACCTAGTGAAAGATTTTCGCGGGAGTGATCCACGCGAGCGTCGAACTCGGTCTCGATGATCGGCTCCTCATAGTGAGGGAACAGCTCGGTGAACAGGGACAGGAACGCCGCCCTCGCTTGGGCTGGGCTCCAGCCATGGATCGGGACCGGCAGGGGGTCGCCCGGGATCTTCCAGTTGAGCCCTCTCGACGGCAGCAACACCTCGGCCTCGCGGAGGAGGATCCGGGTGTCCAGGGTCTTCACCTGGGCCATGGTCTCGGGTGTCAGGCGGAAGATCGTGTCACCGAAGCCGAAGTGCGCGATCACCGCACGCTCCATCGTCTCCTCGATCGCAGCCCAGCCGATCAGGAAGGGCTTCAGCGGGCGGGGCACGTCCGGCAGGTACGCCTCGACGGCGTCATGCAGGAGAGCCCAGCGAGCGCCCTCGCGGTCGCCACGGTTCAGCGCGAACTGAGCCATGATCACCGAGTGCTCCGCTACGGAGTAGAACATGGCCGTGTGGCCTGAGTAGCGGCACTTGTTGGCCAGGGCGTACGCGATGTCGATGATTGAAAGGGTCGCCGGGTCGGGGACCATCGGTGTGACCATCCTCCCGGTGAACGTCTCGATCCAGCCACGCTTGTTGTGGCCCTCGTCCTCGGAATAGGTGGTACTCATGGGAGTCCTCACAGGCAAAGGGGGTGGCCGCTTTTGATTGCCCACAGGCCCGGAGCATCGCCGGTACAAGGGGCCACTCGGCGGAGCGACCGCAACCGCCACTTCGTAGCTGGCCTACCTAAGTGATCAGGTCGGACAGCGCGTCCTCGGCCTCGGTGGTGTCCCCAGCTTCGGGGGCCTCCACGGCCTGCTCGTCCAGATCGGACAGGTCAGCCATGGCCGACTCCTCCACCTGGAACTCGTCCGCAGCCGCACGCCGCCCGTCGAGGCGGTCTCCGTGCTGGAGCAGCTGGACGTTGTTGAGCCCGAACGTGACGCCCTTGTTGCCCTTCACGTCGTACGTGTAGGCGGTCAGGGTGACGTAGACGTAGCGACCAGCGTACGCCTGGTTCGGATCGGTGACGTTGACGCAGGCGGCGTCCACGACGCCAGGCTGGTTGTCACCGGAGCTGACGTTCATGAAGGTCGACCCCTCCGGGTAGCCCTTCTCCTCCACGTCCTCCGCGTCCCCACGGAACGGCCAGCGCAGCTTGCCGGCGCGGATCATGTTCGGTGCGTCGGGCCACCGAGACTTGGCCACGTCCATGGCGATCTGCTTGATCGGCTTCAGGTCCACGCCCGCCTCGAAGATCAGGGCGGTGCAGAACTTGTCCGGGTCGTCGTCCTTCCCCCGCTTGGGGGTGAACAGGTACGGGTAGGACAGCCTCGCCAGCGGGCTCGTGACCCGCTTGCGGATGATCTCTGTCGCGGTCTGTGCTGTGCTCATTGTCCCTCTCTCGGTTGCTCGGATTCTCGGCTTCAGCTCGGGGTGAGCCGTGAGTGGTTCGGGAGGCGGTCCACGCCCAGGTAGACCCGGGCCTCGTTCCGGGCCTCGGCTTCGCTGTTGGCCTCGACGAAGAACTCGTCGTGTCCCTCGACCTCGACCATCCAAGTGTTCACTTCGATCTCGATGGCGTCATGATTGCCCTGGTCTACCTCCGCTGGGGTGAAGTTCTGCGAGTCCGCATAGTGGGTCGGCTGATCGGCCAGCCCTTCGACCTCTTCGGGCGTCATGACCGACAGTCCAGCGAGCACAGCTGCCTCGGCCTCCGCCAGGTCAGCGTCGATGATCACGGCCGACGCCTCGTCCTCCACCAGGAGGACACCTTCGGCGTGGACGCCCGGGAACTCCACGGCGTGGGTCTTCACTCCCTCACCGACCGGGTAGGCGTCTAGCGCCTCCGGCTGGACTTGGAAGTCGTCGGCCGCGTCCACCTTGGACGGCGGGAGCGCCGGCCTCGGGTCGGCGTCGGGCACCAGGTTGGTCCCGGAGCTGACCATGGACCACTGGTCCTCCGGGAGCGAGCCGCCCTTCTCCTTGAGGGCCTTCTCCATCTGCGTGACCGACCGCAGCTTCCGTGGTGCGTAGGCGTCCTCGCCCAGCGCACTGACAGCCGCGCGTTCGGCCACGTCCGCGTCCACCCACATCCGCCGGCCCCGCTTGGGCACCAGCTTGAAGCCGGTCTCTTCGCCGGCCTCGGTCCGCTCGCGGACGTGGTTCATGACTGACTTCAGCCAGGCGTCGATCACCGGCGCCGCCGTCATGATCTTCGTCAGCTCCTCCAGCTCCAGCCCTTCGGGGACCGGGAGCTGGGGCTCGTCGGACGAAGTCTCGATCATGGCGAACTCGGTCTTCGCCACCTCTTGCGCGGCCTCCAGTTGCGCGGGGCAGATGGCCAGGGCGGGGCAGAACTTGCACCAATCGCCCGGGGTCAGGGGCGCGTCCTCGTCCTGCGTGAGGGCGGCCCGCTCGAACAGATGGCCCTTGAAATCCTTCAGCTCCGTGTACTCGAACTCATGGTGCCGGATGATCCCGTCCGGGTGGGGTGCTCGGGGCTGGATCACGGTGCTCCGCAGTCGCAGCGGGATCTCGTTCGTGGCGACGACAGCACCCAGCGCGTAGTACATGAGCTGGCTATTCTCGACGACGTTGACGATCGTCCCCTGCCCGTACTTCAGGTCCACCACCTCCAGCATGCCGGGCTTCGGCATGACCACCACTAGGTTCCCGTCCTTATGGAACCGCTTGGGCTTCGTGCCCGGGTGCTGGAGAACGATGTCGGCCCGGCCGTACATGGGGCCAGGCGGGTTGAGCGGGGACAGGTCGAACTTCACCTCGACCCCCAGCACCTTGACGCCTGCGGACACGGCGGCGGCGACGTAGTCACGCACCACCTGGACCGCCTCCACCATCTCCTCGTCCACGGTGACGGGCGTGTTCATGTCGTCCGTCTGGATCACCGTGTCGAGGAAGAGGACGGGGTCCACGTCGTTCTTCAGACACCGCTCCATGATCTCGTGCGCTGCCGTGCCGGCGTCGGCGTAGACGGACCCCTTGTCCGGGGGCGCCTTCTCCGACAGGTTGATCGAGCCCAGGCAGTGCATCCACCTACGGGAGCCGGAGGCCCCCAGGCTGCTATGGTCACTCATCCGTCTTCTCCTCTGCGGGGATCGCGGTGTACCCATCACCCAGGAGGAGGGCGAATCCGCGCCTGGGGGCCTTGGCCGCCTCGCGCGAGGGGGCGGGAGGCTTGCCGAACGCCTTCTCCCACCGGTCGCCGTACTCCTCGTCGCTCACCTTCTCGTCTCGGGGGCGGCGGTTGTCGCCCTTACCCATCCCACGGCTCCGGGACCTCGTTGCCCTCCATGGGCTCGTCCAAGTCCTCTTCCGGGTCGTAGTGGGCACGCATGTCCGCCCGCTCGGCCTCCACGTCGGTCGGCTCCACCGGCTCGTCCATGTGGTGGACCAGGCCGGGCATGTCGGGCACGTCCTCGACCGCCGGCCCTTCCTCGGGCCACACATTGGCTGCCGCGTTGGCCAGCTCGTTGTTCACGAGCCTCCACGTAGCGAATAGCTCGTTGCGGACCGTCACCAGATCCGCCACGTTCTCGCCGGCCACCCGGACCCGCTCGTCCTGGCGCTTCAGGTCGCGGTTCACCCGCTCACGGGCTTCCAATAGGTCGAGCAAGTCTCCTCTACACGACATGACTGAACACCTCCTGTTCCATTCCAATCTTCCTCACCAACGTCTCCATGATCGCCTCGTCGAGGGACCCCTGTACGGAGAAGACGCGGGCACGGACGGGCCGGTCTGACCCGATACGGTGAACTCTCTTGATCGCTTGCGCGTTGACCCCGGGGGACCAGTCGGGTTCCACCAGGATGATCTCGGCGGCGGCTGTCAGCGTGATCGCCGTGCCGCCCGCTTGCTGTTGGACGATCATGCACTTCGGACCCTTGGGATCCGTCTGAAAGCGCCGGACCTCGGCCGCCCGCTGGGGCGAGGTGTGCGACCCGTCGAACCCGTAGCACCTCCAGCCCCGGACGATCAGCTTGGCACGCAGCTCGCGGCCTGTGTCCTTGTGGTGGTACATGAGCACGATCGGGGACAACATCTCGTCGCCCACCAGCTTGGCGATCCGTCCGGCCTTGTGCGTCCCTAGCAGCCGGCGCACGGTAGGGGTCTCGATTCCTTCCTCTTCAATCAGGGACTCCAGCTCCCCCGCGAAGTCCGCGTCGGCAGGGAGGGGTACGACGTGAAGCCTCAACGGAGGCAGCTGGAGTCCTACGTCCTTGAGCCGTCGGCGGAGCATGAGCGGGTTCCACACCTCTCGGGTGCCCCCGTCCAGCATCCGCACCAGCTCTTCGGTGTTCTTGGCACCCGTGACTCGGGGGCCATAGTCAGCCTGATACCACTTGCAGAAGTGGTCCATCCACTGGTGCGCGGTCTCGATTCCGTCCGGGATCCGCAGGGGCCAGAGCGCCTTGAATATCGTGTACAGCTCACTCGGGTTGTTAGGCATTGGAGTCCCCGAGAGAAGCCATGCCCGGTCAGCCCGGGCAGCGACCGCTAAGGCCGCTCGGGTGCGCTTCGCCTTCGGGGACTTCGTGTAGTGGGCCTCGTCGAGGATCACCAGGTCGTACTTCACCAGGGCGCAGTTGGGGCACAGGGCCAGCTTCGCGTAGCTCATGATCTTCGGGCACCGGGCTGCGGGCCACCACTTCTCCCACTCAGCCTGCCACACCGGAATCGCCACGGCTGGGCAGACGACGAGGATCGAGAGGAAGCTGCCGGTCTCGCCCTGGATAGCCATGACCGCATGGATAGCCTGCGCGGTCTTGCCCAGGCCCGGCACGTCCGCCAGGTAGGCCCGCTGGGTGTGGGCCAGGAAGTCGGCGCCACGCTCTTGGTACGGGTAGAGCTTCACCGCTTCGGTGGCCGGAACAGCTCATTGGCGTGCTTCCGGTCGATCCACCAGAAGATCAGGAGCGCCCCGATCTGGAGGAGTGCGTACCCTGCGATAGCCGCCCCAACCACAGCGACCACGGTCGAGACCTCCGTCTCCGGGAACCCCTCGAACAACTCTCGAAACGTCATGGTCTCAGCTCCTCCTCAGTGAACCAGTGTTGGCGCCGCTGCCAAAGTAGCCGGCCGGACACCTCGTCCTTCCGCTTCCGCCAGCCCTCCACGAGTATCAGGGCGCCACCGGCCCGCAGGCCGTCGGCCAGGGCTCGCAGGGGCGTCTCCCACTGTCCCTTCCCGGTCGTCTCGGTCAGGATCTTACGGACCCGGGTGGGGACGTGCGCCCAGCTCGTGACCTGAATGAAGATCGTCGGCCAGCCCATGAGCCGGCCCCGCTCGATCTCGTCCGGCCACAGCTCGAACCGGGAGCCGCCCGCGTCAGCGGGCTTCGGGATCGCCACCAGGTCGACGAAGCCGAACAGGTCCCGCTTGACCTTCCGGCCCCCGCCGATGTCCACGAAGAACTCGGCGTTCTCGACGTTGTAGCCTTCCTCGCGCCACACCTTCCGGCTCTGAGCCTTGGTCGCGTCAGCCAAAGAACGGACCCTCGGTCACGTCGGCCGGCGACACGTCTACCACTTTCCGGCTGACCCGCGTGAGGTCCCCAACCCGTTCGGTCGGGGCCTTGGAGATGAACGGGGTCGGCTCCGGCGAGATGTCCATGATCAGCTTGTCCAGCATTTCACGGAGCCACGGACCCATGCGCTTCCACCACTCGCACCGGCACTCGACCTCGACCCGGGGCTGCGTCCGCCCGCAGCCGTAGCAGTACCACTTCATGCCTTGATCGTCCGGGTTCCGGGGAGCACGCCGGCAGCGTCGTCCACGTCCGGGAGTAGATCCTCGGGCTTGAACGCCTCGCCGTAGAGCATGAAGCCAACGATCCGAAACATCCGGCCGGAGCGCATGAGGGCTTCGGTGCCGTCGCCTATGATCTGCCCGATCACCGTGACCTGACCCTCCTCCTCGGTCTCTATGCGGAGGATGACCGGCACGGGTTGACCCGGGTTGGCGACCACCACGCGGAGCACCAGCTGTCCGACACGGATCCTAGCTACTACGTTCTGCACGGCGTCTCCTCGAAGTCTTGACCTTCTCGATCTGAGTCTCCATGCGGAGGATGCGGAACAGTCCCGCGTCCAGCTTGATCATGGTCTCCAGGGTTGGGCGCCGGCGTCCGGCGAAGTAGTGTTGCAGCCGGTGGCGGTCCATGCTGACCTCGGCCGCGAGCTGCGCCTGCGCGATCCCCGCCTTGTCCAGGATCAGAGCCAGCACCGCGATGTAGACCGGTGCGTTCTCGAAGCGGGGATCAGCCACCGTTGGCCCCCAGCTCGTAGCCGGCGTCGTAGCCCTTCTGGAACGCCACGTCCTGGCCCGCGCGGAAGGCGGCCCGGTTGTCGGCCCAGCTTGGGGGCGGCGCCCAGCCGAAGCGGGTCTTCCAGTAGGCGTAGAGGCTCCAGCCCACCAGGAGGTTAAACGGTACGATCGTACCGCGAGCGATACCATCTGGCGTGTAGTATTTGCTGACGAGCCCGTACCCTCGGGGCCACACCGCGCCCTCTTCCCGCCTGATCCAGAGCACGTCCACCAGGCGCCGTCGGGCGCCCTGGAAGAACGGACGGACCGGTCGCAACGTCTCCCGGATGACCTCCGAGAACGCCCAGCACAGGCACCAGCCCGCGACGATCACGGCCATGACCAGCAGGCCGTACATGGCTCCCATGAACAGGTCGGTCACGCTTGCCCCCTGATCTGAGCGGCCACCTTGTCACTGGCGCCGCGTTCGATGTCTGCGATCCCACGGATCTGGTGGACCACGGCCTTGTCGAAGCCACGGTCGAGCCCTTCCTGATAGCCGTAGTCGTAGCCTCGCTTGTAGCCCTTCAGCTCGGCGCCAGTCATCTCGCTCTTGAACGCCTCCGCCACCATGCGGGCGAACCACCGGGCGATCATATTGAGGACACCACGCCCCGCCGCTGGAAGGCGGTCAGGTCGGTCAGCCGGCTCCGGCTCCAGCTCATGCAGTCCTGGCACTGGAACCGTTGGTACACCATGACCTTCGTTCGCTGCTTCCCACGCCGCTGGAGATCGATCCCCCCGCAGTTGGGGCACATCTTCCGGGAGTCGGTGTCCGGCTGATAGAGCGCGTGGTTCGGGTGGTTCGAGATCCACGGCAGGAGCAGCCGGTACAGGCCCTCCATGCTGGACACGTCGCGCCGGTTGTACGTCTCCATCTCGGCCCAGGCGTCCGGGTCTCCGTCCATGCAGCCAATCCAGAGACGGAAGCCGGAGTGGTCCACCTTCTCCTCGATACCCAGCTGGGTCAGGAGGTGGGCCAGCTTGTTGGAGGTGAAGCGGAACTTCTGGCGGGCGGTCAACAGTAGATCGATATGGGCGAACGGAGCCGGTGGCCCCAGGCCCAACTTCACGAACTCTTTGTTGAGGGTCGGCACGTCGAACGACGTTCCGTTGTAGTGGACCACGGCGTCCGCCTCGGTCAGGAGGGCGTGGGCACTCTTCACCATGCGCTCATGGGCTCGCTTGCCTCCGACCTCGGAGACGAACTCGACCGGGCTCTCGTCGTAGCTCAGATTGAACCAGCGGTACGCGAAGCACATGACTCGGCCCGACTGGATCAGCTGCGACAGGCTCACAGTCTGCTTCCAGAGGCCCCACACGAACGCCTTGTTGGGCGCCGTCTCGATGTCGATTCCTAGAATTTTCACGGGGTCTCCCTGCGTAGAATGAGGTGCGCCCCCCGGCCGATGGGCTCCAGGGGGCGCTGGTGGGCAGTCAATGGTCCTGGCACTACACCCGGGGAGTACAGTAGCAGTCTCACCAGGTTGAGAAAGCCTTACACCACGGGGATCCTCCGCTCCTCGTTGAGGTTGGGGAAGGCGACGGCTGCGTGCTCGGGGTCCCACAGGTTCACCGGGTCCTTCAGCCGGTGGCCGAGACTCGGGGCAGCGGTGGTCGGGGTCTTCGGTGTCACCACCCGCTGGAGTACGGTGCCGTCCTCCGTGATTCTCTGAAGAAACCACTCCAGGCTCACGGTGTCAGACGGGTCGGTCGTCGCCCACTCGTTGGCCGCCAGGGCGAGCTGGAGAAGCCGCTCCATGTTCTCGGGGTCGTCGTTGGTGGCCGTCTTCGTGACGAACCACAGATACCGGAGCCCCCGCGCGACGAGCTGCCGGGCTGTCTGCCCGGTCACGCCCAGCTCGGCGCCCACCTCGACGTAGCTCATGGCCTCACCCGTGCTGAGACCATAGTAGCGGAAGAGGGCGCCCAGCCACCTCCGCTGCGCCTTCGGGGCGCCGTACCACACGTCGTTCAGCCACGAACGGACGCCCTCATTCAGGGACGGCTCGTAGAGTGCCGCCGCGAGCTGGGGCGCTACCCCCAGGAGCTGATAGAACACGGTCAGCAGCCGGTCGTCGGTGTACGTGCCGTCAGGGTTATCCACGGATCAGTCCTTCCTGTTGGAGCGCCGACAGCTCTTCGAGCGCCGCGCTCAGATCCATCTCCTCCTGCTCCAGCTTGCGGTAGTAGTCCCGCGCCACGCCGAAGGTGGCTTCCGCCCGTTCCATGTCGCCCTTGGCCCGCCTCGCTCGCTCGCTCACGGTCTCCAGGCGCTTCTCCAGGGTGTCGACTGCTGCGTTCATGGTCTGTCCTCATAGTAGAAGCTGGCCACCAGCCCGACGAGTGCAACCGCCAGGACGCCGGCGAAGAAGAGGTTGGCGCCGAAGGTCTCGGCCAACCACACCAGACCCCCGGCCACCAGGATCACGGCGAGGATGGCCCCGCCCAGGCCCAGGATCAACCCCACTGACTTTCCGATCGCTATGAGTAGCCTCATTCTGTCTTCTCCTGCGCCCCGGCGTTCAGCAGCCGGTACAGCGCCCGGAGCTGACCTCCGGTGAGGTGGACGGGCGGGCCGCCGTGGTCGTACTTGACCCGCAACGCCAGGAACAGCCCGTGCCCCGTCGTGCGGAGCTGGAGCGTCACGCCCGGGGCCTCGACGGTGCGCTCCACCACGGTCCTCGCCTCGATCGGCGGGCCGGGGTTCGGTCGCTTGAGTGGTACGTCGCTGAGTTTCGTCATGACTATCCTCCGAACAGAATGTGAATCACGAAGCCGGTGATCACGCCCACCAGAAGGGACACCGGCACCACCGCTATGAGCACGGTGACGAGCAGGACCCACCCGCTCTCGCTCCCGTCGACAGCCTTCATGCGTCCTCCTCTATGGTCCATGTGAGCCCGCCCGGAAGAGTCTTCCGGCGCAGGCGGTGGCGTAGTACGCTCTTCGCGTCCGACAGCCGTTCTACGTGGATCACCTCGGTCTCGCCGTCGGGGTACGTGTACCTCCAGGGTCCACCACGGACCCGGGCGGCCCGCACGTCGACGAGCCAGGCTCCGCCCTCGGGGTAGCGTTCCTTCAGGCGCTCGACGTACTCCTGGCACCAGGCGAGGGGTTGGGGTTCCATGCCCCACACCAGACCGTCCCAGGCCACGACGTACAGGCCCTGGTCCTTGCGTATGGTCCAGCCCTTCTTGCTCATCTGTCCTCCAGCCGGATCGTCACCACGTTGCAGCCGCCGTCGGGGAGCACGGCCAGGGTTCCGTTGAGCCCGTAGACCCTGATCGTCCGCCGCTCCACCAGGCCCCGGCGTACGTCAATGGCGTTGCTCCACTT
>Ga0114923_10000521_pt1 | contig 30094 bp, 33 predicted proteins | sample SumtaG_FD_89578 | JGI IMG/M metagenome (GOLD analysis project Ga0114923, IMG submission 89578) | Deep subsurface microbial communities from Indian Ocean to uncover new lineages of life (NeLLi) - Sumatra_00157 metaG | ecosystem: Environmental > Aquatic > Marine > Oceanic > Sediment | place: near... | reverse complement strand
TAGAGCAAGACGGATCGTTTTTCCGTAAAGGAAGAAATGGCTATAGTCTTTGATTTTAGTAATATCCCCCTCCGCATCCCTGGTACTAATAGGTATATTAACCGAAAAGAAATGAAAAAAAAACAAAACCAATTCAAAGCAATTAAAGGACGGTTCCCTTGTAAACATCCAAGAGTGACCAAATCATTCTTTATGAAAAATACATCACGACCGGTGTGGCATTGTGATATTTGTATGGTGGAGTTAGTTCCAGAAACTACTGAGGTGGCTTCTGCACCTCAAAGCGTGTCTGACCAGAAAAACTAACATAATCGTTTTTGTTTTTTTGTTTTTCTTTATTTTTTAAGAATTCACGGGATCTATTAATTGCTTTAGATAATTTATCAAGATCTTCTTCATTATCAATACAAATAAATACTTTCCCAGTTCCATTACTAGAATCTTTATTCATAAACATAATAACATTATCTAGATGTAAAATGCCTACATCTTTTTCTAAATTAACATGAATATCATTACTGTCAGGATCTTTTCCTATCATTAAAAATCCTTATCGTCTCTAAATCTAATACCCACTGGGAATCGTGGAACATGGTTCTTTTTAGTGTATCCTTGAAACTGAACAGTCATCATTCGATTATTCCATAACTTTTCATTTTCGAAAAGTGTCTTTAGAAAAGACAGTTTTCCCTTAGGTTTGGTTTTAAATCTTCTGACACCCTGTTCGTCTTTGATCTCACAAATAAAAGCACCCACACTACCAGCCAGCTTTCCTCGGCCTTCTTCAATATCCACAACCTTAAATTCTGCATCAACGAACTCTTTATATTTTTGAAGATGCTTAGAACGTTTATTTTCATAAGGTGAATTAAGGTTACGAACCATCGCTCCTTCATAGCCCTGCTCAACGAAGTCATCATAGATTTGTTTGAGTTCGGCTTCATCTTTGGCTATGCGGGTTTCGACAGGTTTTATTATTGATGCTGCTTCATGAATCCATTTTCGAGACAGTTTATTTAAGATTAAATCGTTTCGTGCCTCGAAAGTTCCTTTTTCCTCCATGTCATAGATGTGATATTGAACCTTTTTGTGATCATGATGAACGTCGTCTCGTTTAACTAAATGCACGATTTCTTCAAAATTATCTTTATAATCGTGGTTATAAAGTTCTCCATCAAGTCGCATCTGTGTAGTTAGATTAATTTCTTTTTCTATATGAGGAAGTGTGAGGATCGGTTTTCTGGTTCTAGTAAATAATTTTCCGTTCTCAACCGTACACCGAATCCCATCCAACTTTGGCTGAACAGCACATGGAAATACAATATGTTTCTTGTGATCTTGATAAACTTTTGCAGTCATGGGAACATAACCACCAGTGATTAACGAACTAGTTTTCCCAGCAGCAGCATCGTTCTGACTTTCAACGTACCCTTTCTTTTTCTTTTTAGTCCAGCGAGCCTCGGCTTCTTTGCGAGCCTGTTCCACTGAGGTGGTTTCGTTGGCCTTGCCAATGTTTTTCCCTTGTTTGATGATATCAACACTTTTGATTTTCTTACCGTCAACCTGCCCGGATTCCGAGTGGATCTCATTGCTCACTGTCCAAATGCGCCACAGTTGAATTGCTCCAGTTGACGTTTTCTTGTAAAGCTTGGGCAGGAATGGATTAATCATTTTATTGGCCATACAATTTTACCATTTACATTAACTGTTTCAATTCCTTTACCACGAATCACAATTTGTCCATTGCAATTAATAACGGTAATGCCCCCAGATTTTTGAACACTTTTACTTTTGCCAGATATTTGAAGGTTTCCACCTACCAAATCGCCATTTACAGTGTTGTTGCTTTGCATTACTTGCGAATTTCCTGATCCACCAAATTGAAATTGAGATAATTTTTTAAACCAATTCATAATCCCCCCTCCCTTACTATACCGGTCTGAAAGACTACCATAGTTTGGGAAACAAAGGGGACCCTCCCAGACCGGCATACAGAGTTTCAATTAATTGATATTTGTACTTGCCAATCAATAAATCCTTTGTCAAGCGTATATTAATAGGAGGGAATATGAAACCAACTAACTGGGAAATAGGAAATGACATAATGCACAACATTTGTGACAAAATGGCTGAGCTTGAACATGAAATTGAAAAAGATCATCCAGAAATTGCTTTAATTTTGTTCAAAAACCGTTTGATGTACGGTCCTCTTGTTAATACATTAATGGATGATGAATTAGGATTATGTCCTACAGCAACAAAAATAGGCAAGATTCCATCTAGGCTTCAAGAATTAATTACTAAGGCAAGGAAAAAATATGAAAACAATAATAGCGGGCAGCAGAACAATAACCGATTACGAAGCAGTTAAAAATGCCATTAAATGGTCGGGATTTAAAATCACAGAAGTTGTTAGTGGTCATGCTAGGGGGGTAGACCTTTTAGGTGAAAAATGGGCTAGAGAAAATGGGATACCCATAGAACCATTTCCAGTAACAAAAGAAGAGTGGGAAGACTTTGGTTTAGCTGCTGGTCCAATTAGAAATGCAAAGATGGCCCAATATGGTGAACAATTAATTGCTATTCAAGAAGGTCAATCTAAAGGAACAGCTAACATGATTCAATTAGCAAAAACTCAAAAGCTTCCTATCTTTTTATTGATTATATGAGAATTGTATCCAAGTTTCGAGATTATTATGACACTGCCTCAGCCTATGGGATTGATAAGGAATGTGTGTATGTTCGGAAGACCGAAAATGCCCCTTATAAAAAATATTGCTTAAAAGAACATTGGAAATTTTGTAATACCAGAGATGATTTTTATGAATATCCCAATTTTTCTTTTGTTGTCGGATTTGCTGGAGAAATCATTACAGGTATTTATATTCACAAACGAAAACGATATACTATAGGCGAAGAAGAGATTAATATTTTTTATTCGTCCCAAGAAGTCATTGACTACATGCAGGGTGAGGGTTTTGACACTAGCGGAAAAAGATCATATTGGTTCAGAAACGAACATAATTATTCCATTACAAACCATAAAGAATTAAAAGCTTTTTTTGAAGTTGATCATAGTTCATTGAATCATTTGTTCAGAGACCACCATTGCCCGGTATGGATGATTAAACCAGTACATGATGGCCAAACCATTAATACTTTAGTTTTAAACCCTAATTTAAGATCTTTGGGATTTGCTCGTGTTAAAGATCCTGTAACAGCCTTTCAAGAAATACATCAATATCTATCTGGGGTGCTCGGCAATAAAGAAAATGAAATGGTAAAGATTGATGATAAATACAAAGCCGCTGCAAGAGGTTTTGATAAATGGAGTTTTAAGAATTTACCTGGAAAGAAAAGGGGGCGCAAATGAAGACAACAGTAGCTTTTGATGTTGACGGAACATTAATAAAACAAGGCGTGATGAGCGAAGACACACCACGATATGAGGTGATTCAACTTTTTAAGCTTTTGGAATCGTTTGGTTGTGAGATGTATGTGTGGTCTGGGGGCGGCATTGATTATGCAAAGCGTTGGGTTGAGAAGCTTGGTCTTGACGCACATGTTGTTGCAAAAAAATCCTTTACTCCAGATATAGCCATAGACGATTTTCCTGAAGATGATCTTTGGTATAAATCACCTCTTGGGAGCGTTAACTTAAGGGTATAATCCATTTATGGATGAATACCTTGAGTTTTTAAGAGAATATAGATGCGCATTAAGTGAAGCCTCTTCAAGAGCAAGAGAATGTGGTGATTTAAAACTTCATGGTCACTACAAAGCCATGAAGAAGTCTGTTTCTCGCTGCATGGAAGCTTATGACGAAATAATGATGTCCAAATATAAACATCCAGAACAAAAAAATCCAAGTGGATCTTGTAAAGAAAATGCTGCTATGTAAATCCGTATAATAAATGAATGAAATGTTTTAAAACAGATATGGATGTCGAGGCAATGGCTGAATGGTTGGGAGTATCAATTTTTGATATCCGATCAGCTATTAACGCAGGATGTGATAATCCTCAAAAATTAAAAGAATATACAGAAACAAGAAAAGATCGTGAAGACAACTTTGGTTCAATCGATTCCTTTCCATCTTTCATTAATATTTGCTTAGCACTCATGTCTTTTGTCTATGTAAATAACGAAAATCCTTAGACCTCAAAAAGAATTTCAGGTGTCTAACTTTCTTCCGGGACGATGAAGATCTGTTCTTTATGAATATTAAACATCAAAAACTTGGAGCAAATGAATGGAAGCAGCAGAGCAAGGTACGTCAACGTCTTTTGAACTTATTAATGGACCAATCAGTGAAGCTATTAATAAAATTGAATTTAATGAAACGACATGGTCCAACATGGCTAAGATCGTTTTTCGACGCACTTATCTCCGTTCAGACAAGGGTAGTTGTGAGACTTTCCGTGAAGCAGTTCAGCGGGTCATTGAAGGAAATATCCGTCTCGTCGATCAAAAACATCTTCTCCCAAACGAAATCGAAAGACTTGCATACTTCTTAGGCAATCGCAAAGCAGGTCCAGCAGGTCGTGGTTGGTGGTTCTCAGGAGCACCTGCACAAGAACGTTTGGGTGGTGCAGCATTAAATAATCCCCTCCACGAAGATACAAAGATCTTAACAAAAGAACATGGCTGGATTACTCTTAAAGACATTGAAGGCGAAGAAGTCACAGTTCTTTCCAATACAAAACTTTATGGTCGGGATAATAGCACCGCAGCAAATGCTGTCTGGGCACCCGCCACAATCTCCCATGCCGAAGAACATCCTTGTTTAGAACTTACCTACAGAGACACACAAGGTCATTCCTATACAGTGATTTCTTCTTTGAACCATCGTTGGTTTAGAAAAAAGAACACAAAAGTAGAATGGGAAAGAGTTTGTACGGAAGAACTTCGAGAAGGAGATCTTCTACCAAGGACTCGTCCCCCAAAATACTTTAAGATGTCAATTCCTGGTGCCCAGCATGGATTATTTTTTGGTGATGGAACACGATCAAACGGTGAACTCCGGCAGTTTAAGTTAGAAGATCGTGAATTGATAACCGAGATCTTTCCTGGAAGTAATATTTACAATATAGATAGAGGGGAGTATACCGCAGTTCCTCACTGTCCTTTAGCCTGGGGAGAGTTGCCACAGGGATCATATAGGAAAGATCAAAAATATACTTTTGGTTTCTTGGCGGGTTATTTTGCTGCTGATGGTCATATTCATCACAAAACAGGAACGATGAGTATTTCTTCTAGCCGTAGAGATGAACTCATTGCAGTTAAGGAAATATTTGAAGAACTCGGGGTTGGAACTGGTGAAGTTTATCTTGATTCAACATCTTCGAATTATGCTCAAGAAAGAGAACTGTGGCGGCTTTCAATTAATAAAAATGATTTGAATGAACAGTTTTTCTTAAAGTCTTGCGATCTTGAAGTTTGGAAGAGAACAAAAAGAACAAAACCAGAAACGCTTAAGATTACTAAAATAAGGTCAGCAGGGATTAATCGAGTTCTTTGCGCAACAGTTCCTGAATACGAACAGTTTGTTATTGAAGGGTTTTGTCTTACTTCAAATTGTTGGTTTACTACGTCAGATGATTGGAATAACTTTGTAATGGCTATGGATCTTCTTATGCTTGGTGGTGGCGTAGGAATGAGTGTTGAGCATAGATTTACTTCCAAATTACCGAGAGTGAAAAAAGATGTTAGAATCTTACACAAAGACACAAATGATGCCGATTTCATTGTTCCCGATTCACGAGAAGGATGGTGTCATCTCATTAGAAAAGTTTTACACTCCTATTTCGTTTCAGGTCGATCATTCAGTTATTCAACTGTATGTGTTCGAGGGTATGGTCAACCAATTTCCGGATTCGGAGGAACTGCTTCAGGTCCAATACCTCTTATTGAGTGCGTTAAAAAACTCTGTGAACTCCTTGAACGAAGATCTGGCAAGTTTATCCGTCCGATTGACGCATCAGACCTTCTCTGCATTATTGGAGCAATGGTGGTTGCAGGTAATGTTAGACGAACCGCTCTCATCATACTTGGAGACCCATGGGATAAGTCTTACCTTAGAGCAAAAAGATGGGACCTCAATGTTCCAAACTATAGAGCAATGGCCAACTTTTCAGTCGTATGCGACGACATTGAGGATTTGCATCCATCATTTTGGAAAACCTATGAAATCGGTGAACCCTTCGGTATCTTTAATAGAGAAAATGCCCAAATCTATGGTCGAATCGGTGAAAAGAAAGCCGATACAGGAGTCGGGGTTAATCCATGCGCTGAAGCTATTTTGGAAGATGGCGAGCCGTGCAATTTACAAGAGATCTTCTTACCCAACATCAAAGACGAAGAAGAGTTTATAGAAGCAGCGGTCTTAATGCATCGATGGGGAAAGCGTGTAACATTAGAGAGTTACCATAATCCTAAGAATGATTCTGTCGTTAAACGTAATCGCAGGATCGGCACTGGTATTACTGGTTGTTTACAGAGTAGTTTATTTAATCCAAAAACCCTTGATCGTGCATATGAAGCGATACAAAAGGAAAATAAAGATTACTCGAAACAATTAGGTATTCCAGAATCGATTAGAACAACTGTAGTTAAACCATCTGGTACAATGAGTATTTGGGGCGATTGTACCCCAGGCATCCATCCAGCTTTTTCAAGATATGGAATTAGGCGCATGAGATTTGCAGCTAATGATCCATGTCTTCCATTATTAAAAGAAGCCGGTCACTATATAGAACCTGTTCAAAAATTTGATGGAACATTAGATCACTCAACTCAGGTCGTGTCTTTTTATAGAGAGTTTAATGGAAATACTCCATGTGCTGATCAGGGATTTGATACTTGGAAACAATTGGATACGGTTATGCTTGCTCAAAAACATTGGAGTGATCAATCGGTTTCAGTAACGGTTTATTATAAAAAAGAAGAAATCTCCAAAATTAAAGAGTGGTTAACTAATAATTTAAAGAATATAAAAACTATTTCTTTTCTTTGTCATTCGGATCATGGATTTATTCAAGCACCAGAAGAAGCTATTTCTAAAGACGATTATGAAAAAGCAATTAAAAAGATTAAACCAGTGAATATTGCTGAAATCGGTGGAGGCGATCTTGATTCTGTAGAGTGCGCCGGTGGCGTTTGTCCAATAAAGTAGCTTTGTAAACTGGGTAACAATCCCGACAGCGCCACCCATCCCAAAAGTTGGGTCGTTTCATGTATTCTACAACGCTAACGTCCCAGCACAATGCGACCCCACAGTCGTTACAAATTGGTGTTAGAGCATCAGGCATAGTTGATGGAGAGATGTGAATGCCCATCAGATATCCTGAATACAATCATCTCGGCATTCATCACAACACTTGCAGTAGTTTGATGAGTTGTCGTTAATGTCTTCCTCGTAAGGACATGGATGCTTTTTCTCAGCTTCGTTTTCTTTACATATTGGACATTTCATTTGATACACTCTTCTATTAGGCCAGCCCAATTATTATCGTAATCATGAGCATCCCACCCTTCACAAAGACCGGTGGAACGCATGAAGTTCCGGACCCGCATTCCTTCTCGGAAGTGAACGGAGTGGGGAATATAAACTGGCCCTTTATTCATTAACATCAGACAAGTTTCTTTTAGATTTCTAGGCTTGCTTGGCTTATTCAATACAGCAATTAATGTTCCATGCTCCTCTTTTACTTTCCTGAAGAATTCAAGGCCATCTTTACCTAACCAAATCTTTGTTTTTTCAACGAGTGCTGGATCATTTTTCATATTGGTATAATAACGACATGAACGATCAAGTCAAACACCCAAATCATTATAATTCTGGTAAGATCGAAGTAATTGAAGCAATCGAGGATTGGAATCTTGGATTCCATCTGGGCAACTGCGTTAAATATGTTGCTAGAGCAGGAAAAAAAGATCAGGTTAAAACGACTCAAGATCTTGAAAAAGCTATTTGGTATATTAGAAGAAAAATAGAAATTTTAAAAGACAATCCGCGTCGTCCCAACAATATGCCTCAAGAGCGGTATAAATAAACCAAAGCGTATATTAATTTTAACGTGTTGGCCGTGGTGTAGTGGTAGCACGCTAGATTGTGAATCTGGAGGGGCGAGTTCAAATCTCGTCGGTCACCCCAATGAAGACAAATGTTAAAACACATATAATCATAACCAAATCAGAGATTGAGTTAATATTAAAATCTCTGGTTCATCGTCGTGTTGGCATACCAGTAACATTGGCTTATACTGAGTTAGAACAAACCAAAGCTGGTATTGAATTAAAGGCTTATCATTTTGAGTGTGATCATGGCGAAACCGAAGAAACGACGAAGAAAGAAGTCCAAGAGAAGTGTGAGATGCACCCTATGCACGGAACATCGTTGGGCGGGAAACAGCAAAGGTCGTTTCAAGACCAAAGAAGAAGCGATTAGGAAAGTATCGCCTCGTCGTCTAATGGATTAAGACATTGTTCTTCTAAAACAAGAATCGGGGTTCGACTCCCTGCGAGGCGACCATTATGGGTTTTCAAGAAAACTGCCAAAACAAAGATCATAAAAGCGAACGCAGAAAGCAAAAAACACTTCCTTATGGTGCAACTAGAGGATTATTCTGGTGTTGTGCATGTGATACAGATACAGTTCCTTCTTGGTCTAAATCAATCAAAAAAAGAGAACGACAAAAAGCAAAAAGAGAAATACGTGAAACCTTACAACAAAGACCGCCTTCTAAAAAATAGAGAATGTAATGACCATGGAAAGGGCTGTGGCATTTTTCAAGAAGAGTCGAACGACTATACTAAAAAGAATCGCAAGCGCTTTAGAAAAGCTGAAAAGAAGTCTGCTCGACAAAAAGCTAAACGTGACGCCGTGGCTGAAATGGATTAGGTGGTCGGTTGCAACCCGACCGGCGTCTTTTCATGAATAAAAACTTCATAAGACCGACCCCACCAAACATCACCATTTTCAAATAATACAGCAACAGCACCCTTTTTAATAATAACGCAAGTTCCAACACGATCTAACCCATTAAGTCGATCTTTCATGTTTCCTTCGAGTTTCCCAGTAACCACCACCACATCACCTTCTTTAGGTAGGTCTAAGTTTTTTTTCATAACCGTATAGTATTCTTATGTATGATCGAAAAGATTTTATTACTACCCTGTATGGCGGGGTGCGAAACAAAAAATATCGTATTATTTGTGATATATGCCGCCTTAAGGGAGGATATGGATCGGTTCAATCGGAAAAACTGAATTATTGTAAACTTTGTCAATATAAACGATTATCTAATCTTTTCTCTAAACCTAAAAAAATTGGACACTGCAATACTTGCGGGAAGATGCTTAATCCTAGAAACAAAAGTCAATGGAATCGATCAAAAAATAGATTTTGTAGTAAGAGATGTCTTGGAATCCATAGAAGAAAGCCAATAGAAAAAGTCAAAAGAAGTCAAATAAAGAAAAAGATTTTACAAAGTGGACGAGATCCAAGGTGTATAGAGTGCGGTCACAATCACTTATGGAATTTAGAAGCACACCATAAAAAAGAAGCTTCTAAGGGTGGGTTAAATTCTTTAAAAAATCTCATTTTATTATGTAGAAACTGTCACAATGATAAACACTCTGGTCTTTCAAGGAGGAAACCATGTCATCGTTAAAAGTTGAAATTCTTAAAATTGAAGAAATTTCAGAACATCCCAACGCAGATAAACTCGAACTTGCCAGATTAAAAGGATGGTTTTGTGTTATTCAAAAAGACAAATATAAAGTTGGTGATAAAGTCGTTTATATTCCAGTTGATAGTGTTTTACCAGAAACTTTAGAAGCCGACATCTTTGGTAAAGATTCAAAGGTTAAACTGAGTAAGCACCGTGTCAAAACCATTAAATTAAGGGGTGCTATCTCTCAGGGCTTAGTTGTTAATTTAAAAGATGTTGGTCTTGTTTGGGACACGGCTGTTGGAGCTGATGTAACGGACAAACTTGGAATCACTAAATACGAACCACCATCTCCAAGATTTCAGGGAATGGGTAATAAAACAAAAAAGCGTTATAAATCAAATACAAACTTTCATAAATACACTTCTATTGAAAACATCAAGAATAATCACAAAGTTTTTGACCCTGAAGATGATGTGGTTATTACTGAAAAAATACATGGAACAAATTTTCGTGCTGGATGGGTTCCTTATGATCCAAATACTTGGTGGAAAAAAATTAAACATTTAGTTGGTTTAGCACCAAAACATGAATTCATTTATGGAAGTCATAACGTTCAACTTAGTCAAAAGCTCCTTTATAAGGGATATTACGACAAGAACGTTTATGCAGATGCAGTAGTAACTCACAATCTCAAAGAAAAGCTTGGCCCAGGTCAGGTCGTTTATGGTGAGATTTATGGACCAAATATTCAAAAAGGATATGGCTACGGATTAAAAGAAGGTCAAACCAAATTAATTGTTTTTGATGTAATGCAAGATGGAAAATATCTTAATCATATAAATATACCAATTTTTGGAGCCCTTCATTCATTAGATGTTGTTCCAGTTTTATATGAAGGAAAATTTGCAGAAGTTGATCTTGATAAAATTGTTGGTGGGAAATCTTCTCTTTGTGGATGTCAAAAGATTCGTGAGGGTGTGGTCGTTCGGCCTCAAGTAGAAGCCAAATGTCATATCGGTCGTAAAATATTGAAATCGATTAATTCCGAATATTTACTTAAAGAAAATACAGAGTTTCATTAATGAATGCAGGAGCACAAAAACTTGCTGTTGCTGGCGCTATTTATGTTGGACTTTTATCTTTGGGTGCTCCGTGGTGGAGCGGCATACTTTTATTAATGTTTTTGGATGATTTTTTATGAGATTCGTTTGCACATCAGATACCCATACATATCAAAATAAATTAACCCTTCCTGAAGGAGATGTTCTTTTATGTGCTGGGGATATTACTTTTACTGGTCATTTTCCGGATTTAATTAAATTCAATAAATGGCTTGGTGAACAAGATTATGCTTACAAGATTTTTATTGCTGGTAATCATGATAAAACATTTCAATCTCATGCGAGTTATGCTGAAAGTCTTATTAATAACGGAATCTATCTCAGAGATGAAATGACTGAAGTTGAAGGAATTAAAATTTGGGGTGCGCCCTGGCAACCTACTTTTGGTCATGGTTGGGCTTTTAATGAAGACCGTTGTTTGATTAAAGCTAAATGGGACCTTATACCAAATGAAACCGATATTTTAATTACTCATGGACCACCTCTTGGTCATGGAGATGAAGTAAAAGCAAGTTACAGTTCAAATAAAGGTGAAAAAGTTGGTTGTTATGATTTAAAAGAAGCACTCAAAAGAGTTAAACCCAAAGTTCATGTCTTTGGACATATTCATGAAGGCTATGGTATAACCCGACTTAAACACGAAGAACATACAATTCATTGTATAAATGCTTCTTTATGTACAGAGCATTATAGTCCGATTAATAAACCAATTGTGTTTGATTACGATAAAGAAACCGGGGAAATAACTTTCCCCGGCCCTACCTAATAGAAACGTCAATTGAGGGAAAAACTCCTAGCAATGACGTTTAACTTGGAATATTTCGGTCCAACCCTTAGATAACCAGTCTTAGGGAGAAGGATCGATTGTTGGCTATCTAGACTCTTTTTATTCTTGAAGTCAAGTCTTTTTTTTCTTCTAACAATATAATGCTTGCTTTAAGGATCTTTAACCAAGTCTTTAGGCTAACCGGCACACCCTTCTCAATATTGCAAATAATACTCTTAGACACGCCGCAATAATGTGCGAATTCTACTTGAGTCATATTTACTGCATAGCGTGGATAAAAGAGCATTTTAGAAATCATTTTATTCCCTTTAACATTTTCTTAAGCTTAATGATGGTTATGTGATTGTTATCAATTTTGTGTTGAAGATCTTTGATTTCCCTTTCTATAGCCTGTTGCTTTGTTGGATAACCATTTCTAAAATTCATGTTGTCTTTTTCTCCTAGACGAACATGAATATGGCCTTCATCTGTAGTTTGCCAATGATCTCGTTTTTTATCGTATCTATGTTTGTCCACTTGAATCCTATTAGAAATCCAATATATATAAGCCATTACTACTCCATCATTAAGCAAATTTGCTTTTCTCTTTGTGCTGCATTAAACATCGGCCTAGCTGCTGGGTGAGCTAAGTTAGCACCATATGGAGCAGCGTCCATCATGGCTTGATCTATTAATGTTTGATATTTTTTCCAGCACATTGCTTTCATGGGTGTTGTTGCTGGAACTCTTAAAGGCATTACCGGTCTTTTTTGAAGTTTTATACTAGCCTTAAGCATTTTTAATTCTTGTTTAAGATAATTGATTTGTTCTTGAGTTGAATCGTGTTCAGACTTTACACTCGACCAAAGTCGGTCATTTTCTTCTAATATCCATTTACGAATTTCTTCTTCTTCTTGTGGTGTCGTATTACCAAGTAATTGATCATAAAATTTTTGACCTTCTAAGATCTTTTTATTCTCCATATCTTTAGATGGATATTTATCCTGACCATAACTACAAGACTGTTTAGAGATAAAGACTTTTGCGTATGCGACATAATCACCAGCTATATCTTTTTCGACGTACCTTTTTTCAGGCACAATCTCTTTGTGGGCAAAACCTCCACACTCTTCAAGAATTGCTTTAATGGCCATGTGTCTAGCTTTAAAAAGTGCAATCTCTGAAGTGGATGATCTTCCCGTTCCCCAATGAATGATGTCACCTCCAATTACCCGTCTTTTGGTATCGGTGACCCAATCAGGCTGGGCGTAGGCGGTTAAACTGACAAGTATTAGAAAGGGTGCAAAGCGTATTATCGATCTCATAATAAGATCTTAACGCATCACGCCACAAATGTCAATGAATTCCCAGGTATTTTTCCATAATCTATACAGATTTTCTTCAATAATTAAGGTGGGTTAGAGGTTTTAAATAATGGCAGATATCCAACTAAGATCATATCAACAAATTGCGGGTCAAATGATTGCCAAATTATTGGCTGAAACTAATTTGACCGATCTCAATCCAGGATCAGTATTTTTGACCATGATTGAAGCTGCTGCGTCTTCAGATTTCACTCAAGAAGGTAAGTTGTTACAACTTCTCAGATTAAGAGATGTTGATAAATCCAAAGGTGTGGATCTTGAAAACTTGGCTGAAGAATCGGGTGTTATCCCATCCCGATTAGGTGCTGAACCGGCAACTGTTCCTCTTACTATTCAAGACACATCATTTATAAAACAATCGACAACAATTTTTGCAGGTGCTGTATCTCCTGCTGCTGGAGACACAATCCTTAAAGTTGTTGATGCTACAGGATTTTCTGCTTCTGGAACAATCTTCATGGGGCGAGGAACTTCAACTTCTGAATCAATTGGATATGCAAGTGTTGTTGATACTGGTACGTTTTGGGAGTTTACTCTCTCAACACCACTTACAAAAGACCACCTTGTTGGTGAAGAGGTAGTTCTTGCTCAAGGTGGCGATCGTATTATTCCTGCTGGAACAATTGTAACGGTTCCTGCCGCTGCTGGTAATGCAACAATTAATTTTAGAACACTTCGAGATAAAACTCTTTTTGATGGAGAAGATACTGTTACAGATGTTGATGCTCTTGCAACTGAACCAGGAGAAAATGGAAATGTTGGTATTGGTAAGATTAGTGAATTTTCATCTCCACCATTTGCATCTGCTTTAGTTACGAATGAAGAGACTGCTACAGGTGGTCAAGATACTGAAACCGACAGTGAATTAAGACAACGAATTAAAGATCATGTTCATGACCTTGGGCGTGGAACCCAAAGAGCTATCATTAGTACTGTTATTGGAGTCAATGATCCTGATGAAGGAAAACGGGTTGTATCAGCCTTTTTGCGAGAACCAACTGAAACCGGTCAATTAGGTATTCTTTTCATTGATGATGGAACAGGATTTGAACCATCATTTGCTGGTGTTGGTGAAGAAGTTATTGTTTCCAGTGCTGCCGGAACAGAACAATTCCTACAACTTCAACAATGGCCAGTTGTTAAAGCACAAGTGGCTTCAATTGGTACAGAACCATTTGCACTTGATGGCGGAGAAAGTCTTCTATTTGAAGTTGATGGTGAATCAGAAGAAAGAACTCTTCCTAATACAGCCTATCGATCTCCTGGTGTTGTAACCGCTCAAGAAATAGCTGAAACAATTAATACTGTTTTTACAACTGTTGAAGCAAGAGCAAAAGATGGAAGACTTTTTGTAACACCTCTTTCAGATGATCCAGATTTTATTCGTGTAGGTACAGCTTCTGAAAATGATGCAAATACAGTTATTCGATTTCCTCTTAGAAAACAATTCACAATCAGACTTTATAAAAACGATCAATTACTAGAAAAGAATGGTCAAGAAGCCATTATTCAAAGTTTTCCTCAATCTGAATGGCCCCCATTTACTTCGAGTGAAACTTTAGAAATTGAAGTTGATGGGATTTCAACTGGAGTAATAACAATTACTGATGCAGATTTTTCTGCATTAACTGCATCATCAACTATTTTAGGAGCAAGCCCTGCTGAGTTTGCAGTTGTATTTAATGCTAAATTTATCGGGATTACAGCTACAGCCAGAGATGACGGTACTTTTATCCTTACCTCTAATCGGGGAAGAAATAGTCAAGCAGAACTCACGATTTTGTCTGGAAGTTTTGTTGGTAAACTTTTTGCTGAAAACGATACGTCAACCGGTAACTCTCCAGAGTTCAGACTAAATCGTTTACTAGGACAAATCGAATTAATAGACAGACTTGATTCAACAGAAGAATTAAAAGCTGGAACAGTTAACACTGCTGGTTTTGCGGAAAGTCTTGCTCAAACAACTTTTGATCTCTCAACTGTTTTAGGAACGGCTGCACAAATGGTTGTTGTTCCTAACGCAAATATTGAGATTTTATTTGTTTCACAAATAGCGTCACTCCTTACCTATTCTGCACCATCAACTGACATTCAAAGAATTGCTGGTATTGCTGGACAATTCTCAGCCGTACAAGTTGATGATTGGTGTCATCAATATAATCTTCCAAGAGGAGGAATCTTTAAAGTTAGAGATGTTGCTAGTGATGGATCAAGTGTTGATCTTTATGATCCAGCACCTCTTGCGACAACGGACACGCCAGATGCGATTACAAAACAAATTATTTTCTTTAGAGCCGATTCCACTGATGCTCTTCCACAACAAGTAAATTTTCCTGTTGGAGCAGCTATTCCAGGAGCTTCCGTTGTTTCATCATTTAATTCTCAAGTTTCAGGAGCAGAAGCCGAAGTATTAGATTCTGGAGTTGTTCGATTTCAAACCCTACGACTAGATGGATCTGGCGCTCTTGGAATTCCAGCTATTGCTGGTAATGCTGTTAATTTAGGAATCGATCCTGGTAACTTTGAATCAAATGATCCCCATATTGCTACGATTGAATCCGCAGATTTGTTTGGTCTTCCCTCACAAAAAATAACTATTTCAGTAAATGATTTAACAGATCCATTTATTGATGTTGATGCTAATGGAACTCCATTTAATTCGGAACATAATAATAGACCATTTATGGGATATCTTGGTCATCATCCCAAATTAATTCGTCAGCCTCTTGAACAATTAACTTCTTCTACATTAACTCTTCGAAATGAAGAACCTTTTCAAGTAAATGGACTTGGTCCTGATCTTGAAGCTGTTACTGGTGATGCGGTTGAATTGGGAGAAGATGATAATCAAGTTTTTATTATTGATAATGATCCTGCTAGAAAAACTTTTGATATACCAATGTTTGTTGAAGCAACTATTGCAGCGCCTGCGGTTCCAACTTCAACTACATTTGATGCAGCAGATAGCACTCTTGAACTTCTTGGTTCTTCGTCTAAATGGTTAGGTCACAGATTTGAAGATTATCGAGCATGGTTTAAATCAAGAGAAAATACCCCATTTAGTGTTGCTGATACAGAAATTAGAGTTACATCTGTTTTATTCGGACCCAATGGAACCCGAGTTCTATTTGGAATATTTTATCCATCCACACCATCAACAATAGCAGCAGCAAGTTTTAGTGTTGATGCAGCATCAGGTGATATTTTAATTAGTGCTGTTCTTGCTAGTGATGTTGAAAGATCTATTGGTCTTGGTCCAAATGAACAAGTTGAGGTTTCATTTACTGGTCCAGTTGGTGGAGAATTTACTTACGAAATTCAATTCGTAACTCCAGTTGATCTATCAACAGTTTTACTTGGAGATATTGTTGCTTTAAATGATCCAAATTTTTCTGCGGCTAATCAAGGCCAAATGAAGATATCAACAATTACAAATCTAACTGATGTAACACTTACTTATGAACATTTAACTGAAACAATTCAAAACTCAGTTGTTACCAGTGGTCCAAATAATGTTGTATTTGGTGCTGTTCCAGCAACGGCAATGCGTGTAGGTGATCGTGTAACAGCAACTTCAATTACTAAATTAGTTACAGCAGTTAATACTCTTGATACGGTTTCTGGATTTACTGCAACAACTATTGTTGGAACGCCTGGTATTACATTTGATCCATCAGGTGGAACGATTGAAGTTGGCGGCATCCCAACCGTATTTACTTATACCTCTTACACAATTGGTACAGGAACATTTAACGGTGTTACTCCCGATCCAACAGTTACTCCGCCATTAGTAGGTGGTGAAGCCATTAAACAATTTACTTTGACCGTACCTACTGGAGGGGCCTATGCTACCGGTGGGGGGGCAATTACAGCAGGGGCTAGTCCGTTCACATATACCTCTTATGATGTTTCATTAGGGAAGTTTTATGGTATATCCCCTGATCCTACATCCCTAGTTATCCCAACAGACCCCCTTATACAAACAATTACCCCTGTATTAGGTATTGTAACAGTAGTAAATGGTGTTTCGGATGTAGATGTTACGGCTATTCCTGCCATTGGGGATGGATATGACTACGATATTGAACACATTGTTTTAACATCAAGCCTTCCACCATCGTTTGCAATAGCAATTGGAGACAGAATCCAGGTTGCAGGACAAATTCTTACCGTTACACTCGTTGTTTCACCGACTGAATTTGAGGTTGATAGCTCATTTACATTCACAGGGCCTGCTGCTGGTACCATTTCACGTATCATTATAGAAGCAAAGCGTGCGCTTGCAGGTGTCAATGAGACAATTAGTACGTCATCAGCAACTGGTGTACGTGTATTTGAATTGGATTCAGCATCAAACACTGCTCAAGACATCATTGATGCAGTCAATAACACTGCTGGTGTGAATGACATTATTGGTGCAGCTAATGCATCCGGGTCATCTGGTGCGGGTATCATTGATACATCAACGGCTGATGAACTATTAGATACTAGTGAACGGGTTAGATTGAAGAATGGGGAGTCATTTATCTTTAGCACGGGTGCAGGATCACCCGCTTTACGTCTAAAAGAACCCCTTACCCTGGTACCAGAGATAGGGGAGGTCTTTAGATTAATACCCATGACACCCCAAAACATTGCAGACCACTTCAATCGTAAGCAAATTAGCGGATTATCAATTGCAGCAGACATTGATTTAGTCAATGGGGCACGAAAAATACAGGTAGCTAGTAAGGTTCCTGGGGCTGTAGGACAAGTAAATGCTGTTGGGGGTACTGCCTCGGGGGTTAATATACTATCCCTAAAAGGATCATCTCAAACAATATCTGCCAGTGAAGGCGTTGTCCAAATCGACCGATCAGGCTTAGAACTTCTTGCTCCAGGTCATCAAATCTTTTTATTTCAAACTGGACGAGCAAGAAAAGACTTTGTTGGGACTCCTCCATCCGCAGCAACCACAGCCGAGATTGCTTTGGTCTCGGGTGGTGGACGATTAACATTTGGTGAGGCATTAGCATCAACATTTAGTTTCACTCATACAGGAACCGTTACTTGGGTAGTTAGAAAACTTTCAAGAAATCGAGTTCGATTTGAAGTAATCGCAGGAACCGCAACAATTCCATCAGCACCCTTTAGAGCGGGTGATTGGGTATTGATTGGTGATGGAACAACTTATGCTGGAACAACTCCTCCACAACTTTTTGCATCAGCTAATCAAGGTTTTTTTCAAGTAAGAGAAACTGATAACTCAACTTATTTTGATGTCGATAATACTCAGGCAGTAGAACAATTTGTGGATGCTACTTCAGCGCCATTTATATTCATGCCTTATCACTCTGCAAGGCCAGGTGATCAAATTTCTATTGGCGAAAGTTCACCATTTGTTTCAGCCAATCAAGGAACGTTTACAATTACTAATATTGAATCAACAACTGAAGTTGATTATGACAATGCAAACGCCGTCGCAGAGGGTCCATTTCCTTTAGGAGTATCAGGAACTGATTCAATTAGGATTCTTGATCAAGGATATGAAACCTATCGAACGATTAGAACAATTGCTCCATCACCATCTGATCCAACAAACATCGCATTAGTTATTGTTGAACCTGGATATGATATATCGCTTCTAAATGAAGGCCAAGGTGCAAGAATGTCTTTGCCTAACCGACTTGGTTTTGCAACAGATCCTGTTCCGGGTATTTCTGGATATCAATATTGGATTGGATTAAAGCGACGAGTTCAAAGAGTATTAGATGGACATGAGCCTGATTCAACAACCTTTCCAGGAGTAAGGGCGGCAGGTGTAGCGATTGAAGCAAGAGAGCCTCAAATTCAGCGTGTAACACTTAATATTAAGGTTAAGACTAAAGAGGGTGTTGCATTAGCATCAATCAGCGATACCATTAAGAGTTCCGTAGTAGGATTTATCAATAGTTTAGGCTTAGGGGCAGATGTAATCCTTTCGGATATCGTCTGTATTGTTAAGGAAACAGCAGGTGTTGAGTCAGTTGTATTGATTGATCCAGAACTTATTACAGAACGTATTACAATTAACGATAATGCGATCGCTCGTTCCACACCTAACGAGGTAACGCTAAGTTAATAAGTAGTTTAAAGAAAAGGATTAAATATGAAACGAGTCGAAAAAACTGCTGCTCCAAGTTATTTTGAGGGAGCTGAAGATCTTTTTAAGGGATGGTCGCCAGATGGTGGATCATTCGATAATGTTCAAGAACCTTTAATAAAAAAAGAGAAACCATTTGTTCAGAAATCTGAAGATGTAAATAAATCTGCAATGTATAAGGCGTGTGTTTATAAAGCACGTGAAGATGGAAAAAAAGATCCTGAAGGTTTTTGCAAAATGGAAATGGAAAAGGTTGATAAAGCTGAACTCGGAGGCCCAAAACAAAAAGAAATGGGTGCTAGAACCTATCGAGATACACCAGATCATGAAGCAGGAAATGTTTTAGCCACTGTTTCAAGAAATGTACGAGAAAAACTTCAAGAAAAGATGGGTCATAAAAAAGAAGTTGCTGTTTATCAAAAATCTAATTTAGATAAATCTATTGAAAAAATGCGTGATATGTCAGGTTCTTTTGAAAAAGCTAGGAATGTTGGTATTGAAGGTGTTCATAAACCAATATTTGAAACTAGAGCAAAAGAAATTGGACATGGAAAAGACTGGGGAAGCTCTCCAGAGGGTACATCTACTGCTCATGGACGGAAACAAATGGGGGTTGGTGGAGAAAAAGAAGAACATAAAAGAGTTCTTGGAGAAATCCGTGGAATGAAAAAACCCAATCTTCCTAAATCTGAATCTGTTGATAAAACTCTTTCTTTTGGTAAATCTTCTCCAATGCCAGGTCAGAATTATTCGGGCATGAAAGATAGAGAAAAAGATATGAATGTTGAGGATTCAAAAAATCTTAAACAATCTCCTAATTGGTCTGCTCATAAAGTTATGCCATTAGTTCATCAAGAAAGACGTGATGAAGCATTGAAGTTTTTTAATCAACGGAATGTTAAAAAATCTGAGTCTATTGATTGGGAAGATACAAAAATAAAACCATCTCGGATTCTTAAAAGATAATTGTTTTAGTAGGTATAAATATGAAAACGGGACCTATCAAGGATGAATCTTCCGTTAAAAAAGTGTGTTCTGTATTGGAAAATAATATTCCACCTCATTCAGTTCATATGAACATGAGTTTACCACAGCATAAATATTCTGATCAATACCAAGTGAAGCGAGAACAATGGATAACCTTCGTAAAACAGCCGAAAAATACTTTGACGAAAACTTAGCAAAAATTGCTTCTGTCGGTCATGGTGTCGCTTCTGTTGGAGGACCAGGACTTGTTGGCGGTGGAGCTGTGGGTAATTTAAAACCCGCTGCTAAAAACGAAGATTTAGAACCATCTAAGCAAAGAGATTCAAAAACTCTTACAACTATAAATAAATTATTCCAACAAGAAGCGCCAAAAGATATTGCGGCAATAGCGGTTATGCATGGCAATAAACTTTTGATGGGTAAAAGAAAAGATTCAGGTGGATATAATTGTCCTGGTGGACATGTTGAAGATGGTGAAACCTATGAAGCCGCAGCTTTAAGAGAATTAAAAGAAGAAACAGGAGTTGAAGGACATGATTTAAATTATATAGGATCATTTCCGGTTCTAGATAAAAACCTTCTAATTCATGTCTATAAATGTCCTGTTTATGAAAATATAAAAACCGATTCAAAAGCCGACCCAGATGAAGAGGTGGATCAATGGGAATGGTTTGATACAGAAAAGGGTCTTCCTAAAAAAGTCTTAAACAGTCTTCATAATAAACAAGATATTGTATTAAAGATTCTTGGATTACAAAAATCAGAAATTAAAAAAGCCCCACAAAGCAATCCAAACTATATTCCAAATACAGGACTTAAGCCTGGAAATGAAAAACCTTATGGGGATAAATTTGATAAATCTGAAGTAAGAGATAAACTTCAAAAACTTCGGAATAGGATCGGATAATGGCTGTAACAATTTCATCATCAGAACAACAAAGAATTGATGAAGCATTTGAACTACTTACTTCAAAATGGCCGAAAAGATATGGTATTAAAGGGACTGTATTTTTAAAAGCATTAATGGAAGCTCTTGCTACTGGAGATGGTTATATTCAATCTCAAATTGAAGCAGTAAGTGATAATCTTATTTCTGTTACTGCTTCTGGAAGATTTTTAGATAGACGTGCTGGTCTTTATGGTGTTGTTAGGGGACAGGGAACTGGTGTTTTAGATGATGACTTTCGTCAGATCATTCCCATCTTAGGGCTTTCCCCAAAACAAATTTCTAAAGTCATGTTGCAATTGATTGATATTATTTATGGTCCACTTGCATCCCATGCAAATTCAACAACATCTCAACCAGAACCCTATGCTCTTGAAGATGGTTTTGATCTCAAAATAAGAGTCGATGATGGCGAAATCGAAATAGAATTTAATACAGATGATTTTGCTTCTATTGGAGCAGCAACAGCGATAGAACTTGCTACAGTTATATCGAACAAAACCAATGGACAGATTGTTGGATCAGTAATTTTAGATGCTCGTACTGGTGATCGGTTCCTTAATATAAGAACTCGTACAATTGGATCTCAAGGGTTTTTACAGGTTTTAGGTGGGGATGCTCAAGTAAAACTTCAATTTCCTCAAGTCAGACCAATAACTCAAGGAATAGCTACTTATGATGTAACACGTTTCGGTGGTGGTTCTGAAATGACTTATACAATCACGGCTGGTCCACTTCCTGGATTAAGTGCTGCTGGTGTCCAGCGTGGGGATTTGGTTACAATCAGATCAGACAGTGGGTTTTTATCGCAAAACACTGGAACATTTGAAGTTACTTTTGTTGGTGCTGGATTTTTTAGAATAGATAATGGGGAAGGAATACCAGAAACAGGCATTGTTCAAACGAATTTAGATGATTTTACATTTTATAATCCTGATCTTGGTAATATTCTTCTTAGTGCTAGACCGGCATCTTTAATTGAAACAAGTCCAAGAGAATTGATTGTTATATTACCAGTTACATCTCCACTTGTTAAAAGAACTCTTTTTGGTGGACATCATTTTCATCAAGGATTAACGAGTGTTATTTCAACAACTTCAACAACAATGTTACTTGGATCTGTAAGTGGATTCGATCCAACAGATGGAACTATTCATCCAACACTTTCTAGAAAACCTGCTAAAGGAATCATTTCAAGCATTGGAGCATCAACAATCACTTTAATTAATGGACAGAATTGGCCAACAAAAGGAGCGTTAAAAGCGCCTAATGTTCAAGGATTCTTTTTCTTTTCTGGACGTTCAGGCAATGTTTTAACAGGTGTTACTCCTACCCCAGTATCGGGATTGGTTGGGGCTGAAATAAAATTTAATGAACTTTATCAATATACTTCAATTGTTGCCAATACTTTAACTGGTGTTTTTCCAGATCCAACAGGATTAACAAATCAAGAAGTTGTAGCGGCTGGTGCTGATCTCGTTGATTTAACATCTAAAAACTTTAAAGGAAGTTTTTTGTATGATCCGGCTGCTCAGTTTATTGCATCTGAAAATGCAACAACAATTCAGGAAACCGTCCGCCAAGGAGAGAACAGAACACTCTTATTAGTGGATGATGTCAGCGATTTTGACGATGAAGGTCACCTCGTTTTTGAATTTAATACCTCAGAAGAAGAGGGACCTATTCGTTATTTAACTAAGGTTGGTGATGGATCGTTAATTATTGATCCAGCTCACATATTTGAAAGAGATCATTTAGAAGGAGCAACTATTCGGATGATAAGGACTCTCGGACCCGTTGCTCCTCGTATTGATGGACGAGATCTTGCGGTCTTTACAACCTCTACTTCTCCAGCCCGAGATTTACTTGCCAGTTATTTGCGACTCATTGCAGCAAGTGGTGTTATTTTAAGATTTGAGATTAAACTGCCCGATTTAAAATGGAGCAGTCTTCCTAGTTTATACACCACCTCACCGTTAGATACTGAGTTAGTCACCGTATAATATTTATGTGCAAACAAAAGAATGTAAGCAATGTAAGAAAAATAAACAATTAATAGATTTTATTAAAAACAAAAGAAGAACACACGGACGTGGCTCATATTGTAAACCATGCGCTAACGAAATAAAAAGAAAATTACGAAAACATCCAAAAGAAATAGAAGCAAACAGAAGATATCGAGAGAAAAATAAAGAAAGAATAAGATTCTATTTGTCTAATTGGGCAAAAGAAAACAAAGAATACACAAAAGAATACGGCAGGAAAAGACGTATTTTATTAAAAAACAATCCAAAACATAAAGAAAAAATAAAAGCATCACAAACTAGATACGAGAATAGCGAAAAAGGAAAATTAGCAAGGATTCGCAAGATTGAGAAATATCACAATGAATTAAAGAATAACAAAAACTATATAAAAAGGGTTAAAAAATACAGATTAGAGAACAAAGAAAAAATAAAAGAAAGAAATAGAAAGTACAATCAGCGTAAAAAGTCTGATCTTCTTTATTTAGCAAGACGAAAAAATGCTTGTGCTGCGTATCGCGCAAAAAAATTAAAGGCAACTCCATCATGGGCAGATCTAGCTAAGATTAAGCAGGCATACTTGGACTGTCCAAAAGGATTTCACGTCGATCACATCATTCCTTTACAGGGAAAGAATGTATGCGGCTTTCATGTTGAAAACAATCTTCAATATTTGCCAGCAATGGATAATTTTAGAAAAAACAATAAATTTTAAGGAGATTTTTTGTCAGTACTTCAGAAAGTAAGTTTTTTTCCGAACCAAAGATTTGATACGCCCGACGCTCGTGCGATGTCCGCATTTAATTTGAACGATTGGAGATTCTTTCTCAGCGGAGCAATGAGCGATACCAGTTATATATTAACTGGTTTTGATATCGTGAACTTTTCAACCATGTTTACGGTTCCAGGATTTACTTTAAAAACAGATAATGTAGTTTTCTTTCATCCAGAATCAACAACTCAAGCCGCAGGCTTTTATGTATTTGCTGGAACTGAACCAGATGAAAGTGTCACTCTATCTCCTTCTTCAACAAACTTTGTCGAACTTGATCTCGATGTCTCTTCAGGAACACCTGATGTTAGAGCATTTTGGGATCAGGGAGCAAACGGTGGTGAAGGAGCTGAATTTACAGATTCTGTTGATACAGTTATTAATCTTGAAATAAATATTACTTCAAATATTTCTGGATTTACACCAGGAAAAATTCCGCTCTATAAAGTAGATACTAATGCATCTAATGTTGTTACTTCTTGTACTGATTCAAGACCTTTATTTTTTCGTTTAGGTACAGGAGGTTCTACACCTGATCCAGATGCTGATTTTTCATTCCCAGCATTGCCAGATGCTTCTCATTCTCGTTTAGAAACTCCAGTAACTGCTACTTCTGCTACAGCTAATAATCAGCCATGGCAAGGTGGTGATAAGAATTTTACAAACTTTAAGGACTGGATGGATGTTGTAATGACATCGATCAAAGAAATTAAAGGTGTTCCTTACTGGTATATGGTTGGAACTGCTGGTGGAGGAATCACTGGTGCTTATCAAAATGCCGCATTAACTGTCGGTATTGGTGGTACGTGGAATCACATTGCAGGATCTTTGGGCCACCTTAACTTAATTGGTGGATCAACCATTAAACGTTTAGGCTATACAACTGACTTAACACTTACAACATTTGCTGATATTGATTTAACAACTGAACCAGTTCTTTATCTTGTTATTCCTTCATCTGACACAGCCGTTACTTATGGATTTGGTCAAGATGCAGCAACCCCAGTTATTCCAAAAGATATAACAGCATTTACTCCAATAAGTATCACTGTTACTACTGGAGGTAATTACGCAACTGCTGGTGGTAAGATTATGCTTCGTGGACAAGAGTTCACGTATACAGCTTATTCAACTGGAACAGGATTATTTAGTGGTGTTTCTCCAGACCCAAGTGGACTTGCGGTATTGAGTGATGATGTCTATGCGATTGATAGTGGTGGGGTAGGTTATTATCATATTTCAGATGAAGCAACAGTTCCTGGATTAAGTGGATCTGTTTCTGAAGGTGCTGAACGAGTTTATTGGTTAGGTGTTTACGACGGATCTTCTGTTATTCAAATGAAGAATGGTGATCTCGAACTTGGTGAACAAATTCAAGTAGGTGACAATACCTCACTTGCAGTTCTTACTTATATGGGATCTACTGGTGAAGCCGATTCAGATCCTGATTATACAACTGCTTCTGCTACAGGTGCCAAAACCGGGCAATCTAGTTATAATTCAGTTGCTGGTGAAAACTTAACAAGTCGTGCATCAAAATTAACTCAAATGATGGCTGATAAAGCCCAAGATAAAACTATTGAGTTTTTAGCTTCTGGATTTACAGAAATTGTTAATACAACTTCTGGTGCTGATCAAGACATAACATTTACTGGTGGTGGAACATTAACGGTTCCAGTTCCTTCCTCAGCAAATAATGGAACGGTTGGATTAACTAATACTTTAACTCTAGCAGCCAATGAAGCAGCCTATGTAACGATTGATAGAAACGCTTCTTTTAATGTTGCGGATCTGTCGGCTTTAAGTGTCGTATCTATTGCCTCTATTCCTTTAAATGAAAGCGTTTTTATATTTGCTTATAGATTGGCTGGGGTAGATGTTCATTTATGGGATGGAACTCATTTACCCGTCGGAACTCTTTTAACTGAAACCAGACATCAACTAAACACTAATCAAGATAGAAATATAAAACTTGTAAGAGGTGGGGTATGGAGTTGGGATCTAGGAACAAGTTCTTTATCTTTTACATCTGATGCATTCATTCAAATCCCTGACTTATTAGAAACTAGAAATGAAATCGATTCTGCTTCTAGTCCTATTGTTTTAGGTAGTGATGGTGATGTTGCTTATGTAGATATTAATCGTACCGGTGCTGCCCCAGCAACATTAACAGTTAATACAGCCGCCATTGGTTCAATTACATTAAATAAAAATAGATTAATCATAGCTCGTCGCATTGGAAGCGCTGTTTTAGTTGGTAATGGCACAATACTCTTAATTGATGGGGAAAGCAGATCTCTTGATCAGGGACCTAGCGATCAGCATTTAACATTTACTGGTTCAACCAATGCTGCTGATGATTCACCCGATTATACGAATGCAGACGGTGGCGCAACATCCCCTACCTTTATTTTAGATGGTGATGATTTAGAACTTGCCATTACAAAACTGGATGATGCTGTAGCGGTTCTTACAGCCGGTAGTCTTACAAAAATTGTAACAGATTCAACCACAGGAAATGTCGTTGTTGATGGAATAACTGGAGACGTTGTCTTCATACCTTAATTAGGAGCAAATTTAAAAATGCCTTTTCATAAAGATTTAACAGAAATTCACGTATCACATGCGTTTACGTTTGCTGACGCAGCAACAAGACTTGCTGCTTCAGTTGTTTCAGCCGATGTTGGTAAAATGGTTAAACAAACTGATAATGATACATATTACATTATCAAAAATACTGTTCCAGAATATATTGGACCTTTGGGAGCAACTGCTGCTGACGACCCGGATCAATCATATGAATTAAATAATCTTTCTTTAGCATCTAATATTCCAGTTAATAAAAATTTTATAGATGGTGATGTAACAGTAGGGAGTGATCAAATAAATGAAGTAGCACATGGCTATGTAACGGGTCTTAAATTACAATTTACTACCACAGGTACATTGCCAGCGGGTCTTTCACTAATAACTGATTATTTTATTATAAAAATTGATGATGATAATTATCAAGTTGCAATTTCTTTAGCTAATGCACTTACTGGAACACAGGTTGATATTACAAGTGCTGCTGGTGGTGGAACACACACTGCGGACGTAGATGCTGCATTAATTATTGAATTAGTTGGAAAAGATGGAGCAGATCCAAGCGTAGGTAATCCTGTAAAAGTAGGATTTAGAAATGTTACAGCAACTAATGGAACTTATGTTCAAAGAACTGTTACAAACGGTTTATCAGTGGTCATTAGTGCCGGTAGTACACTGGGACAAGCAGATGGCGTAACTCATACTTTAAAAACTTATTTAATTGATAATGCTGGGACGGTAGAATTAGGAGTTAGTCAGTCTCTATTTGATGAAAATACAGTTCAATCTAGTACAGCAGAAGGTGGAGCGGGAGCCGCTGATGCAAACGGTATAATTTATTCAATGGAGGCTCATACAAATAAAGCAATTCGTCTAATTGGTAGGATTACTAATAGCCAAGCTACGGCAGGGACCTGGGTCTCAACACCTTCTGAACTAAGTTTATATGCTGATGCAATTGCTAAAAATGAATCTATTGCTGCTATTTACACAACAAATGCAGGAAATGCTGTAGTATCTAGTGCACTTATTGATTTTGAGAATAAAGTTAAAGATACTCATAATGCTGTGACAATTGGTGCTAGTTGGGTCTTTACTGCTCCAGCGGCAGGTTTGTATCAAATAAATGCTACATTATTAACTGAACTAGTAGCTCCGACTATAGGACAAGAGCTTCTTTTAGAGATACATAAAAATAATGTTCGTCATTGGGGATATCCAAGAGATACAGCAGAAGCCACAGATGCAAGAAGATTCAGTTCTGGTGGTGGAGCCCTTGTTGAACTTGTTAAGGGTGAGACAATTCATTTTGAAGTTACAGAGAATATCCCAGCAGTAAATTATACACCTAATGTTGATTTTAATAGAATTTCAATTCATAGAGTAGGATTTTAATTATTTAATTGAAAGATTCTTTTTATTTAAATATATTAAAATTTTTCCAACATACTTATGTTTTTCCCATTTTCCTTTATAGGGTCTTTTTGTTACACGACCAATTCCACGATTATAAGCATCTAACGCATTATAAACATCAAGTTTCCATGTGTGTCTTAACCAAGAATAATATTTTGTTCCATATTTAATATTAAGACGTGGATTTCTTAATTGACTTGAAGTTCCACGAAACCCTCTTTCTTTTGCTGAAGGAACTTGAATTTGCATCAATCCTTGAGATTCATCGTCATCTCCAGTAATCCATGGTTGATAACTTGATTCAATAGCAATCATTGCTTCAATAATATCTGGATTAACTTTATAAAGCTTTGAATATCGATTAATCCATTTTTGATAAGGCACGACTCTGCTTGGAATATATGCTGGATGTGTATCAGTAAAAGCATTTCCACTTAATAATATTAATAGAAATATCGTTTTAAAAAGCTGCAAAATGTGACTCTTCCTTTTCTTGAATTTCTTTACACATTATACAAAGAGTTGTCACAGGTCGAATCTTTAGACGCTTAGCGCCAATATATTCTTCGCAAGAATCACATTCACCATAGTTTCCTTCACTAATTCTCTGTAGAGCAAGATTGATCTTTTTTAACAAACGCTTATCTCTTTCTTTCATTCGTAAAGACATAGAGGTTTGATTCATTGAATTGGCTTCATCAATTTCATCACTTGATAGCTGCCCTGCGTTATCTTGAAGATCAATAATGATAGATCTTAGGCTTTTTTCAATTCGTTTTTTTTCATTTAATAATATTATTTGAAAATATTTTAATTGTTTTTCTTCCATAATCCCTCCTGGATTCCCTAAAAACTGGTTATCGATTGATTATACACATTTGTTCTAATGTGTGAATACGTTTCTACATTTTTCAAAAGAGTATAATAAGTCTAAGCGGGTCGAAGGATGTCGGTTATCACACAGAAAAAATCGTCGATATCTAAATATTTATCTGCTTTAAAAGTTTTATACAGTGGGTCGATTGAGTATCGGTTATCTTATACTTGAATATATAAAGGTCCTGGGTTCGATTCCCACACTGCACATGGTTGGCCTGCAAAATCCCGATCTCGCCTTTTATCTACTGTTTTATTTTTAGCTGGGTCGATTGAAGACGATTATCAAAACTCAGGCTAACAGCCTGATCTATACCTAACGTTTTCAGCCCACTTATCCAGCTTTTATTTTTGCGGCGGGTCGTTCGAGAGTTGATTATCGCTCTGTTAAAGCGGCTGTCTGGGTTCGAATCCCAGCGGGGGCGTAAGCCTCTGTGATGTAACGGTAGCATGTCAAAAACTCGACTTTCACCTTTTTATCCGCCCATTTTTATCACCCCCATTGCTTCGGGAATAGGGTGCTAGACCTATAAGGTCTTTGCTTTTTGAACGGGTCGAACGGCTACCGAGGGTTATCACTTTTACTGACTATCCCCTCAACTGCCATTTAAACTTATCCGTTCTTTTATTAACTCTATTCCAATACCCCCATTCACACTTTTACAAAAAACACAACCGTATAATAGCCATCGTAACAAAAATTTTCCTTAAACAGAGAGGGACGACGATGGCAGTTTATGCAAAACAATTTTCATTAAAACAAACTCCACAATCACAACCTATTCCTGGTAAAAAAATGACCAAGAATTCGGCTAGTGGGTATTCTTTTGAAACTGATAAATGGGAACAGCTTAATCGCTTTCTTATTTTAGGTACTGAGGGTGGAACTTTTTATATCAAAGAACAAAAGTTAACTAAAGAAAACGCCAATACCGTAATGAAGTGTATTAAAGAGGATGGGGTTCGAGTAGTTGATACCATTGTTGAAGTTTCAGATAATGGTCGAGCACCTAAAAATGATCCAGCAATCTTTGCCCTAGCATTAGTTACTGCTGTTGGAGATGCAGAAGCAAAGAAAGCAGCTTATCAAGCAATTCCAAAAGTTTGTCGAATTGGTACACATATTTTTCAATTTTGTGATGATATCCAAAACCTTCGAGGTTGGAGTCGTGGTTTAAGAAATGGTGTAGCTGGTTATTACAAAAATAAATCACCAGACAAATTGGCTTATCATCTTATTAAATATCAACAAAGAAATGGTTGGACACATAAAGACGTTATTCTATTAACTCATCCAAAGGTTAGTGGTAAAGCGAACGATTTATTATCTTATGTGGTTGGTAAGGCTAATGTTGATGTTCATCCTCAAATTCAAGCAGCAAATAGTTTAAAGACTATTACAAAAGCTAGTCGTGTT
>Ga0114923_10000520_pt1 | contig 30130 bp, 47 predicted proteins | sample SumtaG_FD_89578 | JGI IMG/M metagenome (GOLD analysis project Ga0114923, IMG submission 89578) | Deep subsurface microbial communities from Indian Ocean to uncover new lineages of life (NeLLi) - Sumatra_00157 metaG | ecosystem: Environmental > Aquatic > Marine > Oceanic > Sediment | place: near... | reverse complement strand
GCTGATGCAGGCGTTAGCCCCACCGCTACTGGGGTTCGCCGAAATGAACCCCGCCCCCTGGAACGCATTAGTGCGGTTTTTGGGGGACGCCTATGGCGTGCGGCTGGACGACATGATGCTCCAGCCCCCGCCGCAGTTGCCCGGCTTGCCGGGGCAGCCACCGCCACAACAGCAACCCGGGCAGCCGCCACAGCAGCCCCAATCAATGTGAGGTGAACGATGAACGAGAACCAGCAAGAGGCGTTGCGAAGACATTACGACCGGCAGAACGAACGGAGCCGCAAGCAATACCGTGCCCGACGCCGCCAGGAACTTCGCAGCCGGGTGATCCCGGTGCCGGCCTTGGTGACCGACACCACCTGGATGAAGGGCTCACATAACGACGACGGGTTTGGCGACGACACGTTTGCCAGGGAGATTGCCTACGCAAAGGCCAAGGCGGCGGGTATCACGCCGTCGGGTCGCTACGTCTCGCAGTTGGCCGACGAATTGGGCGACCCCAAGGCGTGGGTCAACACGCGATCGGACGCCAAGCGATTGGTTGAGGGGCAGGGGGCCAGTTGTGCGGACCTCAAAGTGAAGGCCCGGCCAATCGACGAACCCGACGACTGGGACAAGCCCTACGAGGTAGCGGATGACATCGTACAGGAAGCGGTCAATGCGGAGATTGCTGGACACCACGTCGGTGCCCAAGAACGGTCCGATCTGGAAGAATCGAAACGCAATCAATTCTCCGGGCGAGAATAAAGGGAACAAAGCATGGGCGATTATTCGAGGATTGGTAGCTCGTTTCAGGACTTGGGCTACAATCAGCAGACGGCTACCAGTAAGGCCCAAAGCCTCACCGCAAAGACGACGTTCACCATTCCGGTGGAGGCCGTGGAGGTGAGCATCCAGCCGGAAGACGGCAACATCCGTTGGCGAAACGCGGCTGCCCCGACGGCGAACACGGGGAACATTATCTATTTGGGTGATACCAACACCATACCGGGGCCCATCAAGACCATTGAAATCATCCGCGTGTCTGGCGATGCGGTTACCAATCTCAACTTTTGGGGGTACAAGACGTGACCCAGCCCCTATTGCTCACCTACTACGATTGCATTCAGGCGGCGGTGGACTTCCTCTCGGGCCACAGTACCGTGGCTTCGCAGAGAGACGTGCGGCGTGTGATCCACGAGGCGTATCGTGAGGTGGGCGAGGTGTTTGGCTGGAGCTTTCTCCAAAAACAGAGTCGGGTGCAACTGAGGGAAACTTACGACACCGGTTCGGTGGCCTACAACTCCACAAGCCGCGTGTTGACCATGACGACCGGCTCGTGGCCATCGTGGGCGGCCGATGCTACTGTGCGGATCGACAGCGTGCCCTCTCAAGTGCAGACGCGGACCAACTCCACCAGCCTCGTGCTGCACCGCACGATGAATCCAGGCAAGGCGATCGCCTCGGGCACCTCGTTTCAACTGTACCCCACGAGCTACACGCTGCCCGAGGACTTCCTGAATATGGTCAAGCCGTGGGGCGAGGATAGCTGGTGGAACGCCAAGCAGGTTAGCTACGACGAAATGTTGTCCCTGGATCGATACTACGAGGGCCCGGGTAGCCCGCGACGGTTCTGTGTGCGGGAGATCGCGGACCTGCATGGTAGCTTTGGCCTCTACATCCACCCGGCGTCCGACACGGCTGAGACCGTGGACTTCATCTATCGTCGGCGGGGGCGGCAGTTGCGGTACAGCGGGCACGACAGCGCCGAGACGGTCGGCACCATTACCGTCACGGGCGGCGGGGTGGTGACCGGCACCGACACGCAGTTCAGTAGTCGCATGGAGGGCAGTGTGATGCGGATTGGGCTGGACGACGACAATACTCCGACCGGTCTGGATGGGCTGTTTCCCTACAGCGACGAGCGAATCATCGACACGGTGGACAGCACTACCAGCCTCACGCTGGACGGCGCCACCACGGCCCAGGCCAGTGCGGTGAACTACGTCATTACCGACCCGATCGACATAGACATCTCGCTGGCCAACGCAATGCTGGCATGTATTCGCAAGCGTCTGGCCGTGCAACGGAACTTCAAGAACAAGGGCGAATACATCGGTTCGTACGAAGAAGAGTTGTGGCGAGCCCGACAGAACGATCAACGTGTACGCCAGCCGCGGGTAATGGGTGGCGGGACTCGTTGGGTGCGAAGGTATTCCGACACCACTATCGGGAACGACTTAACCTAAAGGAACAAAGCAAATGGCATTGCACGATACTGTCAAGCGGGCGATCCGCAACTCGATGAGTAATCACGAGGCAGGCGATGCGTTGATTGATGCAATCGACGACAGCACCAGTCTGCATGGCATCACACCCGGTACGGCCGAGGCCAGCAAGGCGTTGATACTGGATGCGAGTAAGGGAATCGCCACACTTACCTCGATGGGCGTCACCACGCTGACGGCCGACACAATTTCTGGTGCCAGTGATATTGTCCGCAACGTCGGCACTGTCGTCACGAGGCAGGGTGCCCCATCGAACAAGACGGCTACTTCTACGATAACGGCGGCCGAACTGCTGTCCCGCATCGTTACGAAAACCGGCACACCTGGCTTTACTCAGGCACTCACGTTGCCGACGGGAACCCTCTTGGATGCGGCCTTGCCTGCTACTTTCGTCAAGGACGATGCTTTCGAGTATGCGATCATCAACCTGTCGGCAGCCGAGACCGACACCGTGACCATGACGGCCGGTGCGGACCACAGCATAGTGGGTGTTGCCCTGGTGGAGTCATCCCACGAAGACGCCGAGACAATATCCTCAGCCATATTCAGGTGTCGCAAGACCACCACCAATACGTTCATTTCTTATCGGATCGGCTAACAACCAGGCCGCCACCTGGATCAGTTTTTCAAGATTTCGAGGAGATTGAAATGGCACTGAGTGCAACGACAAAACGTGCGGTGAACGTGGCGATGGCCACACACGCGGCGGGGGCCGAGGTGACTACGGCCCTAGACGCCAACACGCTCAAAACCAGTATGCCGACCGTGGCAACGATGACGGCAAGCAGCGGCACGGCCACGACAACGTGGCTGTCGTCCAAGGTTTCGGAATTGGTAACGAAACTGAAGGCCAAGAGTCACATGGCCTCCTGATGGAACGACCCCGTAACACCATTACGATTCGGGACTTCACCGGCCTGGTCTCTAACCGAGGCCCGTTTGTCGGGAAGCCTGGCGATGCGCGAATCCTGAAAAACCTGAGATGCCGGACTCCGGGTGTCCTGGAAGTCCGGGCGGGGCTCCGGCCAGTGAAGTTCGAGGGATGAATGAGCACCAGATACCAAGGAGAATACGTCACCAGCACCGCCATGACGGTGGCGTGGAAGTACAGTCAGCCGCTTGCCGCCGCCCCGGACTTGTACGGGTACACCAGCCCCAGCCTTAGCGAAGGGGAGTGCAAGGTCACGCTTTGGCGATACACCCCCACCAGCGTCACGAGACTCAGGAACGCCGCCGCCGCCAACATCTCGGGAACGATTCATTCTTGGGTGAATTGCAGTACCAGCTACACGCCAACCGTCGCCGGGGACCACGTCGGCATATTTTCGTGGAAGTTAGGAGGTGTCACGGCCCACGGGATCACGCATTTCTACGCCACGCCAGTCAGCTATTCGCCATCCGCCAATGGTGACGGCCGAGTCGTGGGTATGCACTACTTCCCGCGTAGTGATGCCCGGCACGTGATCACCCAGACGATTTCTGGGGAACTTGCGGCGAGGCAGAATCCAGCGTGACACAGCGAGTATGAGGCTCAAACTCTGGATACTTGGCGTCGGACTTTGGTGCGTGAGTGAACTGTCCAATCCAACCGCGTTTTTTGCTGATACCGCACCTGGCAGCCAGTACCCGTCGCTTGGGAAGTGGTGGTAGTTTGTTCATGGACATGACAATCCTCCTATCCAACAACATTGGAATGTTTGGGCTCACCAAAAACAGCACGATTGACGTTGCGGTCCCAGTGCCACCGGCTTCCTGTTTTGGGGGCCTGCGTTCGTTTCTTCTCCCAGTCAATGTCTACACCATCTTCTGAGGTGCAGCAATGAAAACCAAGGTCTTCAAGTTTTGCCATAAGCTCGCATCGTTTGGGCGCGTCAAGCCCCCAGCAGGGCACGACGCAGGACCATTGCCCTTGTTCGGCCGCCTCCTCCGCCTCTGCAATGCACCGCTCGAGTACACCATTGATAGCCATGTCGTTGCTTTCGGAGTCGGTAGCTGTTTGTCGCAATTTTGTTGCGTGAGACATGATTACCCCTTCTTTTTCCTGGGTTGGCTGGAACCTTAACTGTAGTAAACCATGGCAACAATTGCAACAGGACTGAGCCGGCTCCACGCCATCTCTGCGGCCGTTGGGTCAGATGGGGCGATGTACTTCGCCAACGGCCTGGATGCGCCTAAGCGGTGGGATGGCCAAACGGCCGAGGTGGAGGACGCTGGCCTGGTGGCCCCGTCGAGCATCCTCTCGGCCGCGGCCCAGTCTACGTCCGGGACTATCTGGGGCAAGTACCGAGTCTACTCGCGGTCTGTGGACGACGCTGGGATTCCATCAAATTTCTCGGCACTGACCAGCGTGGCCGTCACGTCGGGCTCCAAGGCAACGGGATTTCGCTATACCAACGTGCCCCAGCCCAGCGGGCGAGCCACCAAAACCGAGATTTGGCGCAACACGCGGGGACAATTCGTTTCCTACTATCTCGACGTCGCCGATAGTGGCGCCACCGCCGGCAGTGCGCGGACCGACGGGAACCTGATACTCCAGTCGGCCATCCGCTACGTTACGGCCGAGGGCTGGCCCAACGCAATGCGGCACACCCCACCGCCCGATTGGGCGAGTGTCGTGGTGAGCTTTCAGAACCGAACGTGGTGGGCGGTCCCGGTCGACTACGACTACGGTGACATTACCGTCTCGACCAGCACCACCTACGTGAAGATTGCCGGGGCCCGACTGATTGGCACGATGGTAGGGCGCACGCTGTTTGCCAGTGGGATCAAGGGCACCAAGATTAGTGCCGTCCCCAGCAACACGTCGCTGACCCTCACGTCGAAACCGCCGGCTGGGTTTGGCACTGTGGGTGACTGGTACTCGATCGGTACGTCGGAGAAATACCAAAATGCGGTGTGGTTCTCGGAGGGCAACGAACCGGAGTCCGTGCCGGGGATAGACGGAGCCGGTAACCCGGCCAACGAACTCGTATTGCAGGAGGACGGCGATCGACTGACCGGAGAGTTGGCCCTGGGGCCCTACCTGTTCCTGCTGAAGGAAAGGCACATCTACCAGGTGTCCACGGCCGGAGACCCAAGGCGGGACGCGATTGCCATGCTGGCGGCCAGCCGTGGGTGCCTCAATCAACGGTGCTGGGCCAAAGTGCAGGGGGCGGCGTTCTTGTTGGACCAGCAGGGCTGCTACCTGTTCGACGGTTCTGAGCCCGTGTCGATATCCTCGGCCATCGACGATTGGTTCCGCGAACGGGTCAACTGGTCGGCGTCCCGGTGGTTCCACGTCGAGCACAGCCCCGAGGAGCACACCATCCGTTGCATCGTGGCGGTGGGCGAGGATTGGTGGCCGCAGGACGTGTTCGCGTTCGACTACCAGATCGGCCAATGGCATCACGAGCGGTATCCATTCAAGTTGGGTGCTTCGGTGATGGCATCGGTTGACGGGCAGGAGCGGGCACTGGTGGGAATGGAGGACTCGGTGGCAGTGCTGTCCGAGGGCGTACTGGACGGGCCCTCGCCGGGCCTGGGGGCACACGACGACACGCTGCCGTCGGTGGCCCAGACAACCCGAGGGACCGTCACGGCAGCCAGCACTACTACCATCACCGATAGTGCGGCCAACCTGGACTTTAGTAGCTGGCACGCCAGCCCCCAAAGCGTCGGCGCCCCCTTGTATGTGATCGACGGCAATGGCGATTACCAGGCGAGGCGGATCGCCTCGATCAACGGGACCAGCAAGGTCATCACGGTACAACATGCTTTTGCCACGACGCCTGGCGCGGGAAACACGTATCAGATTGGCGCCATTCAGTATCAGGGCAAGTGGGGCGCATTCGACTTACCGGAGACGAAGCAGAGTCAGGTCCGCAGAATACTGCTGAAGTTCAAGCCGCAGTCCAGGGTCAGCAAGGTCAACGTGCGGAGGTTTTTCAACCACACCAGCGCCGTAGAGGTGTCGCACGTGGCGTACGATGACAATATCGGGGCAGAGGTGAAGGCCGGTTCAGGCAACGTGCAAATGGATCTCACGCGAGCCGAGGGTGTGCTGTTCACGCGATTCGACGACGGGTTCGATCCCAGCGGGCCAGCCCAACGGAGCATCGAGATTGAGCTGAAAGGTGTGTCGGGCGAACAGCGGACTAAGATTTACGAGATGGTTGTCAACGGGGCGGAACGGTAATGAGCTTTCTCGAAGGTGCTTACAGTCAGGTGGTGGCGGCCGCGCAGAAGCGCGGGCTCCCCAGTCTCCAGGCTGAAAGTGTGCCCACGGGCGATCGAGAACTCTCGTGGGCTCCCCAACAGGTCGGTGGCAGCCCGTTGGCGGGTGTCCAGCTTGCCAATGCCGTTGGCCAGCCCAATGCTTTTGTGAGCCACCGGGGAAACCTGCGGATCGTGGGGCAGCTTTCGCGATTGTCTCGCGACTACTCTCGGCACACGGGCGACAACGCCTTGCATCCTACGCCCCCCGTCGGCCCTCCGTCGGTAGTCCGCGGCATCCTCTCGGTTACCAATGCCGACGACGGCACGGCCAATCTGATGGGCGAACAGGGGTATTCGGTCCACGTCGAGCAAGGCATATCGCGATTCGACGGGCCGATCTGGGGTGGGCGTTGGATCAAGATCGACTCGACGGGCAACGTCACCGATACTCTGGCTGGCGAACTGGGCGCCGGAGTGGACGATCGATACTACTTTGCCGATGGCCGAGTGGTGGGCGATTCGAAGGGCCGCGACCTCGAGGATATACCCGCTCGCATCTTCTACGTGTCCGAGTCTGGGTTACCGTCCATAGGCGAGGTAGTGTTCGAGGGCATGAAGGACGGGATGGGGTTGGCTTGGGGCGGTGGCCCTGGGAAGCCTCGGGTTGGCATGGGGAAGGTGACGACTGAGTGGAGTTGGGTCACGGGCCAGATAAACGTAGCGGCCCGGATTTCGTTCAATCCCGCTACGGCCCCATATGGTGGCACCGCCGACACGACTCGCACCTATTCGGCCATCGCGATGGCGGGGCCGGACGTTACGCCCACCGGCTACCCCCCCACGGTGTTCGCCTACAGCCAAGGGCCCAGTGGTAATCGGATTGCGATCAGCGGCAACGTCTACGACGAACAGATCGGTTCGGTCAAGGAATGGCTGGGCGGATTAGGCAGCATCCCCCGGGGCTGGGTGTTGATTACGTCGGAGACCGAGGGTGCCGGGCGGTACATCATCGGGTACGCGGCGGGCGGCGACTACGATACTCCGGGTACATTGTTGGGTCGTCACCCTATTCAACCCATCGCCCACCCCAGCACCAGCGTCAGTATCGCGACGGCCACGCCCACGGTGGACCCCCACGCGGCCGACACCACCGACTTGATGACAACGCACATCGAGGTCAACCGCCACCCGACCAGCTACGTCCACACGTCCACCACGCACATCGGGGTTACGAGTCATCCCGAATGGGATGTCAAAACGTCGCACGCTAACCTCACTTCCCATAGGTACTCGCACGCTCACCGGGTTACGGATGTGTGGGTGGCGATTGACAATGTCATGGGGCAGACACCCCTAGAAGACAATACGCCGATGGACCCCTGGACAAGTCTAGGGGGAAGCACTCCCCATGCACACACCGCACGAGTTAGCGTGGGTCTTTACTGGCAGGCCGACGCCACTCCGGGCGGCCCAAAGGACTGGACGCGGGCCCACACGTCGCTCTTGGAACACACGAGCCTCGGGCACCTCCACACCAGCAGGGCGTTGGAGCACGAGGTGGTTGACCGCGGCCACAACCACACCACGCCTACGTGGTATCACTCGATCACCGACCCCGGGCACCTGCACGGGACCAAGACGCTAATTCACAACGTCCAGGGCGATCCACACGCCCACACCACGCCAGTTCTAGTACACGCAGAGGAAGACTTTAGATCACCGGGAGCCGTGCTCGTAATGATTAAGCGAGTCGGGCCGGGAGAAGGAGGATAGAGATGGTAGTAATTCAAGCGGAAATTGAAGACCGCAGGAAAGCGGTACAAAAGAATGCTGCGGACCGTGCGGCAAACCGCAAAAGGATGCTCGCTGGAGAAGTCGACATCAATCCGTTTGCCGGTGCCGATCAGCAGGGGTTGGGCGGACTCGCACAGATAATGCAGCAGATGCAGTTGCCCAACATGTCAACGCCCATGCCGTTCCCCGGGCAGACGCCTTACGGATACGCAGCCGGCCAGCAGTCTGGTGCCAACATCTACGGTTCCGCTGCCCAGAACGATGCGTCCCGGTATGCCTCCGACATTCAAGCACAGATTGCTGGGCTGAATGCCGACGCGGCCCAGCAGATGGCGGCATGGCAGGCACAGACGGGCATGTACGGTGCTGCACAAGGGCCGCAGGTGGCGTTGGCGCAGCAGCTAGGTCCCATGTACGGCGCGACGATCGGTGCCCAGAGTCGGTCGGACTCACTAGACAAGCTGATGCAATTCTACGCACAACAAATGCAGAACCAACCGCAGGGCCAGGGCTTCCGGACCGACTACGGCGCCGGCGTGGTTTGACAGAAAGGAACTATCATGCCCCAACTTCAATCATCGAGGAATCCGTTTGCCGGTGACCCCCGGGGGCCCAACCGTGAGTATTGGGAGAGTACCCAGGGCATCGCTCCCCAGCCCATTGGGGGTTTTGTCCGCGGTGGGCCGAGCGGCGGCGGACCGTCAACACCGGCACCTGCACCGACGGCAGCGGCCCCAGCGCCCCAACCGCTGCCGTTCGATGTTCCCGCGTTGCCGCAACCCATTACGCTCGATCAACTGCCCGCAACGCTCGATCAACTTATGGGCCTATATCAGCCCACCCCGTACCAGCAACCTCCGCAGTACCAGCAGCCACAACCGGCTCCTGCGCCGATGCAGATTCAATCTGGCATTCAGCAGCCGCAACTTGCAGGCCCCGCCCCTGCGCCGTCCATGCCGTCCGCAGCACCATTTATGTCGGCGGGGGCTCAGGGCGCGGGCCAGCAAGCCTATGAGCAGGCCATCCAGCCGATGCAAATGCAGCAAGCTGGCGAGTATTACCAACAAGCCGGGCCGCTGGACTTGGCCGCCCAGCAGGCTCAGGGCCAGTCGGGCCTGGGTTGGGCGGGGCTCGCCGAGGCAATGCGGCAACAGCAGATCCTCCACCAGCAGCAGCAGATGAGTGACTTCCTTCGCCAGATGGGAGCGATAGCATGACCCGAACAGCAACCACGCCCCAGACGCCCCGTGTGACGGGGCCGGCGGGCACGAGTCGAAAGCGGCCGAGGCAACGGCCGGGCGGGGCGTCGGCATCGCCGGCCGACCCGATCTCCCAGGGCGGAGGGTACGGGTTTGGGATGCCGCGGGGCGGGCAGGGCGGCGGGCAGCCAGTATCCAACCCCGGTGATCCGCCGCCGGGTGGACCGGGTGGTTTTGGCGGCGGTGGTGGTATCGTGGCCCCAGGGCCCGGCCCTTGGCCCACACCATTCCAGGGGGGCGGCAACCGCTCGCCCAGCCAGCCCTACGGCAGCGACCAGCAGATGCACGCTTGGACGATGCCCGACGGCAGCGTGGCGTGGGCCCCAGTGCCTCAGCAGGCGTGGAACGAGCAGCAGGCCGGTAATGCACCTCAGCCGCCAGGAGGCCCGCAGGGGACGCCTGGGGGCGTTCCTGGCGGTCCCCAGGGTAATCAGGGTGGCAACCAGGGTCAACCCACCAACATTTCAACATCCATAACCCCCCAGCCTGTCTATTCTAACGACTTCACGCAGGCACAGGGTAATCTCCAGGCGGCCATGGGCGTGCCCACCTATTCCGACCTACTGGGAGGCCAGGGCGCCCGAGGGTTCAACTCGCAGACCAGCGGGGCCATTCAGGGTGGGATCGGCTCGCAGTGGGGCCAGCAGATGGCCCAGGCCCAGATGGCACCCCAACAGGTGGCCCAGCAGCACCAGTTCGCCAACATGCAGCAGATGTTGATGGGGCAGGCGGCCCGGGACCGAGAGGCCCAGGGCTGGGGTGGGCTGTCGGTGCAGCAGCAGGGGTTCGATAATCAGATGCAGCGGATGCAGCAGAACACAATCATGGGGATGCTTGGGACTAACCCCTGGTGGACGTAGAAACGGAGGGGCAGCCAATTTTCCGGTGTGGCGCCAATTTTCCGGTGTCGTAAACCCCACCGTGGCCTTGTGTTGTATACTGTTTGCCGGAAAGCGGAATTTTCAAAACCACACGAAAACCCACACCTACACCAACAGGTACGCCCCCAGGTACACCCCCAGGTACACCCTCGCAGGAGAAGACCATGACAGCCTTTCCGGCTTTTCAACAGCAGCCATTTCCGCCACCTGGTTCCCCGGGATTTTTCCCTGCGGTTCTGCAGGGGGCAGAACAAGCTGGCGTGCAGCGATTCAACCAACAGTTGGACGCCGAAGAACAAGCAGCCCAACAGCAGCGAGCAATGGTGCTGGCACAGATCACCCAGATGATGCAGCCAGGAGTAGCTCAGCCGCCAATCCCGGGCGGTACAATCTCCCCGCAGGGTGTGCCGATACCGATGGCAGGCCAGGCGACTGGCGGGAACATACTGCCGGGCCCGAGTCAGGGGCAGCGGGTTGGCGGGGGCGGGGCGTCGGAGGTGTGGGGCCCGATGCCGTTGCCTGGAGCTGATCGGGTTGCGGGACTGGATCAGATGATTGCATTGTTGGCCAGTGGACAGGAAGCGGCCCCCCAGCCCCAGCCGACACCCTACCCCGCACTGGCGGACCAAGAGGTAGTGCAATCGATGATCGACGACAGTTCGCTGGGCAGGTTTGCGCCAGCGTTTCAGCCCGATCCTGCTGCTGGTGATCCGATAGGGCAGTACGCAGCGGCAATGGGGGCAATGCGGGACGCCACGGCCCAGGGTGAAAGTGCCGAGTATCCAGGTTCGTATCGGGGACTGGATAGTGGAGCGGGACCGTTGAAGGAGAAGATGGCCGATGCCCTTGCTGGGCTCAAGAAACGGAGTCACGCCAAGCACAAGGCAATGCAGGAGGCCAAGGTGTCGCTGGCCGATCGTCGCCAGATGGTAACGGCCCGTGCTCGTGGCGAGTCGCCCGTGGAGTTGCGTGCGGAGTTGGGTACGGCCTCGCCTGCCGACATTGCGTTGTTGGCTGGGGCTGGGGCAACGCAATTCCTCCCCGAGACGATGGATGCGCAATTTAGGTTGGCGGAGATGGCTACTCAGGGGCAGTCGGAATCTGCTCGCTACAATGCACTTGCCTCGTTGGCTGCCGCCATGCAGGCCAGTGGTCAACCTATTCCGCCAGAAATACAGCAAGCACTTATTGCCGAGTTGATGCCAGGTGCAGCCGAGTTGCCGCCCATCGCCGAAGAACCAGAACCGATAGTTCCCGGTGGATTCCTCGGTCAACAGGAAAAAATGTGGGAGAAGGGCGTGGCGGCAGGACAGAAGATTCGTCTTGAAATGGTGAATCCCATACTGAATTCTTTATTGGAGGGATTTACCAAGCAAGTAACGGGAGCAAGGTAACCCATGCCCAACTACCTCGATCCACTCGGCCTGGCCGCTCGCGCGGCCACACGCACTCCGCAAATCACTCCCGAACAAGAGGAGTCGATACTGGGCTGGGCTGGCCAAAAGGCGCTCGGCGGCCTGGAGTGGCTGGGGATGACACTAGACAAGCCTGGGGCCGCGGTCCGCGGGTTGCTGGCGGGCCAGCCCGAGGCGTTGCTGAACCTGATCCCATTCTCCGACGCCGCCGGACTTACCGACCCCGACGAGCGGGTCTGGGGCCGCGACCTGCTGGAGATGTACGCCGGCGCCCCCCGTAACCGTCCTGGGCTATTCAACTCATTCGAGGATTTTGCTTGGGACGTGGCGGGACTGGGGACCGAGGTGGTGACCGATCCGCTGATGTTGGTCCGTGGCCCCACCGGCGCGTTGACCACCAAGGGGCTGGAGGCGTTCCGCGGCATCAAGATGTCGGAGTCGCTAAAGACGGCCCTGCCCCAGTTCAAGGCACGGTTGGCCCAACTGGAAAAGGTGCGCGGTACCGGCAAGACGGTGGGCGTGCTGGATGGGCCGCAGTACCGACGGGTGATGGGCCGCACGGTGGCCGAGAAGGCCGCCGAGATCCGCAGTGGCGAGCGAGCCCTGCTGGGGCTTGGCCTACCCGGCATGGCTCCGTTCGCCACCTTTGGAAAGGGTGAGTGGGCGGCCAAGGCGCTGGAAAAGCTCTGGTACTCGCCACTCTCGGCCGTGCCGTGGGCCCGCTATGCGTTCAGCCATAAGGTTGGCGGCGTGCCGGCCGGGGCGGCACAACTGGCCAAAGACGCAATGTTCTCCCACTCGGCTCAGATCGCGGATCTGTCGCTGGACATGATGCCGGCGATGCGGACCAAGACCAAGGAGTTGACCGAACTGTTTGGCGACTTGGCCCTGCACAGCAAAAAGCAGGGGGATGATTTTGGCTTTGAGGTGCTTGCCCGGGAGGCCCAGGAGTACCGCGGCAAGATGTTGCAGAACGCCGACGGTATGGAGGTGCTGCATAAGGACGTGCTGAAGTACCTGGGCGATCCGGTAAACACGACGGCCGCCGACTGGGAAAAGCAGGTCGGCGGGTTCTCCCAGCAGCTCCACGGGTACCTGAACGCCAACATGGAGATCCTCGGGCATGGCAAACTCACCAAGCTCGTTGATGGCGAACTCGTTGATGTGGCGCCTGCTGCTGGTCTCTACGGCATGTTGCAACGGCTTGGGGTAAACTCCAAAAACCTTGACGATATGTTCATGGAGGGCTACCACCCCCGGACCGCCAGCTCGCCAGCCGTGCGGAAGAAGAACGCTGCGGCGGCCAAGGAATACGAGAAACTCTTTGGCCACAACTTCCCGTTCGCTTCCCCCCGAAACCAACTCCTGCGGGAGTGGCCGGGGCGTACGGCGGGGATCAATAAGGTGGCCCGCGACCCATTCATCACTGCCACGCAAGGGGTGCGGAACAAGCCGGCATTCAAGGCCGCGTTGACTGACGTTCTGGAGTCGAATGGGTTGTCGGCCGAGAACCTGAGCGTCAAGGAGATGCAGCAGTTGCATCTCTGGAAGAAGTACATCGAGCCGGACTTGAAGGCGGCCAACCTAAGCGACGATGCGATGATGGCCCAGCGTGAACGCTGGACTGCTGGAGAGGTGATCGGCGACACGGAACTCGGCCCCCGGATCGAACGGGCGGTGGAATACTTCGCGGGATTGCCCGAGGACATCAAGCAGACCGGGATGTTCGACCGTCGCATGGTGGACGACCTGGCCGACTACACCACGCATATCGCCCGATCGCTCGGCACCGTGCTGTCTGCCCACCATTTCCTGGCCGGCGAGAAGATTGTTTGGAAGGCGGGCGAGGGTTTGGGCGAGGGCGTAAGCCTCAAGGACGTGTGGCGTAAGGCTGGGTTCACCGACGAGGGGCTGCACAACTTTGCCAAACGGAAGTATCCCGGCACCCCCGACGCTCCCGGTATCCCCGGCACTCCCGGCCCATTCGACGGCGACTTGAAGGACGTGATGCCCGCGCTCAACGAGTTGATGACCGACTCCCGTACCCAGCGGGTATTGGAAACCTACGTCGAGTCGATGCGTCCGCTCAACATTGGCAGGATTGGCGAGGCGTACGACAAGATCAACTCGATGTACAAGGGCTGGCTTACCATGGCGCCAGCCTTTCACACCCGCAACCTCGTGGGTGGGCTCTGGCAGTGGTGGTCCGAGGGCGTGATGGGACTGGGCGATATCCTGGGTTCGATTGGCGATGCGGCAAAGCACGTCCATAGCGGTGGCAAGAAGCCGTTGCAGTACATCGACGAGATCCTCGACGGCGATATCCTACGCGGCAGTGGCGGAACCCAGGTGGCTGGCGCGGCGGTGACGGAAGAGCTGGGGACAGTGCCAAGGGGGTTCCTGGGTGGGGTTCTCAGCCCATACAGCGACCTGCCCCCCGAACGCCTAGCGGGGTCGAAGTTGCGGATCGGTGACGTTACGGCCAGTCGGGGTGTGCGAGGTGTGCGGATGCCCGACGGAACGGTTGTGACCGGGCGGCAGAACGTCCTGTCTGCGATGGGTGAGAAAGCATACGGGTTCGTGGAGTTCCTGTTGCGGGCCGGCCCCTACGACCGACTACGCCAGCGTGGCTACAGCCCCTCGCAGGCCAGGCACATCACATTCCGCACCCAATTTGATTACTCCCAGGCTTCCAAGTTCGAACAGCAGATTGCCACCCGGGTCTTCCCGTTCTGGCGATGGGCACGCAACAACGTACCCCGACAGATCGAGTTGGTTGTCAGTCGTCCCGGTGGACGGGCCGCCCAAACGACCCGGATGCTGGCGGGAGTTCAGCGGGAGTCGGGCGAGGGCGGGTATCTGCCGCCATGGATGCGGGAGCGGATGGCGATCCGCACAGGCGGACCCCCTGAGGCGGCCACGTTTATGACCCAAGCGGGCTTGCCGTTGGAGGATTGGAGCAAAGCGCAGTTCACGGGCAGCCGACCCGCCGTAGGTGCGATGGCCCGTAAACTCGGCTCCGAGATGCACCCCTTGTGGCAGGTGCCGATAGAGCAGTTTGCGGGCGAGGGGCTCTGGAGTGGCCAGAAGTTCAAGGATATGGCCGGCATTACCGGGTGGCCAATACCACCCACCGCACAGCCTGTAGTAGACTACCTGCTCACCCATAGCCCATTCTCCCGCCAACTCTTTGAGGCGAGGCGGGCCCTGGATTCCAAAAAGGCCATGGCGGCCCGTGTGGCCGACCTGACCACGGGGTTGAAGTTCAACACCATCGACTTGCCGGCCCAGAAGGCGAGGGAGATGGAGCGGGTCAAGCGGGAGCGGCTGGAGGCACGTCCGGAGATTCGGACTCACGAGATTCTGTACCTGCCAAAGGATCAGCGGGCGGAGAACCCGGAGTTGCAGGCGGAGGTGGATCTGCTGAATTTGCTCATCCAGAACAAAAAACAGTTCAATCGCCCTCGTCCGTGACCCATCCCGCGTCTTTCCAGGTAAGCCCCTCGGCGTCGATCTCCGACTGCTTGCGGCGGATCGGCTGAAGTTCCCTCGGTTTCTTCCGTTGCTTCAACCGTATTTGCTTGGGGAGCTTCAGCTTGCCTTGCTCAACTTCAATCTGCTTCCACCACCAGAGCGTGACACGTTGGACGCGCTGGAAACTCCAGGGGACACGCTCCCCCGTTCGCTTGTCGATGCGAGCGGTAAGGTGTCCGTGGACGGCGAACCGCCGGGCAATCTGGTGCAGCGTGTAGCCGCACACGCGGAGGTGACTGGCCTCCCGAATCAACATCATTTCCGCTTCGTCGGGTACAAAAATCGAGTCGTGGTAGCCCCGCTTGACGAGCTTGTGGCCAAACTTCCCGAAACCGTTATTGGGCAGGCCCGTCTTCGTGCGGTAGGCCATGTTCTCCCGGATTCGGGCGCCGATTATCCCCACCTCCAGTTCGCCATTGAGGATGAATATGCCCTGGACGTACCGCCCGATGACTGTGGTGGGGTCGGGCAGCGGATCATCTACCGTGACGAGCGAGATGTTCTGCTTGGCCAACTTGCGACACAGCCCAATCTCGCTGCCCCGTCGGAACAAGCGGTCGAGTCGGACGGCAACTATCGTGTCACCCGACCGGGCTTTGGCGAGGACCTCACGCCCCGCCGGCCGGTCCTTGAAGTCCTGTTTCATGGCCGAAACAGTCGCCTCATACACCAGGGTCAGCGTAACGCCCTTCTTGTCCGCCCACTCCTGGAGTATCCCGGTCTGGACCTCGGGGGTGTTCTCCTGCTTGTCGGTAGAGCCCCTGACGTAGCCCCAGACGGTCGGTTCGGGTACACTGCTGTTGTTCATCAGCCAACCTTGTAAAGGAGTCGGAAATGGAAAGCCAGGTCACTCGTCGCCCTGCACGCCCCCTCGGCCATGAATTCTTTGCAAAGAGTCCTGACGGGTTCACATCAACTGAGCGACGGAGGATCATGCGGCGGGTGCGGAAATTAGTTGCTTCGTTTCAACGCGAAGGATACCAGGCGACTGTCAATGAATCTAAGGTCCGTGTGTCAGTCGAGCCCCTCGAGGTAAGTCATGGCGATCAGGAACTTGGGTCTTAATGTCAGTCAGCCTTTGGGCCGTGATGGTCGTCAAGGTATTCAGCGAACTCTATTTCATCTGAAAGGAATTGAAAATGGAAAGCCAAGTCACTCGGCGTCGGCGAGGGCGTGGACAACAACCTCCTGGGGAGGCAGAGGACGCAACTCAAGGTATTCCGTGTCTCCTGAAAATGTGTAACGGCACTCAAATCCGCGCGATGCCAGGTCTTTTGCTATTGGCTTAGCGGCAGTATAGGCAGCCTTGATGTCATAATCTGCCGTTGGCCACCGGTGGATGGGGGGGAAATCGGTTGGCGCTAAGTGCATTTTAGTCTCCTTCTCTTTCCTGCATATTGAAGCGTTTGGCTGCCTTGGGGTCGCTGGTAACCAATTGGGCATAGTCGTCCATTGTTCCGCCATCGGGATCTAGTACGATGCCTGCCTTGGCCATCCTCCGCAATTCCTGTGCCCCTCCCTCTAGGCGTTGTGCCATTTCCTCGATTGAGGTAGCATCTGTCGTGAGAAACTTGTTTCGCCAGCAGATTTCGTAAGTTGCCATCGTTTACCCTTTCTGAAAGGAATTGAAAATGGAAAGCCAGCCGTTCGTATCCACTATCTGCGTCACCGGCAAGGAGCCCGGCCGCGTCAAGAGGTCCCTGCCCGCAGCCATCGAATGTTTCCACCGCCAAACTTATTCGGCGGATCGTCGGGAGTTGGTGATCGTGGCCGATGGATGCTTTGACCTGCTGCCCAAGTCCGAGGGCAACGTGCGCGTCATCGCCGTGCAGTCCAAGAAGACGCTGGGCGAACTGCGTAACATCGGCCTGGAACAGGGTCAGGGCGACCTCGTCATCCAGTGGGACGACGACGACTACTACCGCGAAGACCGCATGGCAATGCAGGTCGAGGTCTGGAAGGTCAACCCCCAGGTCCCCGTGTTGTTGAACTACCAGCTCTGCTACGACTGGGGCAGTGACACCGCGGCCGTGCGGTTCTTCGACCACATGGGCATCCACGGTTCGATCCTGCACCCCAAGACGGACGCTCGCTATCCGCACCAGGGCAAGGAAGAGGATTCGGTATTCCTCACCAACTGGGAAGGCTACTCTGGGGTAGCCAACGATCCACGGATCTACGTACGGCTTGCGCACCCGAGCTCCACCTGGGACGCCCAGCACACATTGCGGCACTTTGGCCAGGAGTGGGCCAAGGGACAGTGGTGGTTGGGTGATTCGCATCGGGAGTATTTGCGTGAGGTGCTGGGCCATTATGGGCCTTCGCCGTCGTTTCACGAGCGTAATATGCAAGCGGCAGAGTTTCCTCCCACGGACGTGCCGGAGTTGGTCGAGAGGGTGTAAAACCCCCGGGCAGCCGGCGGCGGGAGTTGTCGCCGCCAGCGATCAGGGCTCCCCAGCCCTCAGCCCGGGGTATTTTTGGCTATGGCGGCCTCGGCCCGGCCCTCGTACTCCTCCAACCGCTCCAAACGATCGAGCGTTTCCTCGGCCTCCCACGCCGCCTCGAACGGCCCGCAGTCGCCGTCGAGTGCGCCCTGAATCCACCAGGCCCCGTCGCGTCGGATGATGGTTAGCTCCGGCATGTGGCCCCCCCTCGACTGGTAACCTCCCAGCAGAGGCTCTGTAGGGCCGCCAGGCCGCGATGGGCGGCGAACCTACGGATGGCCTCGTAGTCTCGCTCGGCCGCCAGATCGCAGCACTGGGAGCAGGTACGCTGCGTCTCGTCGATCCGAGTGGGCCAGTTGTGGGTAAGCCAGAGAATATGGGCTGGCCGCAGGTGGTGGGTGGCGTTTCTGGCGTCATCAAGGAGATGGTCGGGGGCTGGGAGCTGGGGTAAACTGGTCATACTCGTTCCCTCCATGCTAGGAAATGGGTCACGCCCCCGGGTAGTTTGTGCTACGCCGGGGGTGGTTGCGTTAGTCGTGTGGCAATAGGTTGTCTGCCAAGACTGCGTGCAATATGGGGTCCTCCCCCTCGAAAAACACTTCCAAGACGATCCCATTGCCAGGGGCTTTGGAGTGGGTCTTAAGGGCAGACTGGATCGTCACAATTCTCCCGTTATCCTCTGGCTTCATATTTCTGCAAATTGCCTGTTCCCCAATGCGCCAGAGTATCTCGCTGCCCGTGACGCCCGGCGTGTGGCGTGATTTGTAAATCTCTACCACTGATTTCATCATTCACCTCTGCCGCGTCGCGGCGGTTAGTCCGCTTGCAGCAGCCACAACAACACGCCGCGGATCTTGGCCGCTGCCTCTGTGTTGCCCTGGCTGCGTGCGATCGAGTATAGCCGTGCGAAATCAACGAGCATCATCTCGCCTCTGCCTTGCGGCGGTTAGGGGCTACACGCTGCCCCTGCGTGCGGCGGGCGGGAGTCAGGCGCCCGAGACGCGATCAGCAAAATACTGGTCGATCAGCTCCTCCGCGTCGGAGTCGTCGGAGTGGGCCTGCAAAAAACCGTACGCGTCGTCGTCGTCGATAGGCTCAATAGTCTCGCTGCCACCGTAGCCGTTGTTGCCGACGGATACAGCCATATCGGTCACCGGACCGCCAGCATGGTAGAAAAACCACGCCCCATTTCTGGTACGATATAGAGATTTAGAGCGGAATCGGAAATCGCCATAGCGGCCGTTATTCCACACGTAGATCAATTCCGCCGCCTCCGTGTCGTACCGTTTGCCGTCGATCACTTTTCGCATCGTTTCATCTCCTGCCGCGTACATGCGGCCATTATACAGGCTGCGACGTGCAGCCAAGTCTACCGCCCGTGACGCCCGGCGTGTGGCGTGATTTGTAAATCTCTACCACTGATTTCATCACTCACCTCTGCCGCGTGGCGGCGGTTAGGGCCTCACGCAACTCGTCCACCATTGGGTGGATGCGGTGGGCCTGGTGCCCCTGATATTTTTCGACCCATTGGATATCGTCGGCCGACTCTACCAGCAGGTGGTCGCTCCAGTCGTCGGCCAGGCACGCCAGGGCGTCGTCAAATGTCTTGGGCTCGGGCCGGTCGGAGTTGCCCGCATACTCCCATGCAGCATCTATTACGGCGTCCTGGTCCTCGTACCAGTGCAGCCGCGCCGGCGTCTGGTGGGGGATCTCGATAATTGCGATCATGGGGTTTCCTTCGGTTCGGGGAGTTTGGTCATCCCATCCCATCCCGCCCCGGTGTCGGAGCGGTGGGGGGCGGGGTGGCCTAGTCACTCAATTTCGACACTTCTAGTTTGCTGTTGAGGGCTCGGATGCCCCGAATGAACCGCCCGGCGGGCGTATTGGGACCAGGCAGCGGCGTGGCGAGTTCGACCATGTAATAGTCGTGATTCTTACTGCCGCCGACGTGGTGGAACGTCCCGCCAATGGCCTCCAGGATCTTCCGCACGCTCTCGATTCCGCATCCTCCATCGATCAGCGGAATGGTATGTTGTGCGGTTGGCGTGTCCGACGATGCCTTGTGAAACTGCTGGTAGCGGTCCAGGCCAAGAGACGTTCCCTCGGCCTCCACCTCGTCAACGGTCTTGTCGCTCCCATCGGGCATTGCTTTGCCGGGGTTGAAGTTTGGGTTGTGCCAGCTCAAACCGTAGAACTTCTTGCCGAGTTTACTGAGGTGCTTGGGGAACGCTCCGGCTATCCAGCTCCCCAGGCATGTGCCCTGCATGTCGTAGCCGCCCCCGTTACAAGCGGCCACCTTTGTGTCATCCACCAGCAGCGTACAGATGTTGTAGCCCTCAGTGTCGCGGGCTCGGCTGATGGTCCACCGGAAATGTAGGTTGTAACGCATGGTCTCAACTCCTTGGGGCTAGAATGGGGGAACTCACCTATAGCAGGGACGGAAACAAAACACAAGGGCCCGGCCGGGGCGCGACTCCCGGCGGTGCGCTGCGGGGTTAGGGGTCCAACTTCTTGGCTTGGCATTCGTCGCAAATGTCGTCGTATTCGCCTGGGGCCCGGGGATCGTTTGGCGTGCCGGCGTGCCCCTGGTGTTCGGCGTAGTTGTCTTTGCCGTACTCCAGATTGATCGTGGCCCCACACGTCAAGCACTGGGAAAGTCTTGTCATCACTTCACCTCATCGGTTGTGGCGCCGGGGCGCCTGGGGTTAGGGCTTCATTTTCCCTGCTTGGATTTCCTGGAGAACCGCGCGCAGGTTGGGTTCAACCTCCTGGCCGCGTCTCCACCGTCGCCAATGTTTTTGACAAAACCCCTTGGCGGCGTGCTTGCGGCCACAGTTCGGAATGCAGCACTTGCGATCTTTTCGACTGTGTAAGGCGGCATGTTCGCCTTGGTTCTGCATGACGACAAGGTTTTCGGGGGCGTTGTTTCGGACGTTTCCATCTTTGTGATGCACTACTTCCCCAGGCCGCAAGGGCCGGTTGAGCATTCGTTCGGCAAGCACGCGGTGTAAATGCCGACCCCCATACTTGACATACCCTTTGCCCTTGCCTGTGTATCGCAACTTGTTGGCCCGTTCTTCGATTGTAGCGCGTGCAATGTAGCCCTGCTTGCACAGGAAGCAGCAGAACTGGGCACGTTTGCGGCTTGGGATTGTCTCGAAAGGTTTCCCGCAGGCCTTGCAGTTGTGCCACACCCGCTTGGCTGCGTAGTTGCTGGCAGTTGCTTGCCCTGCACATTTACGGGAGCAATACTTGCGACGACGACTTTGACGGGCGCCAAACTGATTCCCGCAAACAGGGCATGTGATACTGAGTCTGGTAATTCTTGGTCTACCCATATCATTTTCCTTTGGTTGGAATTCACCAAAGGATAGCGTAGGGGCGGGCAGTTGTCAATACCCGGGCCTGATTTACCCAGTAGCCACTTTCCGGAGAGGTTCACGTCAACTCCTCACGTTTGGGGAACGGTTCATGCGTGCTGAAGTTCGTCGGTTGTGAACCAACCGCGCGACACCAGCGGCATACGGTCAGTGATTGTGTAGCTGGCGCCCTCTCCTGCGCCGTCGGGAAAGGTGCGCACAATGTAGTGCGGCCGTCCAGTGTCGATTTCTAATTGGCGGGCTTTCTCAAATGTATGCTGGGTTGGGGGGACACTTGTCATAGCTTCAACTCCTGATTACGGGAAATAGCTGGCACCAACGTCCAACCCGACGGCCCTCCACGTCGGAGGGCGCGGGGGCGGGGCGTTTAGGTGACCACGACATAGTGGCAATAACACCAAAAGCCCTTACTGCCCGGGTAGTTGCCATCCCACCGGAGATTCCCAGGAGGCTTGTCGGTTCCGAGCGGGAAATAGGATCGGCCATTTTCGGCCGGCACAATGCCGGCTTCTGCAAGGTCCGCTTCCATTGCAACCCACCGTTTGCGTGCCAGGGCCACTAGTAGATAACCGCCGAAGTATCCCTCGACGTGCCCACCGTGATCCTCGACGATGCCGCGGACTTTCATCCGGTATTCGTTGGGTAGGTCGCAGAAATGAGGGAGAGGTGCGTTATTCATGCGGCACCCCCTTGTCTGCTGTACCGTCGTTCAATAGTGGCCAGCGACGGCAAAAACTCTGCCATGCCCCAAGCCACGTAAAGCGCATCCCGTAGCTCGGCGGCTTCGCGTCGGTGGACGTAACGGCGAACGTGCCGGAGGGCCTTGGCAATGATTGCTCTGCCCGCAGGGCTGCGCACCCATTTAACGGGGGCCGCGGCCAGCTTGTCGTATAGCGCACAAGTGGTGGGGCTGTTGGCGCCGGGTATAATCATGCGGCACCCCCTTACTCGGCAGACTTGCCAAACAGGCAAAGGGGCACCTTACTCCCGCGAGCCATTTTCACCCCGTCAACCACCAGCCGTCCGCATGCATCACATACCTGCGAGTAAATGCCAATGTTGACGCGGAATACGGGGATTTCGTGTTCGGGCGCGGGGTCGCCAGAATACGGCGTGGCGCACTCGCGACACCAGAACTCCACGCGCATCCCACCGGCCGGTTGTTCCGTTGGCGCCGCGCTGGCATGGTTGCGGGTATAGATGAGATACCCGATGGGTAGGATGGACTTGCCCGAGACGGGCGGGGAGGATACGCTTGTCATGTTCACAACTCCTTCTCAGTTGGGGACCACGCCCCCGGGCTGTTAGTGCGGACGCGGGGGCAATTGCGTTAGGCTAGATCGGCTGGGGGTCGCCGCGCAGCGCGGGGTGGTCGGGGTATCGGCTGGCGATGTGATCGGTTAGGCACGAGTTAAATTCATCAACGCCCACAACCAGTTTGCCGCTTCGCAATTCGCGGCGCCCGCCGTCAATTGTTAGGTCAACTAGGTCGCCGTTCTCGTCGAACTCGGCAAACACTCGCCGATTACTCAATTTCGAACAAGGCAACCCGGCCCGGTGCCGGCTTGCCCAAGCGTAGGTATCGGCCGCCGATAGCCATACCTTGATGCCGTTGTCTGGGGTCTGCTGGATTCGCATCACTTCAACTCCTCATTCTGGGGAATCCGCCCCCGGGGCAGGCCGTTTGGGGGACGGAAATGGTTCTGCAACTACCACTCGGGAAGATCTTGGCGATTTCGCCATCGACTCGCACCACTAGCGGCCGGTTTGCCTCTCGGCAAGCGTCGAAAGCCTCTTCCCATGTGGCGTATTGTTCGGCTGTCATTGTTCACCTATCAGACTGGCAGTTGTCACGCCGAGCGCTTCGGCAACTCGGCGCAGGGTAGCGACCGTGGGGGCGTGCAAGTCGCGCTCCCATCGGCTGATTGTGGTTGGGGGCACACCCAGCTTGACGCCCAGGGCAAATTGACCGAGGCCAGCCGATTGACGGGCTGCGCGGAGGTTTTGGCCAAGGGTGGGCATTGCTTAGCTGCCTAGTGGGGTGGTGGTGGTGGAGTAGTGGAGTAGAAATAGCAAGCAGCTAGGATATCGTCTGGGCTGGCGGGGTACATACGATCCGTCGGCACGTGGCACGTCGATCCATCGACGCGCAGGACCGTGTAGCTGTCGTATCGCTCCCGGACGAGAGTACCGGCCATTATGTTGCCATCCAACATTGCCCACGCTGCCCACAACTTGCCGTCGATGATGGCAAAGCGCAGGGCGTCGGGATTGTCGATCGGTTCTGGCTTTTTCATTGCATTTACTCCGATTTGGGGAACGGTTGCCATCGCCTACCCGACTCGCGGCGGGCAGGTGGAGGGAACCGTCAACTGAGTTGTCGATCGCACGGTAGGCCGCAAGCATCGCCGTCGATATCAAAAGTATCATCTAGCTGAAAACCCTCTTCCAGGAATTCCTCCAAAACGGCTTCCTGGGGATCCTCGCTGATAACGATGAATTCACTCTCTCCCGACTCTCGAGAGAATTGATAGATTTTATACATTGGCTCAACTCCTGAAAATGGGGACTGTTTCACGCCTGCCGATAGTCTATGCGGCTAGTCGCGTCGCGTCAAGCCATCAATTCGACCGGATCACCAAAGTCGAGACGCAACACCCGGCCACGACTGGGGTTGTGGATCGCGAAAAGATTCTCCTCGAATCTCCAGAAAACCAGCGGTTTGACGTGGACACCCACCGCCTCGCGCACACTCGCGCACACGCATCAGCAGTAGATCCACGGGGCGACACGCGCGTTGGAAAGTCAAGCCGTCGATCGGCTCGCCAAACCACCGACAGACCGACGACAGACCGACGACACGATCGTCGATCGACCCAACCCTGGTCATGGTCTGGTCATGGTCTGGCTCAACTCACGCCACCACAACAGGGGGGATGCAGTGGCCAAAAGCCCCCGTAGTTATACGGTGAAATGGGGGGGAACGGTTGCACTTGCGAGGGGAAAATGGGGGGTATTTCCGTTTGAGTTCGCTGCCGGAAGAGACATTACTCTATGGTAGCAATCTACTTAGGACGCCCTCCTATACACCCACCCCGGCGCGCCCCCAGCGCTCCCGGCTCCCCATATGATTGTAGCTACACCTCCATAACCAGCCTATCTTCACGCGGGTGTCACGATACCGAACACTGTGCGGCGAAAGGCGAGCGCCTTTTCAGCTACGGGGGCCCGATCACCTGGGTGTCCGTCCTATATCGCCTTGCAAGATATCCCGATTGGCCAACCGGCGGGCTTTTTCTTCACACAACTCGGCCATGAATGTATCGAGGGCCACTCGCCGGCGATGCAGGGCAGCCAATTCCCGAAACAGTCTGGCCCTATACTTCCGGGCCTTCTTTTGTTGGGTTTTGCTCATTCGAGCACCCGATCACCTGGGCGTCCGGCCAAAGCGTCGCGGTGGCTGGGGGTATGGTTGACGGCCAACGACTGCCAGGCAAAAGATTTTGTCAGTCAGCGTTTCGGTAGGAATCCCCTTGCAGGCGTTGACGCAGGCGACGATACGTTGGGCATTTTCTGCGGCTTCGTCTTCTTTATGAACGATACAGATATTCCGGTTGGGGGCGATGATTCTCCAGGGCACGTCGTGTTCTGGCATAGCCTCTAGGGCTTTCCACGGTTCTGGCGAGTGGTTCACGTGTATTCCTCCCAACCGCCACCGTGTTTCTTCAGCATCGCGGCGGCCTCGTCCACAACGTCGTCGCCTGGGAGGATGATACCACCGTAGGGGTGGCAGGTATCCCATCTGACACCTAGTAGTCTACTCCAGATGAATTCGTGGATCACCCCGGCATTGAGTGCCTCAGTGGGAAGGCCGCGGCAGGCGTTCACACAAGCGACGATGCGGTCCTGGGCTCCGTCAGGCATGGCTCCTGGGTCATCGGAGCAGGCGGTTCCCACGACAGAATCGGCCACCCATGTGCCGTCGGCGGCCTGAATTCCACCGTCTTCCTTGTCGACTTTCCATGGTTCCGGTGGGTGGTTAGGCATGGCGGTTCTTCTTTTCCTCTGCGTCCACTTTTTCCAGCACTTCATGGAGTTGCCAGTAGGTTTCATCCAGGGCTTGGCCACCGGAGTGTCGCAGGAGGTCACGGGCGTCGCGGCAGGCGGCGACGAGTTCGCAGTAGAGGGGGGGGAGTTCAGGCATCTTGGTCTCCCTCGAGGCGAATGACCAGGTCGGCCATCACATTGAGTTCGGCGCGGGTTAGACCGGTGGGTTCCGGTCGAATCGTCAGCGGCGAACCATCTTTTTCGAGGTCTGGTTCCCTCACAACGAACGTTCCATCTTCCCGGTAGGCCAGGACTTGGAAGTCGTGGCGGACAGCATGATGGCCGCACGATTCAAGCCAACCGGCGTCCAGTTGTTCGGAGGTCACTATCCTACACTGGGGGGTGGGTTGGTTCATAGTTCACCCCATATGAGTAGTCGGATGGCCTATGATGCCCTTCGGTCGCAGTCCATGTAATGGTCTTGCCCACGCGGCAACTACCCCGTATGACTGCTGGGGCCCGACACCCCGGCAAGGCGATTGCAGCCGCGGCGGCGAGGGCTCGTTTGATCCAAGATCGGCGGTTCATGGTTCACCCCACATGAGTAGTCGGGTGAGTGATACAATTACGAGTACGACTACAGCCACCAAATTGAGGGCAACCATCACCCGGATGAATACCATCAACTTGTCTATGGATTTTCTGTCCCTGTCTATTTGGGCCATGGTTTCCGCGTGTTCTTCGTCGGTAATCGGTCGGCTGTTCATGGGGTCCTCGGTTTGATCCGGGATCGGCGGTTCATAGCTATACACTCGCCTCTTTCAGCACTTCGATCGCCTCGGCAACCTTGGGCATAATCAGCCGCTGACCGAACTCCATCTTGGCCTGAACGAACGCACCCAGCCCGGCCTGCATGGCCTCGTCCGGCACATCGCGGCAAAAGTCCACGCATTGTGCGATTCGCTCAATCCCGTCGCCGTGGACGTACTTGGACAGTTTCTGGGCGTCTGCTTCGGTCAATAGAAATCGGTTGACCATTTTAGGTTTACCTCCAATATGGTTGCTGGGACTGGAGTTGGTTATTGAAGAGCTACGTGCTTTTCGCATCTCCGGCACACGGGGTTTTCGTCACTACGAAATGCACCCAATGTCTTCCGTGCATAGTTACCCCAGGGGCACCGTTCTGGATTTTTGACGTGGCTACATCGCTAGCCTTCCACGTATTGCCTTGGGTCTTAGGCAATGGGTGCGACAACCTGGCTTCCGAGCCGCTTTCGTATGCGGGTGCTCAAGGGGACTTTCCCCTCTGGCTTCGGTCCTTATCAGTTGTCGCGGGCTCCTGGAACTTCTCCAGCCGGATGGCGGGCCTGGCACTGTGCCTCTCGATTACTCGGCAACGAAAGTCGTATCAGACGTTGCGACCCCCTCATGGGCCTCCGGGGTAGGCCGTGCCTCTTCGGTGAGGCGATATATAGAACGTGACCACTACTCAAACGGCTGGATATCGTCACCCTACCCAGGATCGACGGAAAGGTCAAGCTGGATCTGGCAACCCTGAATAATGTCGGGTGGGGGTGGTAGAAATCAGTCCGGCCGGCGGGGAGTCAAGGCTCGGAGATATCCACAGGCTCGGTCGGAAACAGTGCCTCCGAGAGCGTTGCCAGTGCGGCATGGGTCTCGTCGGTGGTAGATGTGGGGCTGGCGAGAATCTCCACCATGTCCTGGATGCCGGCTCGGACCTCATCGGTGTAGTTGAGGTAGCGGGAAAACCCCTCGGCAAATCCCGTCACCATGATATTCCGTACAAACTTGCTTGTGCTCCAAAGGTTTACTGTCATTGTCCCTATTTCCCTTCACCTAAGCTCAATTGGTTAGAATACCGATCCTGCCAGTCTATTCAGCCATCTTGGCGGCGGCAAGCCCACACCAAATACTGTCACCCCCAGCCGACAGTATTCTAAATTCCGGAATTGATGTTGACAGGATTTGGAAACCTGCTAGATTTAGCCCACGCGGAACGGAAACCCCGTGAGCGAGACGCCTTCCATGATCTTCACCAATCTTTGCGATTGCCCCCTCTCGATTGCTGTGGAAGGCGTCCAGACTTCGGGCAGTTGCTTTTCTCGCGGTGTCCGGTCGGTTTGTCTTTCACGGCCGGGCGCCGCATTCATACACCTACCGGCGATACGCCGTCTGAAACCGATCGCCAGCGTGCCGGATATGATACAAAGGGCGACACCGGGCGTGAAACCGACGCTTCCCTTGCCCTACCAAACAACAGCCGGCGATTCCGTCACTGAAACCGACGGTCACGGTGCCGGCCCGAACAGCGAGCGCCGAGAATTGGCATGAAACCGATTGTCCGCTTGGCGTTCAGAAACAACCCGGCGACCAGGAACTTGAAACCGATGTCCTGAGTGCCGGACCTAACAAGGGGCGAGTAGGCGGTTGAAACCGAGATCCGATCTGCCCCCTTACAAAAGGAGAAGCCGTGGAATTCCCCAAGGCTGTACTCGACACGGCCCGGAAGGCCAACGCACGCTTTCCCAACGACGTGCAGAAGGCCGTGGACTGGGCGGTGAGAAGCGGCCAGAAGCGAAAGGACTTCGACGAGTTCGCGGTACGGCTGGTTCGTCGCGGCTGGCAAGAAGTGATCTGTGATCTGCGGCACAGCATAACCCGGCAGATCAAGTACAGCGCGGGCGAGTACGGCGGGCCCGCCAAGGTGGTGTCGGGGGCATCTGCCAGTGTGGCCAGGGCGAGCGAGTCGGTGTACTTGATGCACATCGCCGGCAAGACGCTGGGCGAGGTGCTGAAAGAAGAGTTGAAGGATATAGCCCAGAGCGAACGGGCGATTGGGGACGGCCATTACTTCAACGCAACACTTTGCGAGCGGCTGGCGCCGTTGGTACCGAAGGGCAAGCGGGTACGGGAAGCGGTGACCGAGAAGCGGTTGTGGAAGATATTGCAAGAGGTGCAAGAAGCGGAGTGAGGCGATCCGAACTCTGAAACCGAAGTTGCAGGTGCCTCACCCCGATTGTAGCTTGGCGTAGGCGGTAGTGAAACCGAGATGATCGCTGCCAAGCACGAAACACAGCCGGCGATGATTTTCGTGAAACCGACCATGACTCTGCCGGCCCCAAACAAGGCGACTGAAACCGTGAAACCGAGGTGGTAGTTGCCAACCCAACACAACCGGCGACGCCGAGCCTGAAACCGAAACTGATTTTGCCGGACATAACAAGGGGCGAGTCCAAGCATGAAACCGAAGGCCGAGTTGCCCCCTAACGAAAGGAAACCCATGGACGTCCCCGAAATCTGCGCCGAACTCCAGGCCCTCCAAAAGTGGCGAGCCTGGCACATGAAGTCCAGGATTATGAATTCCAATCGACTCCAGGCAACAGTGGCCGGAACGCTGGGCTATCGCAGTGGGATGACAAAGCCGGAGCGGTTGAAAGTAATGGCCGAGGCAAACAAGCTGATTAAGGAGATCGCCGCAGGCCGAAATGACTGCGAGATCACGGGGGTGGTGGTGACGACCATGATAGCCATCAACGGTTTCCGGGCCATGCAGAAGCAACTCGAAAAGGAGATGCTGAAGCTGGTCAAGCAGCTACCCGTGGCGAAGTGGGTCGAGGAGCCCGAGCAACGTGGCTTCGGCCTGCCAATGCTGGCGGTAGTGATCGGCGAGACGGGCGACCTGTCGAACTACGCCAATCCGGGCAAGGTGTGGAGGCGGCTCGGCTGTGCGCCCTACATCAAGGACGGCGAGACGCACATGGGGGCGACGTGGCGGAGCCGCAAGAACGGCAAGGTCAGGCTGTGTGCCGATGATTGGGAGGAATTTGGCTACAGTCCCCGACGGCGGAGCATCGCGTTCCTGATCGGCGAGGGGCTGCTGAAACAGAACTTTATCAAGGTGGCCGGCGAGTCAGCCATTGAAACCGAAAGAGACGCTGCCGGCGATTGTGATCGTGAAACCGATCGCCCTCATGCCGGCGATGTGGAGAGTGGAACCGACCTCCAGCTTGCCGGCGATGACGCCGCTGAAACCGAAATAGTTGGTGCCGGCGACAGGTCTAATGTAACCGGAAATGGCGTTGCCGGCGAGGCCGCATCTGAAACCGAGATCCGGTGTGCCGGCCCCTATCGTCTACGCTACCTCCTGAAAAAAGCCGATGCGGCCCTCAAGCATCCAGAGTGGATCTGCTGCCCGAAGTGCGAGGGAGCCGGAACTAAGGGCGGGAAGAAGTGTACCAATTGCAAGGGCAGCGGTGAGGTGTGGATGCACTGCCACCGGCACGGGATGCTGTTGGCGACGAAACTGTTGTTGAAGAACTTGCGGATTGCGTGGGGTCCGATGGAGAGCGAAGCGTGGGCCGGCGAAGTTCGATCTGAAACCGCGTGAAGGTGTGCCGTCCCTGCCTAACCGTGATCGGCGATAGTGGGTCTGAAACCGAGTCAAACTGTGCCGATCACTTCACTAACGAGAACGAGATGACCACAACCAAACAGCGGGGCCCGTCCCGTGGAGGACCACGATGAGGAAAATCACCACCCAAGCCGAATTGGATGCTGCTGGCAGCGAATGGGTCCGGGTGCAGTCGGGCCGATTCGTAGCGAGGGACTCCAGTCACGTCGTAGCGTGGAACTCCAGTCACGTCGTAGCGAGGGACTCCAGTCACGTCGTAGCGTGGAACTCCAGTCACGTCGAGGCGAGGGACTCCAGTCACGTCGTAGCGAGGAACTCCAGTCACGTCGTAGCGAGGGACTCCAGTCACGTCGTAGCGAGGGACTCCAGTCACGTCGTAGCGTGGAACTCCAGTCACGTCGTAGCGAGGGACTCCAGTCACGTCGAGGCGTGGGACTTTGCGACGGTCTCCCGACAGTCTGATAATGTGGTTGCTACCACCGG
>Ga0114923_10000518_pt1 | contig 30252 bp, 25 predicted proteins | sample SumtaG_FD_89578 | JGI IMG/M metagenome (GOLD analysis project Ga0114923, IMG submission 89578) | Deep subsurface microbial communities from Indian Ocean to uncover new lineages of life (NeLLi) - Sumatra_00157 metaG | ecosystem: Environmental > Aquatic > Marine > Oceanic > Sediment | place: near... | reverse complement strand
GGGTTGGAACTTTAGCGGCAGTCTCTCCGGCAGCAGCTTTATCTGCCGGGGGAGCTGTGCTTAATCCGGCACAACCGCTGAGTAAAAGAATAAGGAAAATAACAGCTGCTGCAATAAACTTGTGTTTTCCCACACAGCTCTCTCTGCGCGCAGTAGACAACAATATTAATTTCAAAATATTGTACTGCATAGTGCCCTCCGTTCAGTATAGTTTTTTTACTCTTTGTTTCCGCTTAATCGAATCAATGAACTCAATGGCCTTATAACCATGCCAGCCGCTGGAGAGCGGTTCATGAGTTTCAAATTTAACGCATTGTACGGCATCTATCAACATATTCATAAAATAACCTGTTTTCCCTGGCCTGCCAGCGTAGATTTTCTCCAGGGAATTCATGTCTTCATAGTAGCTGCTTTTTACGCTCCGGTATTCTTCATACAGACCATTACCGATGTGGATCTTGCCGGATGAAAAATTCAGGGTTATGGTGAATTCAAGATAATCACGGCCCGAGCCGATTTCCAGGATTACCGGTATCCTGCCGCTTCTGCTGATTATTATCAAAGATTCTCTTCCTGAGACAGAGAACTTCACTGTTTCAACTTTTTCCAGGTATGAGGAGGTAAGAAAGTTGATGATATCTATAAGATGGGTGCCGTCATGGAGCAGGGTGTCATTTACCGCACGATTTCTACCCATAAAGAGCTGGGAGGAGATCGATAGAAGCCGGCCCAAGGTTTGTTCCTCAATATGCTTTTTAGCCCTCTGGTAATCCTTTGAATAACGGCGTTCATGATTGGTCAGTATCTTGATTTTGCCGGCGTTATCCAGTTCAGCGATCTTCAAGGCATTCCTGCTGTTTTCAGCCAGGGGTTTTTCACAGATAATTACCTTTGGTTTATAGGGTAGAGCCATTTTTATTATTTCCAGGTGAGTTTCCGATGGAGTGGCAATATGCAGAATATCGCACTGGTTGGTTTTCAGCATATCACGGACATCTTCATATACCCGGGAGCAGTTCCACCTTTGGGCAAAGAGCTCCCGTCTCTCTTTATTGATATCGCAGCCGGCTGTCAGTCGGCACTCTCTGTTTCGTTTAATTGCTCCGGCATGGGTGCACGGTTTTTCACGCAGCCGGTCATCCTCGAGTATGCTTCCAATTCTTCCTAAACCTGCTATGCAGCAGCGGATCTTTTCCATAATATTCGCGGTATTGTTTTAATCAGTCAATCATTCCCGGAAAGACCATATTTTTCCTGTCTTTCGATATTTCCCAGGGGTTCAACATGGACCATAATGTCATATACATTCTCAAGGCTCTCTTTAATCACCAATTCGATCTTTTTGGCAATCTCGTGGGCCTGGGAAACGGTGAGTGATCCCGGGACTTCGACATCGAGATCGATTATATACATGTTTGCCAGTTTGCGAACTCTCGTTCGATGGGGGTTGAAGGCGCCATCAACCGTGCATACTGCACTAAATATCTTGTTATAAACTGAAGGATCCTCTATACCATCCATCAATTCATTGCTGGTCTCCAGAAAAATCTCAAAGGCTGTTTTCATAATCCAGAGGCTGACTATAAAAGCAGTTATAGAGTCTATTAAAGATATTTTAAGAATATTGGTAAATAGCAGACCGATAAGCACACCAATCGAGATGATAATATCATTCTGCATGTTTTTTCCATTGGCCACCAGCATTGAGCTCTCTATTTTTTTACCGATGGCGAAGTGATAAAAGGTAAGAAACAGCTTACCGGCAATAGAGATCAGGGTTACATAGATAGCCAGCAGGGATGGTACAGGGGAAGCTTGATTTTCAATTATTCGCGATATAGTTGAAAGTGCTAATTGGGCTCCCACAAAAAAAATGACAAACGATAGTATCTTGGTGGCAATAGCTTCCGCGCGGTGGTGGCCGTATGGGTGCTTTCTGTCCGGCGGCTGGGAGATGATCTTCGCAGTGAACAGGATTACCAGGGAGGTTACGATATCGGTGGTAGAATCAACTCCATCGCTGACTACAGCCAGGCTTCCGGAAAGAGTGCCGGCAGCGATCTTCACCAATGCTAAGATAAGATTGCCGAAGATACCGATATAAGAGGCTGTTTTTATCTGCCGGATCCTGTTTTTCACCCTTAAATCCCCCCCCCGGGAGCCATACTGGCTTTATACAAATCAACTCCTGCTCTGTGCTCTCTGGATTTTAGCCCAGGAATCGCGCAGAGAGACTGTTCGATTGAAAACAGGGTACTCCTCTGAAGAATCAACAGAGTCGACGCAGAAGTATCCCTGCCTTAAGAATTGGTAAGTTGTGCCTGGTTTAGCATTTTTTAGGCTCAGCTCAACCAGGCAGGCGGAGAGGACCTCTAAAGAATCGGGATTAAGGTTGCTTCTGAAATCCTTATCCGGCTGGGTATCTTCAGGGTTTTCCTTAATAAAAAGGTGGTTATATAGACGTACCTCGGCCTTTACTGCATGAGCAGCTGAAACCCAGTGGGAGGTGCCCTTTACCTTGCGGCCATCCTCTGACCAGCCGCCCCTGGTTTGGGGATCATAAGTGCAGCCCAGCTCGACCACCTCGCCGGTGTTTTTATCTTTTTCCACGCGCACACACTTTATATAGTAGGCATGTTTAAGGCGTATCTCTTTTCCGGGAGACAACCGGAAAAACTTCCTGGGGGGATCCTCTTTAAAATCCTCCTGATCGATGTAGAGGACCCTTGAGAAGGGTATCTTGCGGCTCCCCATGGTGCTGTCTTCCGGATTGTTTTCCGCGTCCAGCCATTCGACCTTATCTTCCGGGTAATTGTCAATTACTACCCTTAGGGGACGGAGAACAGCCATTACTCTTGGAGCCCGTTTATTAAGATCTTCGCGTAGATAATGTTCCAGCATGGCGATGTCTATGGTGCTGTTGGTTTTGGAAACGCCAATGCGGTCACAGAAGGTCCTGATTGCCTCGGGTGTATAACCACGACGGCGCAGGCCGCTCAAGGCGGGCATTCTGGGATCGTCCCAGCCGCTTACCAGGCCCTCTTCCACCAATTGCAGCAGCTTGCGTTTACTCATGATTGTATAGCTTAGATTAAGCCTGGCAAACTCGATCTGCTGGGGATGAGATTTTAATTTTAACTGGTCCAGGAACCAGTCATAGAGGGGACGGTTGTTCTCAAATTCAAGGGTGCAAATGGAGTGGGTTATTTCCTCAATTGAATCGGAAAGACAGTGGGCAAAATCATACATGGGGTAGATGCACCATTTTTTGCCGGTTCTGGGGTGCTCGGTATATCTGATGCGGTAGATCGTAGGATCGCGCATATTCAGATTGGCTGAGGACATATCGATTTTTGCCCGTAGAACATGGGTGCCTTCTTCGAAATCCCCGGCACGCATGCACTGGAAGAGTTCCAGGTTCTCCGCTGCGGAACGATTCCTATAGGGGCTGTCTTTACCGGGCTCAGTCAAAGTGCCGCGGTACTCCCTTATTTCATCGGCGCTGAGGCTGCAGATATAGGCCTTGTCATCTTTGATCAGTTGCACTGCATATTGATAGAGCTGTTCAAAGTAGTCGGAAGCATAGAACAGGCGCTCCTGCCAGTCGAAACCCAGCCACCTGACATCCGATTGAATAGAATCAATGTACTCAATTTCCTCTTTGGCCGGGTTGGTGTCGTCGAAGCGCAGATTGCATAAGCCGCCAGGGTGCTCGGAGGCAATGCCGAAGTTGAGACAGATAGATTTAGCATGGCCAATGTGAAGATAGCCATTCGGCTCAGGAGGAAACCTGGTGTGCACCCTCCCGTCGTTTTTGTTGTTTTTCAGATCTTCAGCAATTATGGTGCGGATAAAATCTGTTGAGGCAGGGGCATCAGCTGCTCCCTGTTCCATATCCGGATTTTGCTTATCTTGTGACATCTATCTATTAATTCCTTAACTATAATATATGGTTTCCAGTTGGTATTCTTAAATAAAACAACATTATTGTCAAATATAAAAAAAGATAGGGAACCATTACCGGCCCCCTGCCTTTGTTTCAATAGTTTACCTTAAACTTTAGTATCTTCCCAGGTTGTTCCGAAAAGCACGCCGATTTCCAGAGTCGTTTTCATATTTTTTCAGCAGTACCTCATGCTCGGCGGCTGTATCCCCAGGCAGGGCAAAACTATACTTTTTATACTCCAAATCATTTGATATATATAAAACAACTGGAGGTTGTGTTTATTAGAGGAAGGTTAAGTGAAGAATAGGTGAAGAAGTATTATTTTACTTTGCAGTAGTATATCCTCTCAATGATTTTCCTTTTCTGCGATCTGCCGGCGCCATTGCCGAAAACGCCATACTCCTGTTCAAATAATTCCACTCTACCCCTGGTTTTAAGAATACCGCTTATCCGGGTTGCCGGAATAATTCCCTCGTTATTATAGCTTAAAAAAATATGTTCAACACCGGCATTGGCAATCAACTCTGCCAGAGCTGTCCCAGCCTCCCGCTTTCTGGAATATCTGCTCTTCAAGTGCTCTCTTTTAAATTTTTTGGTTTTACCGAATAGCAGGGGTTTTTCCCATCTGCAGATATTTTCTAAAACATGATAATTATCTATATATTGCCTGTTATTGTATGGCGGGTCCAGATATAAAACATCACCCTCTATTTTTTTTATAAGTAGATTCAGATCCTGGTTATAGATTTCATTATTGCGACTGAAGTCTATCTGGGGCAGCTTAAGGAGGATTTTCTTATATACATTTGAGTCAATCCGGTGTCTGCCGCGGCTGTCATAGGCCGGTTCGCCTATATTTTTAAGGTAGGCGTCGTATTGCCCCACGGTATTGGCGATTTTATCCACTGCAAACAGCAGGCTGGTGAGCAGAATATAGTACTCCTGTTCAGAGCATTCGTTGTTTTTATAGAGATTATCTATTTCCTCTCTTATGCCGTCAATTAGAGCCGCATTGGTCTGAGTGAAATATGTTCCTCCGTAATTCTTATATGCATATCCCTTTCGAGGCTCGATGGTGTTCAAGTTAGAGATGATCGCTGCCAGTTTATTCAGATTGCAGTTATCTTCAGAACTGGCCAGAAAAACCTTATTTACGATAAAATTCGAATAGAGCAGGTCATTGGTAATAATTTTCCGCGCCTGTTTTTTAAAATGATTTGCCACCACTCCGGTGCCGGCAAAGCCATCTATAAAGGTCTCTATTTGCGGGGATTTTTCCAGTATTACATTGCTTATGAAATTCAGGAGTCTCTGCTTGGAGCCCAGATATTTACGGTTGTTAATATCCGGGGAATTATTCAGAAAACTATATTCCTGAAAAACTATCTGCCCATTTGATTGCTTTTTGTTTATTCTCATCTTTGTGACTTTTAATAATCATCTCGTGATCATTGCTGCTGAGCCGAGGTTATACCAGGTCACAGGCATCCGCCGGCATCCAATGGGCGTCCTTGCCTTCCCACTTCACATTGCAGCCAATAGGATTGGTTAATGGTACGCTTATTTTCTTTCCGGCGAGGTGTTCGGTTAAGGTATTCTCCAGGTCATTAACGGTCATTTGTGATGTTTCTTTGGGATTATCCACACCGCGTCCTGAGTATATAAGCTTCCTGCTCCTGTCAAAAAGGTAGAAATGGGGTGTTCGCAGGGCGCCATAGGCCAGGGCCACCTCCTGGCTTTCATCGTATAAATATACCCATGGGAATTTATTCTCCGTCATGCGTTCTACCATGTGGGGAAAATCATCTTCAGGATGGGTGTTTTTACTGTTGGAATTTATACCCACGAATTTTACACCCCTAGACTTGAATCTATTAGCTGTAGCGCGGCTCACCTCATCAGAACCGATTACATAGGGACAATGGTTGCAAGTAAAGAATATCACCAGAACCTCAGCGTCACTGAAATCCTTTAAGCTGTATTCTTTGCCGTCAGTAGCTGGTAGAGTGAAATCGGGTGCTAAGGCACCTATTTGAAGGGAAAATACCATAATAGGATCTCTCCTTGCAATAATGTATTGGTAATAATAGAATAAAATGTCAAAAAAGAACAGCTTTAAAGAATAATATTATTTTTCTAATTCACCCAATCTTCACATAAATAGAATAATCCCTTCATTATTGGTTCCTATAATCTAATCAGGTTTAAAATAAATTAAATTATCGGAGGATTTAGATGAAAACAACACGTGTATTGATACTGAGTATTTTACTTATCGGGTCGGCTGCTGCCGGTGTATTTGCTGCTGATCTGGTCGGTAGAGAGGTGGTGGATCAGGGAACCCTTGGAACTGTAACAGGCACCCTGGTATATCAGGATTCCGAATGGTTCATCGATGCTGAAGAGGGTCTTTTTCTGGTCCATCTTGGCAATCATGATTTTGTTGAGGGTACCGGCATGGAACTTAGTGAAGGTGGTGAAGCTACTGTTTACGGCTTTATAGCGGGTCAGGATATTGCAGCAGTGAATGTGACCCTTGGCTCGGAGGTATATGCCCTGCGCGGTGAAGATGGTTTTCCCCTATGGGCCGGTTACGGCAGTATGAGAAACCAGGAAACGGGCGAAGGCATGGGTAGAAACCGTTTTGAGAGTACGAATGAAGGTCGGTATAAAAACCGCGACGACAGACCCGGTCGCGGACGCGACGAGGCTTAATAAGCAGCCACATGCTTAATAGAGAATCCCGGGTTCTTGTAGAAGGACCCGGGCTTTTTTTAATCCCGGATCAGCTGTAAAACCGGATCATAGCAGTGTTGTAAGCTGCTGCAGGTTTTGAGAATTTAGTATTTATCGAAATGATTAGTATCTTTTTTCTCTGGCTTCGTTAACTTTAAGATTACGGCCCGAGAGTTCAAATCCATTTATAGCATTAATCGCTTCATCAGCTTCATTTTCATTTTCCATTTCCACAAAGCCGAAACCTTTTGATCTCTGGGTATAGCGGTCAATGACAATTTTTGCTGAATTAACTTTTCCATATTGTTCGAATAGTTCCTTGATGTTCTCCTCGGTAGCGGAATAGCTAATGTTACCTACATAGATGTTTTTCAAAACATATCTCCTTATAAGAAATTATCAGTGATTTGGAAAAATAGTGATCTGATCAAATTAGACAACCTGAAAAAAACTATTAACCAAACCGCAGTTCAGCCTACATAATAGAACGAATAGGGAAGAAAATCAATTAGTTTATAAATAATAGAGCAAAATTCACCCAAACTGCAGTTATAAGGGTGAATGTTGGTGAATTTATTCATTCAGCAGCGCCTTTTTAAGAGGAATTCAGCTTAATGACCGCGAACATGGTTGTGTCGCTACCCGGGAAAGGGTCCAAAATGGTAAACTTCATTCCAGATTTTATCAAGCTCTTCATGCATCAATCGAAATGCCCGGCGTGCATCAGAATTGTTCAGTGCTGCGGTGTACCGGTTCACTCCTGAGCCACAGAAGTATAAACAACAGGCAAGACTGTTTGATATTTTAATAGATCTATTCTTAATAGCTCGCTATGGCTTGTAAACAGTATTGAGCTGCCATAGTATAGATTAATAGGAGGAGAGTGAAATATGCAAACTTATAATATTCCCGGTGCACCCCGGGCAATGGGACCATATTGTCATGCTATAAGGTCTGGGAACCTGATTTTCTGTTCCGGACAGGCACCCATTGATCCGGAAACAATGGAATTAACCGGTTCAGATATCAAAGAGCAAACAGAGAGAGTATTGCAGAATCTTTCTGAAGTTCTCAAGGGAATGGGCCTTTCCCTGCAAAGCATTGTGAAGACAAATGTTTTTCTTAAGGATATGAGTGATTTCCAGGGAATGAACCAAGTCTATACCAGGATGTTTGATTCACATAAGCCGGCACGCTCCACTGTAGCAGTTAAGCAGAACCCTCTTGATGCACTGGTTGAGATTGAGTGCATAGCGGAGATTCCGGATTAATCTAAGGGTGAAATAGCAAAGCTTATCCAGATACATGCCTCGTCGGGCCGTATTTCAGATACCGCCCGTATGGTCTCATCGTCAAATTATCTCTCTATTTTCCATTCAGAGGCTAAGCTCTTGAGAAAATTGCTTTACCGCCAGGTTCATGAAAGTGATTTTATCTTTAGCCATCTCCTTGCTTTTTTGGAAATAGAAATTTTCAGCATGTGCAAGCCATTCTTTTAGATAGGCTAAAACATCTTCCATGGTTTTATAATGGTGCCAGAAAAATGAACCGATTGAAAGCCTGCAAATTCCAATTGCTCCCATGGAATCAAGCAGATTCGCATCGTGAAGCAGTTTACCCTCAGTGCTCTCCGCCTTACCGCCCGGCATGTGATTCAGGATTGCCGAATAGACCCGGGAAATTTTAGCCGGTTTGAAACCGGTTTCCTGAAGAATAGCTCTGGCTTTTTCTGCTGAGCTTTGTGGATGGCCCAGGGACATCTGTATGTCATGGAGAAAACAGGAAGCATGCAGAATATCATCTTCATATTCCAGGTTATCCCCGATTTCCCGGGATAGATGATAAACCCGATATGAATGCTCATACCCGGATGCCAATCTGCCTGCCGTTAGGTCTTTAGCATATTGTTGGATAATTTTTTTCATAATGAATATAATGTAATTTATCAGTATCTGTCTGACAAGGTGGTAATCTACAATGGTATAAGCCGGATACTACCGCAGGGCTCCGGTTTGTGGCAGCAGTCCAGATGCAGTTGGATTATTGTTTGACCAGGCTTTGGTAAATTGGTATCATCCAAATCAAAATGGTTGATAAAACCGGTTGGTTGGGAGTGTGTCGTTTGATTTATTTGCACTTGGCAATATTCCGTATTTTAATATAATAAAGATAGTATGAATGATAAAATGGAAAATAATTTCGAACACATCTCAGCTGAACTTGAAAATCAGGATTTAAAAGAAATTATTGAAATTGCCTCCCAGATTACAGCTCAACTGGACATAGAAAATATTGTAAAGAATGTGGTCTGGAGTTTTTATGCTAAATTTCAGTGCATAAGTGTAACCTTTATACTGCCGAAAGATATTGAAGATGATCTGGTCCGGATTATCCACTATAAGGGTGTTGAAAAAACCGGGTTGGAACTGAATATACCCTCAATAGTGAGGCTTATCGATTTTCTGAACAAGGATGAATACAGCCAGATTCCCTTTTCTTATTTTAAAGAGAACTATACTGAGCCTGAGGCAGCTAAGGAGTTCGAGAAAATTAATACTGATTTTATCGTTCCCCTGCGCACCGATAAGGGAGTTTCCGGATTGGCTTTGTTGCCGGAGAAGAGTGATGGTCGGGAGTATAATCTGCAGGAAGTTCAATATATCATCCGCATGATCCGTTTTGCCGCCATCGCTATCGAAAATTCCAATCTATATTGGCAGGCGACAACTGACCGGATGACCAAATTGTTTTCTCACCACTACTTTGAAAAAGCCCTGGATGATGAGGTTAACCGTGCAGTAAGGTATGGTACGACTTTTTCTCTGATCATGTTTGATATTGATCATTTTAAGAAATTGAATGACACCTATGGCCACCTGCAGGGAGATGTTGTAATTAAAAAGATAGCCAGGATACTGCTCGATTCTGTGCGTAATATAGATATCTGTTCGAGATATGGGGGGGAAGAGTTTGCAGTTATATTTCCTGAGATTGATATAGAAGGAGCTGCAATTGTGGCTGAAAGGCTTCGTAAAAAGGTAGAAGAAACTCTTTTCCAGGGCGAGAAGGAGACTGCAAAAGCGACAATATCTGTGGGAGTCACGGAATTCAACCCTGAATCGATGCACTCCCCTTCCGGGGTTGTTGCTGTTGCTGACCGCGCTCTCTATCAATCAAAAGAGCTTGGCCGCAACCGCGTTACTATAAGTAAGTAAATAGAATATTGTTGCATCACTTTTTACTACCTTATACTTGTTGACTATTGGAGAGAGCATGTCTTTAGTAATCGAAGGCGGAACCATTATTACAATGGAAAAAGAAAAAATTATCGACGATGGCCTAATTTTGATTAATGACAATAGAATTGACTTTGTCGGAACCCGGCAGGAAAAGAGATCTCAACAGGCAGATAAAACCATTAAAGCCAATGGAAAATATGTATTACCAGGATTCATCAATATGCACTGTCATCTGTTCCAGGTATTTCTTCGAACTCTTGGAGCTGACATGAATCTTCTTGACTGGTTAAAAAAAGTAATCTGGCCCAATGTAAAAAAGCTTACCTATAAGCATTCATACAATGCAGCTCTACTGGGGATAGCGGAAAATATTCGTTCAGGAGTCACTACAATTGTAGATATGAATTATGGCAATCCAAATTCTGAAGCCATTCTTGAAGCTTTTACAGAGACGAAGATAAGGGGATTCTTATCGCGAGGATATTATGAAATTGAGTCGCATCCTTTGCTAATGGAGGATATGAATAGGATCTTAAAAAATCTTCAGCAAATGATGGAAAAGCATCCCAATGTAATGCCGGGCCCTATGCATCCCTATAACGTTTCAAATGATCTCTTGCTAAAAACGAAAGAGCTCACTGACCATTTCGGAAGAAAATTCTATACCCACTTGGCGGAGAGTGAAGAAGATATCCAGCTTTTAGTTCAGCGAGAGGGAAAGCGCGATGCGGAATTACTCTATTCACTAGGCATTTTGGATAGTGATTTCATAGGTGTGCATGGGTGTAATTTGAATAAAAAAGAGATTTTAGACTTAGGTCAAACGAAGTCGAATACTGTGCACTGTGCAACATCTAACATGTTTATAGCAGATGGAGTTTCTCCTATAACAGAGCTCTCGGGATCAGGAGTCAATGTTTGTATAGGCACAGATGGAGCTGCAAGTACAGGGAGACTCGACATGTTCAGTGAAATGAAAACAGCTGCTCTTTTGCAGAAGATATACTATAAAGATCCTTCCCGAATAACCGCCAAAGAGATACTTGAAATGGCTACAGTTAATGGTGCAAAGGCTATGAGCCTGGATGCCGGAATGCTAAAAAATGGTTATCTGGCAGATATCCTGATCCTTGACATGCATAAGGCAAATACAGTTTTTTCTTCTGATCCCATTTCTGCGATTATATATTCAGCTACGACAGAGAATGTGGATACGGTAATTGTTGATGGAGAGGTGCTATTGAGCAAGAGTAACTTCACTGATATGGATGAAGAGTCAATTCTTTACAATGGTCATAGATCAGCTTCCCGGCTTTTTACCAAATAGCGCATAAATTTATAGGATGCCCCTAAATATAAAAACTGAAAGAACATTCCGTAGTAGTCCATGGGATAGCCGGATGTGGACGCAACAATTTTTTGCGGATAGTGGAATGATTAAAATCAGGGATGGACTGGCAACACCCCGGATACAGCAGATATAGAGGCTATCGGAGTATTTGCGCCGCATTTCCACGCACCGCACAAATTTGATAATTACAGATCTTATAGTCCGGGCTTAAACACAGCACCTGCAATTAATCTTACATCAGCTATTGCCTTTTGCAGAAAAAAGTAGTAACTATCCAGTTCATAGATTTTATGGAGAAATAATGGATATGGTCGGTACACATAATAAACGGAAAAGAAAGCTCATTTTCCTTTTGAGCCTGGTGAGCATCGCTTTACTGGGTTATTCTGTCGAATACTTCAACCGCAGTGAAGGGGATGAGGGATCAGCTGCTTTAGACACACTATATACCATTGAATCCTTGCTGGCCCAGAGAGATGAAAATGAAGACCTGGAGCTCTACCTGTACAGGCATAGCGCGACTAAAGGGATAATAATTGATTTTTACTCAAAGGTTACCGGAGATATGGCGGTGACGCTTCCTATTTTAACCCACGCGGAAAAAAACAATATTACTCCCTCTTTAGCTTTTTCCCTGGCCTGGGCTGAAAGCAGGTATAAAATTAGGGCTGTTAATCGAAATGCCGGTTCAATAGATAGAGGTCTCTTCCAGTTGAATTCCAGGACTTTCCCTGTGTTGGAAGAAGGAGATTTTTACAACCCGGAAATTAATGCCCGTCATGGGCTGAAGCATTTGCGTTTTTGTTTAAATGAGGGCAAGAGTGAGATAGTTGCATTGGCCATGTATAATGCCGGTACCTATGGTGTCACCCGCGGCACGCCTTACAGTACGCTTAGATATGTGGCTCAGGTCATAGAGTATAAGGAAAATTTAGAAGAGAAATTCCAGCGAGAAGTGTTAAGAGCCGATAGAGTGGTAACTCTAAGCGGAGTTGCCGGGGATATTTGAGAGAGCGGTTATCTTTGGCCGGTATTTGCCCTGGAGTTATCAGGCAGCTGGCGGCAGATTACCGACAGCGGACAGCTCACAATTGGGCAGCCACATTATAGTCGACCCCCTTGACAATTATTTAACTACTCAGATAGCATCTACCCATGATTATTGTTTTAGAACATTCCATAAAAGAAAACATCAAAAAAGATATTGTCCGCTTTCTCGAGGATAAGGGTTTTAAGATCCGCGAAATCCAGGGAGAAGAAGAAACGGTACTGGCTGCAGTGGGATTGGTGCCCCTGGATCAGCGGGTGGTGGAGCTGCTGCCGGGAGTAGCCAAGGTTATTCCCATAACCAAACCCTATAAACTGGCCTCCCGGGAATTTAAAGGTGAAGATACTGCTGTTCCTGTGGGAGCTGTAAAGATCGGCGGCGGCCGTATAGCGGTAATGGCCGGCCCCTGCGCGGTGGAATCCAGAGAGCAGATTCTGGAAGCTGCCGCCATGGTCAAGGAAGCGGGTGCAGTAATTCTCCGCGGCGGCGCTTATAAGCCCAGGACATCTCCCTATTCCTTCCAGGGCCTGGGTGAGGAGGGGTTGAAATATCTCAAAGAAGCCGGGGAAGCCACGGGTTTGGCTACAGTTTCGGAGATAGTTGCGCCCGAGCAGGCGGAGATGTTCAAGGAGTATATTGATATTCTGCAGATCGGTGCCCGCAATATGCAGAACTTTGAGCTGCTGAAAAAGGTCGGAGCACTGGGCAAACCGGTATTGCTTAAAAGGGGATTGGCGGCAACAATTCAGGATCTGTTAATGTCCGCTGAATATCTCCTGGCTCATGGTACGGATCATGTAATACTCTGCGAACGGGGTATCAGAACCTTTGAAACCTATACCCGTAATACTTTAGATATTTCTGCCATCCCGGTGGTTAAGAAGCTGAGTCACCTGCCCATTATTGTGGATCCCAGCCATGGCACCGGCATCAGGGCCAAAGTGCTGCCCATGGCCCTGGCAGCGATTGCGGCAGGAGCAGATGGCTTAATTGTAGAGGTACATCCACACCCCGAAAAAGCACTCTCGGATGGGCCGCAGTCCCTCTTTGGGGTCCAATTTGAAAAGCTGATGCGCGATATCGAGGCTTTAGCCCCGGTTTTGGGCAAAGAGGTAGCCAGGCTTCCGGAGAAGCTCGGTATCTATCCGACTATGAGAGAATCTGCAAAAGCAGGCAGGGAAGAGAAATTGCAGGTTGCCTTTCAGGGGGAGAGGGGGGCTTACAGCGAAACTGCTGTTAATCGCTACTTTCCGGAAGGAAGCCGGGCGGTGCCGCACCGTGAGTTCCGGGACGTCTTTAACGCTATTCTGCAGGGAAAAATGGATTATGGGGTGATCCCCCTGGAGAATACCCTCTCAGGCTCCATTCACCAGAATTACGATCTACTGCTGCAGTTCCCGGATATAGAAATAGTAGGTGAAAAGACAATCAGAATTGAACATAATCTGATTGCTCTGCCGGGAGCGAAAATTGAAGATATAAAAAGAGTATATTCACATCCGCAAGGGCTGTCTCAATGCGATAAGTTTCTGGATAAATATTCACAGTGGGAAAGAGTCTCATTCTATGATACAGCCGGGTCGGTGGCTTTGGTGGCCAAAGAGGGCAAAAAGGAGAATGCGGCTATCGCCGGCGATGAAGCAGCCAGGGTATATAAAATGCAGATATTGAAAACAGGTATCGAGACTAACAGCCGCAATTACACCCGTTTTGTGATTATCGCACGCGAGGAGCGTGCTGGTTTTGATAATCCGGATAAAGCCGCTTTAGTTTTCTCCACTGCCAACAAACCGGGCTCTTTGTTTCTGGCCCTGAAAGTGCTTGCTGATGGAAATATCAATATGAAAAAATTGGAATCCCGGCCCATCCCGGGAAAACCGTGGGAACAGATGTTCTATGTTGATGTTGATGTTCCTAAAGAGATTGAAATATTTTTCCGGGCAGTAGAGCAGCTAAAAAAAGAAACCAAAGATTTCAGGGTGCTGGGAATTTTCCGGGTTTAATCATCTTTCATTCTAATGCCCAGCTTCTTCATTTGCTGTTCCTCTTCTTTTCTGGACACATAGTCATGTTTGATTTTGTTTGTCTTTACCACGGAGTTTTTCAGAGCAGCAAGCTCCAGCTTTGTATCCTTTAGTTTATACCTTTCCGCCTGGGTAAATTCGCTTCGGAAGTAGGTGCTTAACCCTTCCATTCTTCTATATATCAGCTGAAGATCGCCAAGGTTTTTGCCCAGAAAGTCAAATATCTGTTCTTCGCCTGCCCCTTCCAGGCGCTGGTAAGCAGTGCTCATTTTATTGGCAAGGGAAATGAACAGCTTTGCTTTTTTCTGGGTTTCCTGATAAAAGCGGGTAAAGGCAATTTTTTCAATTCTTGTTGCTGAGGTTGTGCTGTCAAAGTATTCCACTTCGAATATCTGTCCATCCGCTCTCTTCTGAATTGTTCTTCTAATCCAGCGGGAAAATTTTTCACCTAAAGCAACTTTACGGGAATTGAGCATCAAGCTGTTGTCATTGAGCTTGGCCAGTCCATTCTTTAAGGTAATGCCTGATGTTGTCAGGTTTCGGACAGCCTCTAATAGTATAGCTTTATAGGCGGGTTCCTTTTTCTTCTTTTTGGGTTTAACTTCTTTAATTGCCAGTTTTTCCAATATGATCTGCCGCAGTTCTTTGCTTTGGCTCGAGTAATCCTCGGCCAGCACCTCTTCCACTAAAGAGGGGAAAAAGGGTGAACCCTGCATGCTCTGCACGAACATTCTTTTTATTGTATTAAATATACTATCCTTTGGCGGTTTACCTGCTTTCATATCCGGGAGGAGGGAAAATATTTTTCTCCGCAGTTCCAGTTTGTAATTCTCCCGCAGCCAAAAAGTGATCTCACTGAGCGCGGCCATGATCTGTTTGGTAGTAATGTCTAATTGGCTGACTGCATCTTTAATAATTTCCACCGAGACCTTATCAGTGCCCTGTTTGACTCTCTGCACATATTCCGCCAATACCATTGTGGTAATATATGAAGAAGTTGTACTTACGTTCTGCCAGTTTATGTATTTGACCAGCCCCACTATCAGTTTAATCCGGTTGAGGTTGAGAAATTCCAGGCTGAACTGGTAGTAGTTGTTTAGAAAATCAAGCTGCCTGTGGAATTCAGATAACCTCTGGCTCATTTTTTGCTGTTTTTCAGATTCAATAAAAGTATCCTTTGGCGGAGGAGTGATTTCAGAGAGTTTCTGTTCATATTTATAGGGATCTTCCTGGATCAGGGATTTTCTCAAGAGTATGTTGTAGATATTCTCAAACAGGGTCTGGAAAAGCTTGAAGTTCTCTTTCAAATGCGGCAGCCGTTTATTTTCAATGAACTTATTCCTGACCCCGAGCGCAGTTTCAAGTTGTGCTGTGTAGTTTGAGCTCTCTTCTCCAGCGCCGCTTACAGCCACAATCGAAGTTCTAAAAGCAAAAATATCGAATAATATATTCGGGCTCCGGACTTGATTATTTATTGCGCTGAACACGCAAAATTTTAAAGGTGATAGCATATGGGGTGATTATAAGCTAAACTTATGCCCCTGGCAATCGGAAGGGAGTTTAATATGGCTGCTCATGAATTATTCAACCGGGAAAAATTGGTTACAGGTATCTTGATCAGCCGTCTTGAATATCGGGAAGACCTTCTGACTGCTCTTGAGGCGGAGTTTGGCCCGCCGGATTATATCAGTGAGCTTTTAGATTTTTCATTTACCCGCTACTATGATAAAGAGATGGGCGCTCCGATTATGCGGTTTTTTATAGCCTTTGAGCAATTGGTTGAACCCGACCGGTTGGCGGCTATCAAGCTGATTACAGGAAAAGTTGAGCAGAGCTTTTTGGATAAGGGAAATAGAAAGGTAAACCTTGATCCGGGACTCCTCTCTTTAAGCCGTTTTATTTTGGCCAGCACCAAGGACAGCTCCCACCGGATTCCCTTGAGTTCCGGTATTTACGGTGAAATAACCCTGATGTATGAGAAGAATGAATTCCGGCCGGTGGAGTGGACTTATCCTGATTATCAGTGTGAAAAGTACCGTTTAATATTAAAGGAAATTCGGGCCCTCTATGTGAAGCAGCTTGAACGGCAGCTTGAACAGTAGCTTAAATAGCCATCAGATATGCTTTTTTAGCCAGTATTGTACCGCCGCGGTGAAGTTTTCGCCCTTCCTGGCTGCGGTGATCATTGAGAAATTTTCTTTAAGTTCTGCCGGGGAACTTTCAACCACGTAGCTCTCTCCGGCCCAGTGAAGCAGATCGAGGTCATTATAATCATTGCCCAGGGCCATAACCTGGTCCGGTTTGAGACCGAGGCGGGCAGCCAACCAGGAGGAGGCCAGCCCCTTTGAGACAGTTTCCGGAAATATCTCAATCCAGGTGGATCTGCCGTTAAGCGGAGAGGTGGTGCGGATTACTTTCAAAGATTTCAATTCGTTTTTAATCTCTTCATAAAGAGATTCCCGGTGGTTTTCATTTTCGATGGCCAGCAGCTGACAGGCGGGGGGGAATTGTCCGGCCGGCAGGCTCTCCGGGGTGGCGAACTCTCTGTAGAGCAGACAGAGGCTTTCGAAATCGGGATTATCACGGCCGGAGGGGTAATAGGTAAAAAAGTGATTTTCCGGGATCGGGCGATGGATCATAAAATCCAGATCCCTGCTTTTCAGTATGAGAGCGGCTTCTTGAACCTCACTCTCTTTTAAACTTTTTACTTTCTTAAGCAGCTCTTTTGAGCGCCAATCCATAATTCCGGCTCCCGATGAAAACACCAGGTAATCTATGGGAAAATCAGGAGCAACAACCTTTTTTAAGGAATATAGGGAACGGCCGGTGGCAATAACCCTGATTATTCCCTCTTTGCCTAAGCTTTGCAGGGTTTGCAGATCCCGTGAGCCGAAAGGGCCGCCGCGCGGGTAAAGTGTGCTGTCTAGGTCAGAGATCACCATGGCAGTTTTAGTTGATTGCAGGCCGGCCATATTTTACTATGTATCTGTTGCCCATTAAGATCAAGTGTAATATCTTAAATCAATGTAGATATTGAAATTATTCTACAGAGGCAAAAAATATGAGTGAAGAAAATAGAGTTGCTTTAGACGAAGAAAGCGTAGTTGATTCTAAAGGCGAGCTTGAAGAACCCAGGATGTTCCGGGTGATTTTGCATAATGATCACTACACAACTATGGATTTTGTAGTGGAGGTGCTCACCGGGATTTTTCATAAGCCCGCTGCACAAGCAACCCGGATTATGCTTGATGTGCATAAAAAGGGAATAGGTATCGTCGGTGTATACACTCTTGATATTGCCGCAACAAAGGTGGTGCAGGTGGATATCCTGGCCAAACAGCGGCAATTCCCCCTTAAGTGCAGCTTTGAAGAGGTTTGAATAGAATTGGAAATAAATCTGGAGCTCAATCAGATAGTTATGGCCGGCATCAATGAAGCCAGGGAAAGGCGCCATGAGTATGTAATGGCCGAACACCTCCTGTATGCTTCTCTTTTTTTTGATGGTGGACAAGAGATAGTAAACCGCTGTGGTGGAAATGTTCCGGAGCTGAAAAGAAAACTAGAGGATTATTTTACCAGCAAGGTGCCGGTGATCGAAGGGCAGGAACCAATGCAATCCCTGGGCTTCCAGAGGGTTATGGAGCGGGCCATAGTGCACTGTCTCTCTTCAGAAAAGGAAAGTGTAGATCTGGGGGATGTTCTTATTGCCCTGTATGACGAAGAAGAATCTTTCGCTCTTTATTTTTTGCTTGGTCAGGGCATAAGCAGGATGGACCTTCTGAATTACATCAGCCACGGTGTCGGAGTAATCCCGGAAGCCATGGAAGAGGATGGCAGCGGGCCGGAGGCTTTTGAAGAAGTAGAGAGGCAGAAGAAAAAGCGAGCCGGGGCCCTGGAATCATTTACTATCAATCTAACGGAAAAAGCGAGGCGCGGAGAGATTGATCCCCTGATCGGGCGGGAGGATATCCTGGAAAGAACTATCCAGGTCTTAAGCCGCCGGTTGAAGAACAATCCCCTTCATGTGGGTGACGCGGGAGTTGGTAAAACTGCAATAACTGAAGGACTGGCTCAATTGATCGTTGACGGTCAGGTGCCGCAGCTCCTGAAAAACCATTCAATATATGCTCTGGATATGGCTTCTCTTTTGGCCGGCACCAGGTTCCGGGGTGATTTTGAGGAGCGGCTGAAAAGGGTTTTAGCGGAACTGAAAAAAGAAAAAGAGGTGATACTCTTTATCGATGAAATTCATACAATCGTAGGCGCGGGCGCCGTGTCCGGGGGTTCAATGGATGCCTCAAATATTTTAAAACCCCTGCTTGCTTCCGGAAATATCCGCTGCATCGGCTCGACTACCTATGAAGAGTACAGGAAATATTTCGATAAAGACAGAGCCCTGTCCAGGAGGTTTCAGAAAATCGAGATACCCGAGCCCTCTGTTGAAGAGACTGAAAACATACTGCAGGGGTTAAAAGAGAGATACCAGAGTTATCATGAGGTAGTCTATTCTGATGATGCCGTTAAGGCAGCTGCCGAGCTCTCTGCCAGATACATTCAGGACCGCCATTTGCCTGATAAGGCTATCGATGTTATTGATGAAGCGGGGGCCTGGCTGCGGCTTTACGGCAAGGCTGAAGCGGGGAGCGGTGCAAAGGAAAAAGGGAAAAGCCCCGGCGGCAGCGATGATAGAGGGGCAAAGAGAGTTACCGTAAAAGAGATCGAAATGGTAATAGCCAAAATGGCAAAGATCCCGGAAAGAAGTGTTTCCACGGCTGAAAATAAAAAACTGCTAAGCCTGGAAGAGGAGTTGAAGGAGCGGGTATATGGCCAGGACCAGGCGATTTCGCGGGTGGTAAGGGCTATCCGCGCTTCCCGCGCCGGTTTCCGAGATGAGGGTAAACCGGTTGCCTCTTTCCTCTTTGTCGGTCCTACCGGGGTGGGCAAGACGGAGCTGGCAAGGCAGCTCGCCGGCATAATGGGCATCACTCTGCTGCGTTTTGATATGAGTGAATACCAGGAAAAGCATACAGTGGCCCGGCTTATCGGGGCGCCGCCAGGGTACGTAGGCTATGAAGAGGGAGGGCTGCTTACTGAAGCGGTAAGAAAGACACCCTACGCGGTACTGCTGCTGGATGAAATAGAAAAAGCCCATAATGATATTTTTAATACCTTGCTGCAGATTATGGATTATGCCACACTTACGGATAACAGCGGCCGTAAAGCGGATTTCCGTAATATTATTTTGATCATGACCTCCAATGCCGGGGCCCAGGAACTGGGTAAACGGCTGGTCGGTTTCGGGGAACGCAGTGTAAAGGGCGACGTATTGAATAGAGCGGCGGAGGATTTCTTTTCCCCGGAATTCCGCAACCGCCTTGACGCTACGGTAACCTTTAATGATCTGGATAAGCAAATAGTCTTACAGATTGTGCAGAAAGAAATTGATCTTTTTAAGATCCAGCTGGCCCTTAAAAAGGTCACTCTTACCCTTTCCAAAGGCTGTTTGGAATGGCTGGCGGAAAAGGGCTATTCTCCTCTCTTCGGCGCCCGGGAGATTTCCAGGCTTATTCAGGATAAGATTAAATCTTTTTTTGTTGACGAAGTGCTTTTTGGTTCCCTTGCACATGGGGGTAAGGCACGGGCGAAAATTGAGGGAGATGAGGTTGTTATCAAGGTGGGTGATTAGTTGTGGCCAGGGTTGAGCTTACAGCACCGGCAGGAGACCGGGCCATGCTTAACGCTGCGGTGCAGGCTGGCGCCGATGCGGTATATTTAGGGGTCAGGGGTTTTAATATGCGGGCCACAGCCCGCAATTTTGCAGGTGAAGAATTAAGTGAAATTACTGAATTCAGTCACCGGAATGGTGTAAAGGTTTATCTTACCTTAAACACATTAATCTATGAGCAGGAGCTCCCTGCTTTAGAAAAAATCCTCCTCCAGGCAAAAAAGGCAAAGATCGATGCAGTTATAGCCTTTGATCTCGCCGTTATCCAGGGAGCGGCGAAATTGGGGCTTAAGGTGCATATTTCCACTCAAGCCGGAGTCTCAAATTCTGAGACTGCCCGCTTTTATCAGCAGCTCGGCGCCAGCCGTTGTGTATTAGCCAGGGAGTGTTCCCTGGAACAGATCAGGACAATCGGGAAAAACACTGATGTGGAGATCGAGGTCTTTGCTCATGGCGCCATGTGTGTTTCTCTTTCAGGCAGGTGTTTCCTTTCCCAGTTCCTCTATGGCCGCTCGGCGAATCGCGGGGACTGTATTCAACCCTGCAGAAGGGCTTACGATACCTATTTGCTTAGAGACCGACAGGAGGGCGGAGAGCTGGTTATGGGTAATGACTATGTCTTGAGCGCCAGGGATCTCTGCACCCTTCCTTTTTTAGAGCAGTTGCTTCCCTATGTGCATTCACTGAAAATCGAAGGGCGGGCCAGAAGCCCTGAATATGTGGCCGCGGCGGTAAGGGTTTATCGCGAAACCCTGACAGCCATAGAGCGGGGGTTAAATACACGGGACTTTAAGGAAAAGCAGCTGGAAAAATTAAAAGGTGTTTACCACCGCGGCTTCTCCAGCGGCTTTTACCTTGGCAAGCCTATAGATGAGTTTACTAAAGTTCCGGGCTCTCAGGGGAAAATGAAAAAACTGAGCCTGGGTTCAATAAAGAATTTTTACAGTAAAATAGGGGTGGCGGAAATAGCCGTTACGGCGAATGAACTAAAACTGGGTGATGAGATATTGATTATCGGACCCAAAACCGGTGTGGTGAGCGAGAAAGTGGCCTCCCTGGAGGTGGAGCACCAGCGGGTTGAGTCCGCAGCCAAGGGCGAAAGGGTGGGAGTTAAATTGAGTTCCAGGGTAAGAAGAAATGATCAGGTCTTTCTCCGGCAGGAGATAGAGAGGGGGGGAGATTAATTGGCCGGCTGGAAAGTACAGGGGGGATCAGGATCCCTCCTTTTAAATTTAATTCTTTTGCTTCTCCTGGCCTCCTCCTTTACCCTGTCTGCCTCGGATTTAGCTGTAGATCTGATGCTCGGTTTTAATGGTTTCATTAAGCTGGGGAGCCGGGCACCGGTAAGTGTCAGCCTGATGAACTCCGGTAAAGGGATCTCCGGCGAGCTGAAACTGGAACTCCAGCAGGGAAGCCTCTTTCAGCAGGAACTATATACAGTAACTTATTCGAGAAAGATCGAGTTGCCGGCCAATTCGCGAAAGAGATACTCCTTTGTGCTTCCCTTCGAGAGCTTCACCCTTCCCTTGAGAGTGAGTATAACCTCTATGGATCGGAAAATATTTGAGCGGGAGATCGATCTTAAGCAGCACTTTTCCAGGGATCAATTGATCCTGGTGTTGAGCCGCCGGATATCCCTGGATTTCCTTAAAGCTCTTTCCGCTAAACCTGCCAGGGTAATCTACCCTCATCCGGAATACCTGCCGGAAAGTTGGTGCGGTTATGAAGGAGTCGATCTATTGGTATTGCATGATATCTCCCTTGCCCATATACGACCGGTACAGGTGAGGGCAATAGAAGAGTGGCTGTACTGCGGCGGCAGACTGGTCATCACCGGGGGAGTGCATATTTTAAGCCGGGACAATTCACCGATAGAAGAATTGCTGCCTGTTGAACTGCTCGGCATTGAAGTGCTGGACCGTCCGGGTGCTCTTGAATTGCCCGAAAAGCTGGCTTTTGTAAATTCCCGTCTTATTTCAGGAAAAGTACTCTTCGGGGAGGAGGATACGCCCCTGATAGTGAGGCAGAAAAGGGGTAAGGGTTTTGTCTTTTTTATGGCCTTTAACAGCTCGGAAGCGCCCCTCTCCGGCTGGCCGGGAAAGATCGCTCTCTGGCAGCAGATGATAAGCCGGGAATCAACCGGCCCTTATCCGGACCATGGCATAGAAGAGAAGCGGGGTGACGGAGAGCTGCTGCTCACCGGATTGGTGAAAAATTCGGAATTAAATTATCCGCCGCATAGAGTTCTTCTCGGCTTTTTGCTGGGCTATCTGGGACTGCAGCTGCTTTTGATCGGCGGCTCGCTGTTGAAAAAGAGAAGGCCGGCATTAAAATGGCTGCTGGTAATGGCCCTATCATTCCTCTTTTCCGCAAGCGGTTATTATCTATTTAATCAACTGCTGTTCAGGGAGGAAACGGCGCTGATCAGCCTGGCTGTAATTGAACCCTCCTGGCAGCAGGAACTTGCTCAAGTGAAAGGGGAGTTGGCCATTATATCTTCGCACGATCGGGATTATCAACTAAGGATTGCAAATAAAGATACAGCTGTTACTCAATGGTTACCCGGTCATAAACTTAAACCCGCTTACAGTTTTGAAGTAAGGCGGCAGAGTGATGCAGTCGCTCTTATTGTCCGGATGGGAGAGCTAAGAGCCCGCTATTTCAGGCTTGACTCGGTAATCGACCTGCCAATAGGCGGAGAAATCCAAAAAGGGGAGGGGACAGTTACCCTCAGGGTAGAGAATGGATCATCATTCACCATTTCCGGGGCCGTGCTGGTTGGCCGTGGAAGCATCTTCAAAATAGGAGCGCTGCCACCGGGTGTTACTAAAATAACTACAGGGCCCTTCCTGCCTGATCCGGCTGCTGATAGTACTGCGGCGCCGGCCCTTTCCCTGAAGGAGATCTATGGCAGCAATTTGCAGGAGAGGGGTGGCCTGGAGTCCGGTATGAAGGAGGCACTGCTTGCGAGCCTCACCGGGAGAGAATTGGCAGATATTATGATAATCGGTTGGATAAAGGAACCGGTTCCGGCAATTGAAACTGAAGGCAGCTTCTTGAAGCGGCAGAACATCTCCCTGGTCTATCTGCCGATAAATAGCGGCGAGGGTTTTTAAGCAGATGAAAGATCCAATTGTGCAGGAAGGAATGCAGATCTATTTTTATCTTAACAGGATTCGCAACATATACTTTCATTATCTTTTAATTCTTGCGGTTATCCTTTTCCTGGTTTGGCCCGGTCAGTCCTTCTATTATTACCTTGATTTCAATCGCCACCCTTTAAGCTTCCAGATAATCTCTATTGCCACTTTGATAATCCTCTCTTTTTACAGTATCCGCCTTGGCGCTCAAGTGTATTCCCATGAAGATTTCCATACTATGGCGGAGTGGCTTAATCTTACCCCCACCACTGCAGCTGCTTTGCTGTGGGGAAAGATTGTTCTCTCTTTTTTTCACACCCTCTTTTTGCTCACCCTTTCACTGCCCTTCCTGCTGGCGGGCTTAAGCATTTCAGGGTTGTCTATCTCTGAGTTTTATTTTTCGCTGCTGGTTGTTTTTACCGCTTCCCTGACCTGCCGCATTATCGGCCTGCTGCTTGCAGCGATTTTGGCGGAGCGCTCCTTTCTGCTTGAGCTCTCCCTGATGCTTTCACTGATAATCCTATATATTCCCCCGATCTCTCTTTTTCCGCAGGCAAGTGCTATTGCCATACTGTTGAATGCAGGCCGGTCAAGCTTCTTCCCGGTTGCGGCTTTCTTTTCCGTCCTTTTCCTGACCGCGATTGTTTTAGTACGGGTGAGATTTTATTTCATCATTCTAAAAGCTAGAAAAGAGACTTTCTAATTAGATCAGCTTCTCTTATAATCTAAGTTGCCTTATGTTGGATAACAGTGTTGCCTTTGAAAAATTGGTAACCACATTTGCCGGCAGAAAGAGGCTGCAGCGCTTGAAATGCTATTGTGTTGACGGAGGTTTCTATGGGCTGCTTTTCTTTCTGCTCATTACTATTATCCGTATTTTCGGACCTGTTAAGATCCTGCCGTTAAATAATTACCTCTGGGAGCTGGGCCTGGTTCTTGCAATCGCTGTGATTTTCGCCGCGGCCTGGGCCCTGGCCGGGCCCATCGATCGGCAGCAGCTGCTCATCAACGCTGACCGCAGGTTAGAGCTCGAGGAGCGGTTGAGTACCGCCGATGAGTATTTGAAAAAAGCGGGGGATAACCTGTTCTCCACGCTGCTGATAGAGGACGCAGTTGCCAGGGCGCACAATATTGAAAAAAGTAGGCTTTATAAGACTAAATATCCGGGCCGCCTCAAGTATTATCCTCTGCTTATAGCCGGAATACTCCTACTCTCCATTCTTAAACCGGGACTTGCCGCCACAGATGAGTTGATGGATTTGGGTCAAAGGATTGAAAGTTCCTCCAGGCTGCTGGCGGCCAGGGCCGGCGAAAAAAGCCTTGACGATACTCTCTTTGAAGAGATGCGCCGCTTTGGGGAAGAACTGCAGAAGGGGAGGGTGGCCGAGCAGGAGGCTTTAGAGAGGGCTGCGGAAATGGCCGAGCTGCTGCAGCAGCGTATTGAGAACCTGGAGAGGTGCTCTCTCTCAGCTGAGCAGAACAAAGCTGCTGATTCACTGGGGCTGCCGGAAGATGAGGGCGGCATATCGGAACTGGAAAAGGAATTGATGGATCTGCAGGCCGTTGAGCTTCAGCCCCTGGAGCTTCAGGAGCGGAGCGGGTTGGAGCTTATGCAGAGCAAACCGGAAGAGTTGGCGCAGGCCGAAATTCTGGTGGAGCTGGAAGATTTAAACGCTGTCCGGGAGCTGCTGAAAAATTTCCTGTCAGCGCAAAAAGGGAAGAATGGTCTTTCCGCACCGCCAGCTTCCATGGCGGGTGGTAGTCTTAAGGAAGAGGGGGAAGAGTCCATGCAGCAAAATGGCACTGCCGGGGCCGCCGGTAATGAAAAGGTGGAAGATCAGAGAGATACAGCCAAATCACTGCTGAAAAGTTCCGACCAGGGTGTTTCCCGGGTAGAGGGTGCGGCTGATTGGCAGGAAACCAAAAAAATAATCCTGCGTTCACTGCCCCCCGGGGGTAAGTCGACTATCTCGGAAGAGAAAAAGCTAATTGATTTCCGGAGAGAGGTTGAAGAGGTGATCAGGAAGGAGGAAGTTCCCCTGAATTATCGGGAGTATATAAAGAACTATTTTTTAAAAATCGGCCTTGTTCAGAATTGAAGATAGGAAATTATATGGCAAATAAGCTAAGCGAAAAAGATGTATCAGCCGGGGTGGAGGACTTTAAAGAGAGTTACCGCCGTATAAAAGAGGAGATTTCCCGCATGATTGTGGGCCAGGAGGATATAATCGACGGTATTCTTATCTCTCTTTTCTGCGGCGGACATGCGCTGCTTGAGGGCATTCCCGGATTGGGAAAGACCTCGATAATTAAAAGTCTTGGCGAGGTTCTGGCCTTAGATACTTCTAGAATTCAATTTACTCCCGATCTTATGCCGGCGGATATAATCGGCACCAACATTCTTATGCAGGATGAGCAGGGCAAAAGGCATTTCCAGTTTCAAAAGGGACCTCTCTTTGCCAATATCGTGCTGGCGGATGAGATAAACCGTGCCACACCAAAAACCCAGTCCGCGCTCTTAGAGGCTATGCAGGAGCAGCGAATAACCGTAAGCGGCAAAACCTACCGGTTGCCACCACCCTTTATTGTGCTTGCCACTCAAAATCCAATTGAAATGGAAGGGACCTATCCCCTGCCCGAGGCGCAGATGGACCGGTTTTTCTTTAAATTAATAGTTGAATATCCTTCATTAGAGCAGATGTCGGAAATCCTGGATAAAACCACCTGTGATTACCAGGCTGATCTCAAAAAGATCGTGGATTCTGTTCTTATTGAAGAGGCAAAAAAGCTGATCCGTTTGGTGCCCCTGGCGAGCCATGTTAAAGATTATTGTGTGCGCTTAACTCAAGGCACCCGCCCGGGCACGGAATACAGCTCCGCCATGGCGGGAAAATATATTCGCTATGGCTCCAGCCCCAGGGGTGCCCAGAGCCTGGTGATGGCGGGAAAGGTAAAAGCCCTGCTCGCGGGGCGCTTTAATGTCAGTTTCGAAGATATACAGCGTGTGGTTCAGCCCAGTCTGCGCCACAGGATAATATTAAATTTTGAAGGAGAGGCGGAAGGGATAACAGTAGAAAGCATTCTTGATGATATTCTTGCTCACACCCCCGAGGTTGCTGATGGAAAAAAGCCCGCTTCTTGAGGCGAAATTTTTAAGAAAACTGGAATATCTCTCCCTTGTCTCACGCCGTGTACACCGCGGCTCAACCCGGGGTGAGCATAGTGTTTACCGGCGGGGAAGTAGCCTGGAGTTCAGTGATTACCGCAATTACCAGGCGGGTGATGATATCCGCTACCTGGATTGGAATCTGTACAGCCGTCTGGACAAGCTTTTTATAAAGCAGTTTATTACCGAAGAGGACTTAACCATACATCTGCTCATCGATACCAGCGCTTCCATGTCTTCCGGAGATAAAATGGAGTATGCCAGGAAGGTGGCTGCTGCTTTGGGATATATCGGAATTATCAACCTGGACCGGGTAGGGGTATCCACTTTTGCCTCGGGTCTTTAAGGATCCCTGCCGCCCCAGAGAAGCAGGCAGCAGATATTCTCTCTATTTAAATTTCTGGAGGGGGTAGCCCCGGCAGGTGAAACCCGCTTCAACCAGTCCCTGCTGGCATACTCAAAACTTTACAAAAGGCCGGGCCTGGCAATAATAATAAGTGACCTGCTCGATGCTCAGGGTTTTGAACAGGGGCTTAAAGAGCTTCTCTACCGTAAATTTGATATTGTGCTGATCCAAATTCTGTCAGAGGAGGAAATTGAGCCGCAATTTTCCGGCGATGCCAGGCTGATAGACCTGGAAACCGGGGCTCAGCGCAGCCTGCTGATCGATAAGCAACTCTTGAGATTCTACCGTGACCGGACTTTTAAGTTTTTTACGAGAATTGAGGAGTTCTCTCTGGAGCGGGGGATTGAATATCTGCGAACCAGCACGGTGGTGCCCTTTGAAGACCTGATCCTTAAATACTTGAGCCAGGGACTCCACCTGCGATGAATCTGGGAAACCCGGGGGTTTTATGGCTGCTCTTTCTCTTGCCACTTTTAATTTTACTGCACCTGGTTCGTAAAAAGCGTCCCACAATGGTAGTTTCTTCTCTTTTGTTCTGGGAGCAGGTTGTAAGAGAAAACAGCTCAAGGCTCTTATTCCGGCGTCTCCGGCGCAACCTGCCATTGCTTTTCCAGCTCCTGGCTGTTGCCCTGCTGATCTTGAGCCTGGCCGATCCCTTTGTTCTCCTTCCGCAGGAAGATAAGAATGTGATACTGATCCTCGATACCACGGCCAGTATGAAGGCCGGGGAAAGAGGGGATGCACGTTTTGAGGAAGCCAGGCGTAGAGCCCTGGCAGTGCTGGCTGATCTGGGCAAGTCGAGCCAGATGCTGATTATCGAGGCCGGCCGGAAACCACGGCTGAAGAGCTCTTTTATCAAAGACCGGCTAGCCTTGCGCGGAATAATTAATGACTATACTCCCACAGATGAAGCGGGAGATATGGGTGCAGCCCTGGTAACCGCGCTTGCCTTTGCCCGGGAAGATGATCAGATTGTGGTTGTCACCGACGGCGCTTATGATAATCTGAAAGTTCCTGCTTTAAAGAAAAGAGAGGTCCGCTTTGAGCTGGTTGGGGAGAGCGGCCTTAACAGCGGTATAACCCAGTTTCGATTCCGGCAAACCTATGGTTCCCCTGAGCAGTTTGAAGTGCTTATTACCGTGGCCAATTTCAGCCGGCAGCCCATTGAGGCTCATCTGGAATTGTTCATGGATCAGAGTTTGATATTTGATCAGACTTTAAGTCTCGGAGCCGGGGAAGAAAAGGACCTGATCTTTCCCTATTCCGGTATTATCGGTGAAAGGGCGGAGGTCTTTTTAGACTATGATGATGACCTTGAGGTTGATAATCATGCTTATGCGGTTTTCTCAACCATTAAGGAAATTCAGGTGCTCCTGGTCGGCGAAGATAATATATTTCTGCGGAGCCTGCTGGAATCCTATCCTCGAGTAGTGCTTACACAGATAAAAGAGGCTGAAAAAATTTTTGAGAATAAAGATATTCTTATTTTTGATGGGGTGGCGCCTCCCTTTCCCTTAAAAGGAAATGTTGTGCTCATCGATACGCTGGCAGCGGGTGTACCCATAAGACTGCTGGGGCAGGTCCGTGCTCCAGGGAAACTTAAGTGGCGGAAGAACCATCCGCTTATGAGCTCTCTTGAGCTTACCGATCTGAATATCTTCCAGGCCCAGTCTATAGCTGTGGGTAAAGGGGTGGAAACCCTGCTCGACTCCGGGAGCACTCCCCTGATCTCTCTCTATGAAGAAGATGAGCTTAAGGTAATCCACATCGGTTTTGATTTCAGAAAATCTGATTTTCCCCTGCGGGTGGCTTTTCCGGTTTTCTGGGGAAATATATTTAACTGGTTCTATTCCGGGGAATTAGCAGAGAGCTCCAGCCAGATTCAAACCGGAGACCCGCTGCCTGTAAAACTGGGCGGCAAACCAGGTGAGACTACCATGCAGCGGCCAGATGGCAGGGTTGAGATTCTGGAAGGGCAGAATATTTTCTATACCGATACCCGGATAGCGGGTTTTTACCGCGCAGCAAAGGGGCCGGAAAGCAAGAGTTTTGCCGTTAATCTGTTGAATCATAATGAATCAAATATTAATCGTCGCCATCAGGGGTCCGGCCGGGCGGAAGGAGAAAGAAAGGGGAGAGTATCCGGGACTCCGAGTATAGCCATTGCAGATAAAGCGCCTCGATCTCTCTGGAAATTCGCCGCCTTGCTGGTGCTGCTTCTCTTACTGGCGGAATGGTATTTCTGGGCTAGAGAAGCATGAATATAAACTTTCTTGAACCTGAATATCTTTTTTTGCTGGTTGCGCTGCCGCTCCTTTATTTCTTCTATAGAAGGGCAAAAAAGATATTCCTGGGTCTACGCTCCCTGACCCTGCTGCTGATCATTTTAAGTCTTGCCGGCCTCAGCTACTCACGCTATCTGGAGCGGGTTAACCTGATATTTCTCCTTGATGTGTCTGACAGTGTAGGTTTGAAAAACAGGCAGATGGCATTGGCGGTAATAGAAGATATCTTAAGGGAGAAAAAACCAGGGGACAGGGCCGGGCTGGTAGTGTTTGGGGCCGAGGCTTCGGTAGATACCACGCCCGGCAGTAATATCACTGCCTTTGATATAACCTCGGAAGTCGCCAGCGAAGCTACGGATATCGGGGGTGCTATCCAGCTGGCCCTGGCAGCCTTTCCGGAGAGGGGAATAAAGCGAATATTGCTGTTAAGTGACGGCAATGAGAACCTGGGGAACGCAATGGACATGGCTACAAATGCCAGGGCTCTGGGTGTGGAGATAAATGCCCTGCCCTTGATCCCGGAGAGCTCAAAACAGGAGGTCTATCTAAAAGAAATTTCTGCGCCTGAGAGCATTAAAGCCGGTCAGAGCCATGAGATTAGTGTAATCATTGGCAGCAGCCATGATACTCAAGGAAGTCTCACCTTTTTAAAGGACGGCAGTTACGCAGGTGAGGATGAGGTAATATTAGAGGCCGGAGAAAATGAGCTTATCTACCTGAATACTTTTGCAGAAAGCGGGCTGCACAAATACTCTATCCTGGTGCAGGCGGCCGGCGATAGAGTGCTGGAAAACAACCGCGGTGATATTTTCATACAGGTAGCGGGAAAACCTTCTCTCCTTTATATCTCTCCTGAAAAATCGGTTTCAAAGGAGCTGGTCCAGGCGCTCAATAATCAGGGCATCCATCTGGAGGTGGGAACAAAAGAGAAGCTGCCTGACAGCTACAGCGGCCTGGTTAAATACGACGGTATAATCTTTGATAATGTGCCGGGTTTTGATCTTTCCTTTGCCCGGATGGAACTTATTGAACGCTATATTCAGGATATGGGAGGCGGCTTCTTAATGATCGGCGGCGAAAACAGCTTTGGCGCCGGCGGTTACTATAAAACCCCCCTGGAGCGTTCCCTGCCTGTGGATATGGATGCCACCTCCAGCTTAAACACCCCCAGCCTGGTGCTGGTTAT
>Ga0114923_10000517_pt1 | contig 30355 bp, 25 predicted proteins | sample SumtaG_FD_89578 | JGI IMG/M metagenome (GOLD analysis project Ga0114923, IMG submission 89578) | Deep subsurface microbial communities from Indian Ocean to uncover new lineages of life (NeLLi) - Sumatra_00157 metaG | ecosystem: Environmental > Aquatic > Marine > Oceanic > Sediment | place: near... | reverse complement strand
GTATGGAATTTGTATCTTCATCGCTGCGAAAGACAAAACCTGGATGCCAATCACCCGTTGTGCCGTTACAGTCGATGATGCAGTTTTCCGGGCCATTTTCACTTTTGACTGTTATGGCTTTTCCAAGGAAGTCTATATTGCGGTTGCCGGTGCCGGTGTATCTGCCGTCTTTTACAAGGACGGTATCGCTGTGGTTGGCGGTGTTTATGGCGGCCTGGATGTTATCGAAATCGGCTGGGCCATCGTCGTCAACGGTGATGGTTTTGGCGATGCAGGGGCAGGTGAAGATTAGAGATACGCAGATTAAGATTATCTTTCTCATCTTTCACTCCTTTTTCATTGATTTGGGGGTATTATCAATTTATTAGATGCGCAAAAGGTTTTTGCTGTTCTGTTTTTGCAGCATTATTTTGCGGATTTCTGGTATTTTTTTTCAAAAGGTTTCTGGGGGTGCTGGAGAGGGATTTTAATCAATGATTGATTATTGTTGGTGGGATTGGTTATAATTCGTGGCGGTAAGGTTATAAGGAGAGAGAAAAGTGAGAGTGTTTAAGGTATTGATTGTGGTCCTTGTGGGAGCAGGGATTCTGTGGGGAGCGGAACAATTAGAAGATGGGAAGGAGAACGAAATGAGTATTAATATTCAGTGGCTGGGACATGCGAGTTTTAAGATATGGACGGAAGAATCGGTGGTTTATATCGACCCGTGGAAGTTGAAGGATGTGGAGGACAAAGCTGATGTAGTTCTGGTGAGTCACGGTCATTTCGACCATTACTCGGCGCAGGACGTGAAGAAGGTCGCGGGAGAAGAGACGAAGCTTATATCGTCGGCGGACGTTATCGAGCAGGAAAAGAGAGGGCAGGTGTTAGAGCCGGGTGAAACGATAGAGGTCGGCGAGGTGAAGGTGACGGGAGTGGCGGCGTATAATCCGAAGAAGCAGTTTCATCCGAAGCAGAACAAGTGGCTGGGTTTTGTTGTGGAGGTTGAGTCGGTTAAGATATATTACGCGGGCGATACGGATTTGACGGAGGAGATGAAGGAGCTGGAAGGGATAGATGTTGCGCTATTGCCGGTCGGTGGCACGTATACGATGGACGCGAAGGCGGCGGCGGAGGCGGTCAAGGCGATGAAGCCGAAGGTGGCGGTGCCTTATCACTGGGGCGATATAGTTGGTGAGGAGAGTGACGCGAAGCGGTTTTCGGATTTAGCGGACTGCGAGGTACTTGTTCTACAGGCGGGCCAGAGCGTGACGCTGTCGGATATCTTAGAGTGAGATATAAGTTCAGCCTTGAGAAGAAAGAAGGAGAATGGCTGATAGTCAGTTCAGAAGAATATTAGAGTTGCGCAGATTCTGCGCAGCTATTTTTGTCCCTCCGGTTTTTGAAACGCATTTCAGTCTGTTTTAGAAATCCGGAGAAATGTCATGCTCAACAGCGACAGGTTCCTGCGGTGCCTCTTCGAAGATCTGCTGCTGGTCCTGGTTGTTTTGCTCGATTGGTGGAGATTCTTCAGGGGGCTGTTCGGGTTCCTGTGGGGGCTTTAAGGCGTTGATGATTTTCTCGAACAAGTTCCACATTTTGCAACTCCTTAACAAATACTTTGTTCAGCTCGCGTTGAGAATATTTTTGAGCACACAACGCGCGGCGAACGACGTTACGGTTTTTTCAGACTAATAATATGGTTTTAGTTCTATATATGTAATCGGCGAGATTTGGTTTAAAACTTTATCGGACAGGGGTGTAAATTGAGCGTAGAGGTGGTTTTGGAGGAAGAAAAGTGCCCTGCCGCCCTTTTATGGCCGATTTTGATTTTTTAGTATTTTTCAGTTCTGAAGGCGGCAGCTGGCAGGCCGCAGGAGTTTATGAGGTTTGGTTCGGCTTCTTCGTGCCAGGCGAACCTTACAGCGGTTGATTGTGGGACTTTTTCACTTTGTACGATGACGGTGTCACCGTTGATTTCGGCTTTTGCTTTTTTGAAGACTTTGTCAGGGCCTGCGATTTCGAACCAGGTAAGCGGCATGCCGTCGGCTGAACGGAGGCCTTCGGCGACGTGGTCGAAGTGGATTCTGATTTTGTCGCCTTCGACGGAGTGAGATTTGTAGAGGGGACCTGAGTAGACGATGTCGGAGAAGCCGTAGGTTTTCGCGAGTGCCCAGAGAGCGAGGCGTTTTCCGACGTCCTGTTTGTTTTTGGGGTGGATGTCATCCAGGTCGGAGATATCGAGGGTGACGGCCATGCCGGTATTGGGGATTTTGAGTGCTTCGGTTTGCGCTTCCCAGAGTAGAGGTACGCGCTGCGGGTCCGGTATTCCCCAGCGGTAACGGAAAGGCGCGATTTGCACGTAGTAGAATGGGAAGTCTCCCTGTTTCCAGAGATTTCTCCAGCCGGTTATGAGGGCGTTCATTTTGTGGTAATAGAGCATGCCATCGGAGAGGTTCGCTTCTCCCTGATACCAGATTGCGCCTCGGATTGCGAAAGGGATGAGCGGGTGAATCATTGCGTTGTAGAGGCCTGTGGGTTTTTTTGAGTCGTCGAAGAGGTGCGCTGGTAGAGCAGGCGGTGTTGGGGTGATTTGATTATTTTGGAAATCTTTTCTCGCGGAAGTGAGCCATGTTTCAAATTTAGTTAGAGTTTTTTCGACCTGTTCGTTGTATTTTTGGTCGGCCTGTTTTATTTGTTCCAGTATATCGCTCAATTCGGGTACGGAGGCGAAGCCTTCGGGCGGTGTCCAGGTTTCGATGGGAGTGCCGCCCCAGGAGGAGGCGATGAGTCCGACGGGGACGTTTAGCTCTTTGTGTATTTCTCGTCCGAAGAAGTAGGCAACGGCGGAGAATCCACGTGGCCAGCCCTCCCAGACGTTGTCGGTGTAGATGTTTTTCGGGTTGCATATTTTCCATTGTCCGTCTACGTCATCGAGTGGTCGGTGTGAGGTTTTTCTTTTGACGTTGAAGAGTCTGATATTTGGGTAGTTTGCGTTTGCAACTTCGGTTTTTGTGTTTGTTATAAGGCCGAGACCCATTTCCATGTTTGACTGTCCGGAGCAGAGCCAGAGTTCGCCTACCAGGATATCGGTGAGTGTTACCGTGTTGTTTGCGGCTATTGTCATTTCGAAGGGCCCGCCAGCTTTTTGCGGCGGCAGGTGCGCGAGCCACTTCCCGTCGCTGTCGGCAGTAGTGGTTACAGTGTTATTGTTGAAAGTGAGAGTGATTTTTTCAGCTGGTTGTGCCCAACCCCAGACGGGGATTTGTATGTCACGCTGAAGGACCATTTTGTCGGTGAAGACGTGCGGTAGTTTTACGTCGGCACGTGCGGAGGTAAAGACGGCCAAAAGGACTATTAGCGTTGCGGCGTTTATTATAACTTTTCGAGGGGTGGTCGTTTTCACTTTTTTATCCTTTCGTGAATGGCCGCTCACAGCGGAGCAGCAGGCAATTAACAATAAAGGTTTTTAAGTGTAATACGGGGATTATAACAGAGAAGAAAATCAAATCAATGAGTAAGGTCATAAAGATTTTGCGGGTTTATTATGTTTTTCAAGGGGCGGGAAATTCTGTACAATGTTCGGGCGTTGACAGTGCGTTGTTTTTTAAGGGCAGAAAGATGGAAGTTAAGATTGAGGAAAGAATCGAGGAGTTTGTCAAGGCTGGTCGGCGAGTGGGGTCGTACGGTCTTTTGCGTTGCAGCAGCGGGAACATGTCGCGGCGTATCGAGGATGGTCTGGTGTTGCTTTCGTCGAGCGGTTCGTGGCTGGGTGAGATTACATCGGAAGAGGTGGCGGTATGCAGGCTTCAAGACGGGCAGAGCATCAACGGGAAGAAGGCGACGGTTGAAAGCAAGTTTCATCTGGGGATTTTGCGAAAGCGGGCGGATGTAAACGTGGTTCTGCATTTTCAAAGTCCATATGCTTTGGCGGTGGCGTGCAGCAAGTGTCGGGACTATAATTTTTTTCTCATACCGGCGACGGCGTTTTACGTAGGAGAGCCAGCGATAGTGGATTACCTTCGGCCCGGTTCTGCGGAGTTAGCGGAGGCGGTGGTTAGTGCGTCAGAGGAACACGATATGATTATTATGCGTAAACACGGCGCGGTAACCGTCGGGAAGGACTTTAATGACGTGATACAGAAAGCGATGTTTTTTGAACTGGTTTGCGAGGTGCTGATTCATCAGCCTAATGTGGAGGCTTTAACAAAAGAAGAGATAGAAGAACTCAAGAAGAATTCTTCAAAAGTATAAGGTCTTTTAATAAGGTGAGCTTTGATGTTAGGTGTATTGTTCGGGCCGAATGAAGTACTTGTAATAGTTATTGTGGCTGTGATTGTGGTTTATTTGATAATGCGTCGCAGGCGGTTCAAAAAATAACTTTTCCCCTGCGGAATTTTGACTTTGCTTTATTGAAAAGCATCAAGTAAGCTTATATTTAAAATCAATCGTATTGGAAATTTTCCATCTAACATTTACTTTAAAGGAGGCTAATTATGGAAACTGCATGGGAACAGGTGCCCGGGGGCAAGTTGAAGGGGACTTTAATATTAGTGGTAGTAATTTTAGTCGTTTTCATTGGGATAATCGCCAGTTCATTGGTGAAGATTAGCGGTGACCAAGTGGGGATAGTGGAGAAGAAGCTATTCGGAGGAGACTTGCCGGACGGCAAGATATTAGCGGTAAAGAGCGAGAACGGGATACAGGCACAGATACTCGCACCGGGCTGGCACGTCAAATGGGCGTGGCAGTACCGTGTGAAGAAGGAAAAGATGATAGAGATAAAGCAGGGTCATGTCGGTCTGCTTCAGACTTCAGACGGTCGCAGTCTGCCGCCTGGTGTTATATATGCGCCGGAGTGGGACGACCCTGAGAATATGTTGAACGCAGCGTATTTTCTGACGGAGGGTCAGGGTTATAAGGGGCCGCAGCTTTCGGTGCTTAAGCCAGGTAAATACCGTCTGAACACGAAGCTGTTTACGGTGACATCTGTTCCAGTTGTGAATGTTCAGGTAGGTACTGTGGCGGTTGTTAAGAGTAACGTCGGAAACGTAATGGAAACGGAGGAGCGTCTTGTAGAAGTTGGCCAGCGAGGTATATGGAACAAGCCTCTGGGAGAAGGAGAATACTACCTGAACACGAAGGCGTATGAAGTTACGATGATAAGCATTCGCCAGGTCAAGGTGAGCTATACAGCGCAGCGTGAGCCCGGCGAAAAGACAAAGTACCAGCCCATGCAGCCAATAACGGTGCGCAGCGCGGACGGATTTACTTTTCCGGTTGATGTAAGGATAACATACAAGATTGAAAGCAAGAACGCGCCGCAAGTAGTGGCGATGATAGGGGACGACGAGCTTGTACTGACGAAGATCGTCACACCGAGGGTTCGTTCGGTTTTCCGCGACAACGCCGAGAAGGTCAAGGCACTGGATTATATTCAGCACCGTTCGGACCAGGGCAAGAAAAGCACGGAGATGTTAAAAGATGAGCTTGGGAAGTACGGAGTTAAGATTCTTGAAATCAGTATCGGTAACGTGGGGGACGAGAAGACCCTTGGTTCATTGCTGAAGACACAAACGGACCGTGAGATAGCGGTACAGGAGCAGAAGACATTTGTAGAACAGCAAAAGGCAGCGGAGCAACAAAAGGCACTGAAGAAGACACAACAGGAAGCAGAAGAGGAGATGCGACTGGCGACGGCTGCTTATGGGGTTAAGATTGCCGAGCAGGACAAGCAGAAGGTGATAATCGCGGCGCAAGCTGAAGCCGAGCAGATTCAGATAGTTGCGGACGCGAAGGCTCGAGCTTATAGGTTGATATCAGAGGTTATCGGGCCGAATAACGCGGCACTGCTTGAGATTATGAAGCAGGTAGCGACGGACAACATCCAGATAACGCCGGAGGTGATGGTCGGCGGAGGCGGAGGCGGTATGACAGACGCATTGATGGGTACCATTTTAAAAGGCATGCTCAACAAGGACGGAACGATTAAGAAATAATTTTTCCAGTTAGAAAGCAGAAATGCGAAGCCCCGGCTATTATTAGAGTCGGGGCTTTTTTTGTGAATGGGATTCAAAGTAAGAGAATTCGGGACTTTTATCTTAGCACGAGTCGGGGAAGATTTCATCAGCGATATCGGTGCCGACATGGGTCGCGTAATAGCTTCTCATAGCGTTTGTTCCGCCGGTCTGGAATTTATTCATCGAGGAAAAGACACCGGTTTTCATAAGGAACAAAACGGCGAGGCAGGCGGCGGTGTTTACAATTGAGCTTCTGTATTTTCGAGATTTTTCAATAAGGCTGGGCTCGGGTTTTATACTTTTTAGTCTTTGTGCCTTTGGTATGTTGCGGAGGCTGTGTTTTAGCACGCTGATGGCCTGGGTATTTGCGCGCATCCACAAATCGAGCCTGTGGGGATGGGATTTAATGAGAGAAAGTGCGAGGCTGACTTTGCCAAAATCAGCGAGGCGCTTTTGACATCTGGGACAAGAGGCAATATGGTTCTGGAGCCAATTGGAACTGAAACCAACACAGCTGTTGACAATCTCAGAGAGCCGGGTCCTGACGCTTTTGCAGTTAGTTTTTGTTTTTTTCGTTTTCATTTTTCAAACTTCTTCTTTCTTCATCCACACAGCTAACAACCGAACCGCTTTACAACGATAAACCCTGGCGGTAGCCGATTTTATTTTCAATATTTTAGCAACCTGTGCATATGACAACTCTGCCAGGTCGTGAAGAGTTACGACGGTTCTTAGATGTTCGGGCAACTGGGCAATACAACACCTTAAAGACTCCTGCAATTGTCGGGCATCAAGCTCACCGGCGGGAGAACTCACGACCCTGTCGGCCTGAGCGTTAGCGAGATTTTTCTTTTCTATAATTCTGCGTCTTAACATTGATATGGCAACGTTGGCTGCCGAGCGGAAGAGGTAAGCCCTGACATTTTCGGGCTTTTGACCAAAGTCGTAATGAGCAAGCCGCAGGAACGTGCTCTGGTACACGTCACAGACATCCTGTTCGTTTCCAAGAATTCGCCAAAGCATGGTGATAAGCTCACGGCCGTTACGCTGCATGGCAGAGAGCAACCACGCCTGAGTTCCGGTTAGGGACTCAGGTACGGCAAAATCCCAAACAAGAGCACAACTTTCTGCTTTGCCAATCATTAAGAACCGCCTGGTTTTTTGCTTTTAGTTCTATTATATAAAACGCCGTGCCAGACAATATGTTAGTAAAAATTTTGTAAAAAAGTTAAAAAACTCTGATTTTTTTAGATAACACCGGCACAAAGCTGTGCGTCTTAGTATGTGAATGAGGGGGAAAAGTGGTTTTAAGACGGAAAAACGGCGAAAAAATGGGTTTAAACACTGACAAAAACAATTCTAAAGGCAAAAAAACAGGTGCTCAGAATATTGTATCATTAGTAGATGAACTGCTGAAAAAGGCGGTAAACTGCGGTGCAAGCGATATACATTTCGAGCCGACGGGCAGCGAACTGGCAGTAAAGTTTCGGCTGGACGGGGTTTTAGAGACAATCGAGAAGCTGCCAAAATCACTTTGCGAGAACGTGATTGCGAGGCTGAAGGTTTTAGGAGGGCTTTTGACGTATCGCAACGACATACCGCAGGAGGGAAGGATTGAAATCGACGGGGGCCAGGAGGCGGAAGTGATAGACGAGCGTCTTTCGATATTTCCAACCATACACGGGCAGCGTGCGGTGGTTCGGCTTTTTTATCAGCACGAGGAACTAACAGACCTGGAGCGGTTAGGGTTTTCAAAACATATTTATTCGACACTGAAGCGAATCGCGGTGAAGAACCAGGGAGTATTGCTGCTTACGGGGCCTGCGGGCAGCGGCAAGAGCACGACGCTGGCGGCGCTTTTGAGGTATATACTGAAGAACTTTCCGGGCAAAAGCATTGTGACTCTCGAGGACCCGGTAGAGATAAGAGTGGAGGGGGTGACACAGGTGCAGATAACGCCTCATGGGGAGATGACTTTTCCGACGGCACTTCGGTCACTGCTGCGGCAGGACCCACAGGTACTGATGATTGGAGAAATTCGCGACGCGGAGACGGCAAAGATAGCGATTGAGGCGGGTTTGACGGGTCATTTTTTGATGAGTACGATGCACAGCGGGACACCGGCGGGAGGTTTTTTGAGGCTGCTGGAGATGGGGATCGAACCATATCAGGTGACATCGAGCGTTTCGGCGATTCTGAACCAGAGGCTTGTCAGGAAACTTTGCCCCAAGTGTAAAAGAAAAAGCAAGGGCGGCTTGTTCGAAGCGGCCAGCTGCCGAGAGTGTCTTGAGACAGGTTACAGAGGCCGGGTGCTGATTTCAGAAATAGTCGAGCTGGACGGGGAACTTCGCAAGGCGATATTAGCAAAGGCGGACATGGATGAGCTCGAGGAGATACTTGAAAAAAGAGGCCATATGAATATGGTGCAGGACGGCAACCAGTTGGTGAGTAAGGGGATAACGACGCAGGAAGAAGTGAACAACGTTTGCGGAATTTTTTGTGAGGACTGATTTTTTAAAACCACAGTCGGGGCAGGAAAAAAATGGCTATATTTGAATATAACGCGTTGACATCGGCGGGCAGGCTGATGAAGGGGACGATAGAGGCGGGCACAGATGAAGAGGCGAATGAACTTCTGACAGGGATGCAGCTTACGGTAAACTCGGTAGAAAAGGCCAAGGCGAAAAGGCCGAAGACAGCAATAGGCAGAAGCGAATTTATGCTTTTCAACCAGCAGCTTGCATCGATAACGAAGGCGGGTATTCCGCTGGAAAGAGGGCTTCGAGAACTGGCAAACGATATCGCCTCGAGAAAAATGCGAAAGCTCGTGGAGGAGATAGCTGGCGAGCTCGAATCAGGGGTGGGCATCGAGGAGGCGTTCGAGAAGAGGCAGAAGGCATTTCCTCCCTTGTACGGACGGATATTGAAAGCGGGCATTGAGACAGGCAGACTGAGCGAGATGCTGACCAGCCTGAACAGGCACCTTGAGATAACCAATCAAACGAGGCGGATAATTTTCGAAGCAATAAGCTATCCAGCGGTCATCTTTGTGCTGGCGGCGATTATTATAACGGGCGTACTGTTTTTTATAATCCCGATGTATGAGGAAGTGCTTACAGATATGTTGGAGGGCGCCATGTTAAACGTGATAACGCGTTGCTTTTTTGTTATGTCACACAATGTATTGGGCTTCTGGGCTGGGGCGGGAGTTCTTATTGCCGTTTTGATTTTCCTGTTTACAACGCTCTCATCGTTCGCTGAAGGCCGCAGATTCAAGGAATCGATTTTATTGAGAATTCCGGTTCTCGGCAGGGTGTATCACAGCAGTATTTTGAGCAAGATGGCTGAGGCGATGGCGATGATGGTAGCGGCCGGGTGCGACATGCCAGCGTGCCTTAGGTTGAGTGCGGGCGCATCGGGCAGCGAAAGGCTCATAGCCGAAAGTGAGCCGATTGCCGCGCAAATCGAACAGGGGAAAAATATTCTCGAAGCGGGGCAGTTTTGCAGCGTGATACCGAGGCTATTTTTGTATTCGATACAGCTGGGCACACAGCGCAACGAACTCCAGGACAATCTATACAGCCTGGGGCAGATGTATGCCGAGCAGGCACGATGCGGTCAGTCACGATTACAGGCTATTTTGCTGCCTATAATGCTGGTCGTGGTAGGCGGGTTTATAATGCTTGCGGTCCTTGCGATGTTTTTGCCCATGATACAAATTGTTACGGGTTTGTCCGGATAATAACCGGTGGGAAGATGCTGATAACTTCAGTCGCATTATTATTGTTGGTTTTCTATGCATGGCTCGGCTTTAAGAAGCCGGGTATCGCACTTGTTACGTGTCCGTTTGTAAGCGCGGGCCTTTTCGGTATTTCGTACGATAATGACTTAATATTTGCCGCGGCGGTTGCAATAATTATTTTTATCGCAACACTAACAATCGTAGCATTATCAGGGGTAAAAGGTGAACGGGCGAGATGGCCAAAGATAATCGCAAGGTCGATATTTTCGGTGTTATTAGTTTTGGTCTGGCTTGGGTTGATGGCTGCCGGATTTTACTTTTTATACTTGTCCATATTATTTGTTTTTCTAACAGCACTGATTATAAGGTATTTACTAATGTCGCGTCATGTGACAGCACTCTATGTTATTTCAACAATCGGCTCGAGCATGCGACAGAACCTGCCTTTGCCCATGGCTCTTGAGATGGCGGCAAGCGGCCGGCAGGATGTAAGGGCGCGAATACTCAGGAAGATACAGAAGTGGCTTATCGAGGGCTATTCGCTAAGTGAATCGATAAAGCGGGGCTATCCGAAATGTCCGGGTTACGCAGTGGGTATGATAGCGGCAGCGGAAAAGATTGGGCAGCTTCCAGCGGCCCTTAGCACAATTGAAGCGGACATGGTCGCAAAAGCGGACGAAAGCAGGAAAATCAGGCCTCTTAATTTTTATCTGGCTTACGCGGTAATAGTAACAATTATTATGCTTTTTCTGGTGCTCGGGCTAATGACATTTGTTATTCCGCAGTTTAACAGTATACTGACAGAGATGCTGGAGGGAGCACCACGACCATCTTCCACCGGCTTGTTGCTCGATACAACTATTTTCATCACGGCCAATATAGGCTGGTTAATCGGGCTGGTGATGGCGGTTATAGCGCCTGGATTGATAGCTTTTTATATTCGCACAAAGTTTCGTTCTCGCCAGCCCGGGAAACCTTACCTGACTTCACGAATCGGCGATTTTATCAAATGGCATCTGCCGGTCCTGCACTGGTTCGAGAAGAATTATTCGATGATTAACACGGTCGAGCTTTTGCGGGTTTCGCTCGGTGCAGGCTGTACGGTCAACAAGGCGATTTCGAATACACTCGGCCTGGACGTTAATAACTGTTTTAGAAAAAAACTCGGCAAATGGCTGAAGAAAGTCCAGGGCGGTGAAAATATTTCAGAATCAGCGCGAGAAAGCGGTCTCGGCGGCACTTTGGCGTGGGCCTTTGACGATAAGGTCAACAGCGGCAATACCCTGGCCATCTTAGAGACGCTGGAGGACGTCGGCCGCTCGAATTACGGATACAGGGTAAACCTTGCGAGGTTTATAATATGGCCCTGCATAACGATTTTCGTGGGAACGATGGTGGGTTTTGTGGTTTACGCGATATTCTCACCGATGGTTTTAATTATCACAGGCTTGTCAATGTGGTGAGAAGAGAAAGAACCGTGATTGATAAAAACAGAAAATACAGAGGCTTTTTCTTTACAGAACTGGTGGTTTCGCTGACCATTTTAGGGGTCATTCTGGTCGGGCTTGCGATGTCACTGGACGGCATCAGGAGGTTCAACGGCTATCAGCTTGTAAGGCAGCGGTGCGTATCAGCTGCGCGGGCCGAACTTGACAGTATCGCGATGACGGGCAAAGCGATAGATGAAAGTGATTTCGAACGGCTGTGGCCGAAAATGAGTGTTTCGATTGAGGAGTCGGAAGGTACGGGGCAATGGGAGGGGATGCAGCTTGTTCGGGTAACAACGAGTGCCGAAAGTTTTAATAATAACGTTGAAATAAGATTGGGCAGATATTTTGCCGGCGGGACGGGGCGTTAGAGATGCGCAAAGGTTATTTATTAGTTGAGTTGCTTACGGTGATAACAATTCTCGCGATTTTGGGCGGTACCTTTGTTACATTGTCGGGCAAGATAATATTCGGGATTGGGCGCAGCTACCGGCTTATACAGGCAAACACGAGCATGCTGAACATGCTCGGGCAATTGCGGAGCGACGTTAACGGCGGTCGGGGTTTTGCCGAATCTTTCGGCAAGTACAGGGCGGGGGAAGAAACGCTTTTGATTGAATCGGAGGCCGGCGTTATTTGCTATCAATTGAAAGAGGACGAAGTTGCGAGATACGGGCCGGCAGATGTCGAGGGGGTCGATGAGGAGGTTACAATCTGGCCGATACGCAATGGTAAGGTCAAATGGCAGGTATGGCACAAAGGCAACGACGGCTATGCGATGGAGGTGCAGAGCTACATAGAGTACAAAACGAGCGGGCATCTGCAAAAGAAGATGGCCAATTCACATTTGTATTTTGTCGGTTCCTACAAAAAAGCAAGAGACTGAATATGAAAAAGAGAAAACGGAAAGGCTTTATACTGGTAGCTGTTATCGGAGTGCTTGCGGTCGTTGGGATAGGGATGTACGTCCTGATAGGCGGTTCCAATGCTCTTTTATTCCAAAGTAACAGCGTTTATCTCGAAGCGTGTGAGGCGAATCTTACAGCAAGTGGTCTGGCGTGGGCGAAGAAAAACATCAAAGCCGGAAACGAGGAAATCTTCGACACATCAATCGAGCTGGATGTCAGCGATATGAAAATTGGGCGCGGGAGCTTAAACGTCAACATAAGTCGACCGGCAAATAAAAGGCCGGAAGTCCAAATACACAGTTCCTGCAGCCGAGGCAGACAAACTCTAAGCCGCAGGGACAACTACGAAATTGAGCTCTAATGAATCTTTCCGGCCGACGTAGTGAAAATAAAAAGGCCGACTGTAATATGCCGGCCTTTATCTACAAAAATCAATTATTTTACTTGTAGTCTTTGAAAACCTTCATCCATTCGGGCCAGTCGTCCGGCTCTACACCACCTAAGGGGGTCCATGGCCCATCCAGTTTGTATGTCCTGTTCCATTTGAACATCCACAACTCTTTAATTCCTACCTTCCTGACGGTGAAGTCCAAAAACAAGCCGTCGATATAGCCATCGTGCCTGTTTATACAGAAGCGTCCCATAGCACTGGTAGAGTTGGGATGAATATCTTCCGCCGGCGGAGGGTCATCCTGGGACCTGGGCCAGGCGTCAATCCAAGGCGAGTCGAGAAGCAGCGGGATATTGTAGGCCCCCCTAACATTTGAGGTTCTCCACCTAAGAGGCGCTCTCCACAAGTTATTGCCGCTTTCTAGTTCGGTTTTATTGTCTTCCAACCAGCCGTTTATGCCATAACTGCCGCGCACATCTTTGGGCAGCCAGCCGTAGCATTCAGACCACGAAACAAAGGTACTGCCAACTTCCGATCTATCAACATCACAACTGAGCTTGGTTGCCATGGGGCAAACGCAAACGTCTTCATCTTTATAGTACGGCCTTATTGCGTCGAGCCACCAGTGACTGTCTGCTGGGCTCGTCCCATAACCTTTCTGGAAACGGTTTTCGTTAGCCTGCAGATACATTTGATAACAGGTACCGAGCTGCTTGAGGTTTGACTGGCAAATAACGGCTTTTGCCTGTTTTCGCACTCTTGCCAGTGCGGGCATCAATATTGACATCAAAAGTGCAATAATTGCGATTACGACCAGAAGTTCAACAAGGGTAAATGCTTTTGTATTTCTCATAAACCTTCTCTTTCACCACCAAGTTTTCCACATCACGCATATTAAGATGCGCAAAAACCACCACCTGTTCCTCTAATTATCCGCTTTTTTTATAGTTAAGATATAATACCCTATTTTTAAATCTTTGTAAAGACCTTTTTCGGTCAAAAATTTTACCATTTTGCGCAGGCGCCTATTAAGAAATTTAGTATAATATATAATAAGTTAAGATTAATCGGTCAAGTAAGGCCCTGAACATTGAGTATAAAACCATATTTTCAAACGACATTCAATGATATTTAAGGTGACGATATGGAAAAAATTTCCAAACCAAAAGTCATATTATTAATTGAGACTTCCCGGGCATACGGTCGTGCCCTGCTTCGCGGGATTACAAAATACTCCCGCCTCCACGGTCCATGGGTATTCTACAGTGAGCCCGGGGGATTAGAAAAAGTGCTTCCCCACCTGAAGGGCTGGGGCGCGAACGGCATCATCATGCGTGACTCTCGAAAAGGTGAAGAAGTAATCAAGATGGGGGTTCCGGTGATAGTTTCGGTCCACCTCAAAGAGCAAATCTCAGGACTCCCCTTTATCGACACAGATGGTGTCAAGATAGGGGAAATGGCGGCAGAACATCTTCTGAACCGGGGGCTCCAGTGGTTTGGTTTCTGCGGCTATAACGAGTTGCACTGGTCCCGAGTACGGTGTCAAAACTTCGTAAGAAAGATTGCAGAAGCGGGTTTCGACACGAATATCTACAAGCCAAAAGTTTCAAGAAGCCGCTGGTCAGTGGAGAAGGAACAGGCACTTATGGCCGAATGGCTAAAGTCACTGCCAAAGCCGGTGGGTGTGATGACATCCAATGATGACAGAGGGCGACAACTGACGGAGGTGTGCAAGATTGTGGGTTTGCGGGTGCCGGAGGAAGTGGCAATTATCGGAGTGGACAACGACGACTTAGTCTGTGAGTTATCCGACCCGCCACTGTCAAGCGTAGCTCTTAACGTGGAACGTGGAGGTTACGAGGCAGCAGAGCTGCTGGACAGACTGATGAAAGGCGAAAAGATGCGCAACCAGAGCATAATAGTTCCACCGACTCATATTAAGATCAGACAATCGACCGACATTCTGGCTATAGAAGACAAGGACATAATCGAGGCGGTGCGTTTTATTAACGAAAATGCGAAGCATCCGATACGAGTTGGCGAGGTGGCGAATGCGGTAGCTTTGACCCGGCGTACTTTGCAACAGCGATTTCGCAGGAGCCTCAACCGCACGGTACATGATGAAATCAGGCGGACGCGTATGGAGCAGGTTGCCCGAATGCTCGCAGAGACAAACCTGTCGGTATCAGAGATTGCGGTTGCCTTAGGGTATACCGGTGTAGAAAAGATATCACGTTATTTTCGCCGAGAAATGGGAATGACGCCGGTGGCTTACCGGAAGCATCATGGACTTAAATAGTCGAAAGTCAAACCCAACCGATAATTTTGGAAACCTTTTTTACCTTTAGAGGGTTAATATCGCGGTTTTTTAGTGTTAATCCCTGCTGAAGTAAGGTTTTCCAATAATACCACACAGGGAAGATTACAGACGGCCTTGTAGATGAATATGCGCAAAATGGTAAAATTTTCAACCCAAAATGACCTTGACATAAGGGCAAAAAAACCGATAATATACTTGTTAAATAATTTTTAAGTTAACCCCTTCTTGTGAGGAACAAATGTTCAGGGTGGAGGTTAAGGGTGTTTTCAGCCAGACCACAAGCCCGAGGAAGGTTGTTTATTGAAAGCAGTTGAGTGAAAAAGGCGCGGAACTGCCACAATCGTGAAGGTCGTTCGTACTGGTTGTGCGAACAAAGTGGCAGTTTTAGCGCGCTTTGAAAAAAATATTAGATATGTTTATGCGTGGAGTCTAAGAACATTTTAAGGTCATATTTTAAATTAAGGAGAAGGATTATGTCAAAAAAGAATTTATCTTTAACAATTTTTATTTTGGTCATGGCACTGACCGCCAGCGCTTTGGCTCAGCCAACTGTTTATGGTGGAAGGAGGAGTTTCTGGAGCGACCTGGACCCGGCCAACAGCAACTGGAGTGAACCGAACAACTGGTGGACCGTGGATTTTTATTTTACAGATGATAATAATGATGGTGGATGGGACTTCAACCCCGTTTATGAAGAAAAGTGGTATGACAAAGTGGACCAAAATCAGGTCCCTGACATAAACATTACCGCCTACATCGGAAAGGGCGAACTACGCGTGGACTATCCGCCGGAATTAAACTTCGTAATGACCGACCCCACAATTGATTCCGGAACGTTTGACGCCAATTATCTTAATCTTGGTGGGGGCAATAGTGCTGTTTCCACACCTGACCCAAACAGGGACCACTACCTGACCGTTACAGGAGGTACGCTCAATATAGGTACTCCCATAGACGGGGAGTATTGGTACCGTTGGTGGTATGACTGGGAGTGGAATTGGCTTGGTGACGGCCCGGGGGCCGTATTTGGTGGCCAGTACGCAGGTTCCACTATGCGTATTGGGATTATAGACGGCGGCTCAGGCACGATGTACATGAGCGGCGGCGTTGTAAACATCGGCGGCCATATTGAAGTCGGTGGATGGGGAGGCACAGGTGAACTAACCATGGACGGTGGGACGATTAATATTGCGAACGGTTTTTATTGTCCAGGCGCCATATATGGCTCCACCGGCTACGTATATCTTAACGGCGGCACGATTAATGCCGATTACCTGGAAATGCCTACAACCGCGTACTGGGACCCATCTCAACTCGCCGATTCCTGGGCAACAATCGATTTTGCCGGCGGCAAAATGGAACTTCGAGGCGATGAGTCCGAGTTCGTACTTAACTATGTGGATCCCATTGAAGCCCCGGCTGGAGTGACGGTAACTGCTTATGGTACAACCAGCGGCTCGTACATTGACGCTAGTAATCGTGCTTTTCTAAACGTCGCTTATGGCACAGACGGCAATACGACGGTAGAAGCGATCATAATGCACCCGGACCAGGCTTACAATCCCTGGCCGGCCGACACGCAAGCAGAGGTAAGAGGCCCGACCGGTCATTTGACCCGCCCGATACTCAATTGGACGCCTGGAGATGGCAATACGCTTTCGCCCAGTTTTGCAAAGCAGGATGTTTACTTCGGCACCGACTTTGCCGAGGTCAACGAGGCAGACAACGACGATCCCAATGTCTACATGGGATGGCAGGATGATGCGGATGCTAACTACCTTCTAACGTCAGACCTGAAATCGCTTGGTACCTACTATTGGCGGGTCGATTCGACTAACCAAAATCAGTCGCAAATAATCAAAGGTAAAGTCTGGAGCTTTACGATAGCGGACCTGGAAAAGGCTTCCTATCCGGATCCCGCCGATTGGGCAACAAACGTCTTCCCGCTCGAGCTAACCTGGACGGCGGGCATTTACGCCGCCTCGCACAATGTGTATTTCAGTACCGATTTCAACGATGTAAACGAGAGGCTGATAACCCCGGACAACATCGGAACGACCACATATCCTGTGAGCGGGATTACACTCAATACGACCTACTACTGGCGAGTCGATGAGGTCAACGGTACTCCGTATCCGGGTGATCTGTGGAGATTCACCGTTACCGACCATATTAACGTCGATGATATGGAGTCCTATATAGTCGTAACCAACAACATCTATGATACGTGGATAGATGGCACTGACGCTGGCAACCCCACAGGCTCCCTTCTTGGCTCTGATAACGACATTGTGTACTATCCCACTGATCAATCCATGGACTTCCAGTGGAGAAACGGGTCTTACCAGGGCGGAACCTACAAGGGTAGTTTTTATTCCGAAGCTGAAGCCGATATTGCAGCTTTGACAATCGGCTCCGACTGGACCAAAGGCGGCGCCGAGACATTAGTAATGCACTTCTTCGGCCAACCGGACAACATCGCCGAACCGAACAACCAGATGTACATTGCCCTTGAAGACGGTACCGGCAATACTGCTGTAAAGTATTATCCCGTCGGCGATATGAACGACCTCAAGGAGGAAGCGTGGACCCAGTGGAATATTGCGCTGACCGACTTCAACGATATCAACAACGTCGATGTAACGGACGTTTCGAAGGTGTACATCGGCTTCGGTCAAAGGGGCGTTGCGGACCCAGCGGGTAGCATCGCCGGAGGATGGAGCCGCGTATACATAGATGAGATAGAGCTATGGACCAGGAGATGCGTTCCTTCGATATCTTTTGCTTACGGTGATTTTACAGGAGCCGGAGACGATGGAGACTGCACAGTTGATAACTGGGACATCGATTTTATGGCAGCCGAGTGGCTTATCTCTGATTACAACCTCGTTGGATACAAGGGTGAGTTGATAAACTTCCCAGAGGAAGGTGACCCCAACTATGACGCATGCTGGGTGGGCGGCTACCCCGGTGACCCAAATGACTCCGCTGTGCTCTTTGGTTATGAACATCCTCGCGATCTCAATTCAACGCCAACTAGCGACGACTACGCCAAATTCCCGCCTCTTAACCTGAATTCCAATACCGTGACATTCACGGCATGGGTCAAGCGTAATGGTCACCAGAGAGACGATGCGGCGATATTTTATTGTGATGGTGAACACGGAGAGTGGCCGGGCGAGACGACCGCCGGCTTTAATGTCGGAATAGGCACGGACGAATCATTAGGCTACAACTGGCCTGTTTCGAAAGGCTTCGTATGGCAGTGGGACCCTGCAATCAGCATCCTGCCCCACCAGGAATGGGCATTCTGCGCTCTGGTAATCGCCCCTGATTTCGCCAGGATTTACATCAAGCCGGATGGCCTGCCACTTGAGTGGGATACCGAGACCGCTCATACAAATCTGCCGGCCCAGTTCGACGTCCCCTCGACTATCGGTATGCATAAAGGCAGACACTTTGACGGCGTGATTGATGATGTGCGTATCTATAACTACTCTCTGAGCCACGATAATATTGTGAATCTTTCCGGCGGTGGAGGAGTGGCACCGCCAAGCAAACCATTTATCTGGTATGAGTTTGACGAGGGAACGGGACTTATCGCAGAGGATTCAGGTGTTGGTGGAATTATTTACTTTGAGAATCCATCCCTGGCTAACATCTACGAAGACGAAGCGCGCTACCTCAGATATGTGAATTTCAAGGACTACAGTGTAATGGCAGACAACTGGCTCGCAGATTTACAGTTCCCATTTGAGTAGTGTGAGTTTAAGCAGGAATTAGTTTGGGGCCTATGTCGTCTAATCGACATAGGCCCCTGTTTTTTTCTGTGGCGTCTTTTATTTCGAACTTTTATTTAACAGCTCAAGTTTTATAACGGCAACTTCAGCCTGAATATTCACAAAGTTTCAGGACGGCAAGTTTGATATCCTCAAATCTCCTGTCGCCTGCTTCCCGTTCAACGGCCAATGGGCCTGTATAACCTGCCTGTTTAAGAGCATTTAGAAAGTCATCGGGACCTACCTGACCGGAGCCCCAGGGAACCTCGGCGCCCCAGGTGCCGGGTGTCTGTGTGCGCAGGGCGTCTTTTATGTGAACGTGTTTTATCCAGGGTGCAAGTATCCGAACGGCTTCGATGGGGTCGCCTTTGTCGTATAAAATCATATTTGCAGGGTCAAAGTTGACTGCGAGGGCCGGGTGGTTTATCCGTTCGAGAAAGTCCCGCAGGTGGTCGGCGGATTCCTGTCCCGTTTCCATAAGAAGCTGGATATTTTTTTGAGCGGCTTTGTCGGCAAGTATTTTCGCTCTTTCGGTAAATTTCCCTACGGACTCGTCGTCGGAGATATCAAGGAAGCCGAAATGAAGTGAAAGGTATTTCGCGTTAAGTCCGGCAGTAATATCTACGGCATCAATAACTCTTTTCTTGTTGCCCTGCCAATACCGGTCGGGGACGATACCGCCTGTTGCTTTAATGGATTCGAGGGTGGAGTAATCCTCCTGCGGGAAATCAATCATCGTTGCGGTTATGTCCCAATTTTGTTTTTGAACCTGTTCGATGTAATTTTGACCATCTTCGGCCAAAGCAGGTGAAAGTGCAAGATGGATGTGGGCGAGATTTACTTGTTCGCGCAGAGCCGAGAGCATGTCAAAGTCACTGCCCAGCGACCACGTACAAACAGCTATGGGCCAGTTATTGCACTGAATCATTGGACAGGCACTTCCTTTTTATTTGTTGCTGATTGTTTTTCAGCCAGAATAAGTCTGACCGAATCGAGTGACTGTTCCGGTGTTATTATTTCGGGCACTTTATTGCCCAGCAGTGTGTTTACGAAATGTGCGATTTCGCGGGAATAGCCGTCGCCCGGCTCAACATCAGGGGTAATGGCATCTCCCTGTTCGGGACATAGTTTGAAGGCGGGCGTTCGCGAACAGTCATAAACGATGGTTGCTTTTTCGAAAATGACATTAAAACTCATTTCAAAACCGAAGGCCGGCGACATAACAAACCCTCCTTCAGCGGTAATTACCTTATCGTCATAAATATATTGTGTTACGACGTGGTCGAAGTCGCCGCTTGGGCCTTTTGCCGCTCGCGAATAAACGGCTTTAGGCATGGAGAAAACATACTGGACGAAGTCGGCGTCATGAATGTGCAAATCGAAGAACGCCCCGCCGCTCTTTTTGCCGGTAAGCAGCCAGTTGTCCCAGGACCACGTTGGGGTCAGGCTCAACCTCTGAAAGGTCGCGGCGATAACTTTTCCGTATTGACCGGAGTCAATTATCTCTTTGGTTTTAGCATATTCGGGCCAGAACCTTATGCAGTGGCCGATTTGCAGGATTTTGCCGCTTTTTTTTGCTGTTTCAATCATCTGCTCACATTTCGGGACGTCCAGCGCCATCGGTTTTTCACATAAGACATTAACGCCGGCCAAAAGAGCCTTTGTCGTATATTCGGTATGCAGATAAGTCGGCAGCGTAATTGAAACAGCATCGAGGTCGGCTTCGGCGAGCATTTTATCAAAGTCGGTGTAAAGCCCAATGCCGGTCAAATCGAGGGGCTTTTCAGCACCTTCGATATTACCCACAGCGCCAGCGGTATCCTTGAACTTGTTCTCGTCAACATCGCAAATGGCGACAATTTCAACATCATCAAGGGCCTTATAACAGTTAAAATGCATCTTGCCCATAAAGCCCAAACCTGTTATGCCAACTCTAATCATAACTTATTTCCTTTACTTAAAGATTTTCTTCATTGCCTGTGCGGTTTTTTCGGGTCTGCCCGGCTCATGCGGTAACATTTCAGCGGTAACATAACCGTCATAGCCTATTTCGGCCAGAGCTTTTTTGACGTTTTCAAAGTTAACGTCGCCTTCGAGCAAATCGACAAAGCCCTCGACGGTCCCGACGGACTTTTTGAAGTCTTTTACGTGTACCCTTTTTATGCGTTTATCAAGGATACGAATCCACTGGCAGGGGTATCCTGTAAGCAGGACATTGCCGACGTCAAAGTATGCCCCTGCCATTTCGGAACCGAAGCTGTCGATAAAGTCCCGCATTTCCAGAGGACTTAGCAAAAACTTGTTCCAGACGTTTTCAATTCCAAGCGCCACACCGGTTTGTTCAGCTGTCGGCAGAATTTGTTTTACCGCTTCGGTCGCACGCTGGTAGCAAATGTCGTAAGGTATGACTTCGGCATCAGGCAGAAAAAAAACGTCAACGGCGCCGGGGACAAAAAGATAGGCGTCCGTACCGAGCCATTTTGTTACCTGCAGGGCCTTGCAGGTAAAGTCAATAATTTTCGCCCTCGTCTTTGGGTCGTTTGCGCTCGGCGACCAGGTCCAGCTTTGGCCGCTGGCAACGCTCGATATTTCGATGCTGAGTTTTTGCGCCTGTGCGACAATGTCTTCACACTGGGCCTGAGTCGTTTCATGAGTAAGAACACCCTGGTCAGCAACACAAAGCTCAATGGCATCGAAGCCGAAATTTTTCGCTTCGGCCATAGCGTCAGCCACGGGCTTTTTGGCCTCAAGGCCCCCTTCGAACATCCAGTAACTTGCAGATATTTTCACTTTATAAACCTCCGTCAAATAACATTGAATTAGATGTTTATTTTAATCATTTTTCAGAGTTAGGCAACCAAATGCTTTTGGAACATGGAAATCAGGCATTTTTGTGCCCGGGTCAACCCAACTTACCCAGCGAACCTGTGGTTCTGAGTTTGGCTGTTGGTAAAAGTCCGCTCGAAACAGTCCGGCTTTGAACGAAAGGTCGGATTCATCCGAACATAAGCCGAGAGTTTTTAGTGTTTTCAGCGGGACAGCGGCTTCGACAATGTAACCATATTCGGTAATCGCGCCGGCCGTACAAAGACCAGCGCAATCCCAGGAACTGTCTAATTTCCGATAGTAAGAAGCAGCGTAGTCATGGACACGGCCAAGAGGGTCAACTTCGAGACAGAAATACCGCTTTAATTTATCGTCAGGGGCAAAGAAGATTTCGACCCGGTCTTCATTATCAACCGTTGATTCGCCGGTAAAGTTCTTCTCGACCACTAAATTACAATCATAGACACGGAAAGAGAAATAAAAAGAGCTTTCATCATAAAGTGCGCGAAATTCAGTAGCGGGCGGAATTTCATTTTTCCAGGGTAAAATAAAGTTATTTTCAGAGAAGGCCTTTTGCCAGGCGGGTTCATCCAGGGAGCCATCTATAGCAATTTGCGGCCCAGAGACGAAGCGGACATCATACGAGCGAGAGCAAAGGCCCGGTGTACAGCCTGCCGAAGCAAATGTAATGAGCAGTAAACTCAAGTTTATCAGAGTCTTCACGTTTTTTTTTCAACTGAGCAATAATTAAGTAACAGGCCGGCTATTTGAATCTCAACTTTGTCCAAAACTTCAATAACAATGCGGTCGCCACAACAGCCACGATTGTGAGTATTGCCGCCTTTGTGTACTGCAGATATATCCATGAACCGGTTGCGAACAGAGCTGCATAAGCAGCCATACAGCCAAAAACCATGCACATAATACCGTAAGGCAGGTCCCATTTTTCTTCGGCACCTTCTATGGATTCACCGGCTTCTTTAGCCCTGTCGATTATAACTTTCCAGCCCGGCCCGCCGGTTTTGACAAGACGGCAGAAATTAAAGAGGGTTTTATCGTCAGCCGGTTTGGCGATAAAGGTAACCAAAACCCAGGAAGCAGTAGTGACAGCGACACCAATAATCAGTTTTTGCCAACTTTCCAGCGGTGCAAGCCCGATGTTATTGTGAACGAATTCAAAATAACAGGCCACTACAAACGATACGACCATCGCGGTAATTTCGCTAAAGGCATTAATCCTCCACCAGAACCATCGCAGGATAAAAAGCAGTCCTGTACCTGCGCCGATTTGCAATACAAGTTCAAAGCCCCTTTTGGCGCTTTCCAAAAAAGGCGCCAAGGCGCAGGCGGCAATCATCAAGAGCACAGTGGAGATTCTGCCAACAAGAACGAGCTGTTTTTCCGTGGCCTGAGTATTGATAAAGCGATTGTAGAAATCATTTACGATGTAAGAAGAACCCCAGTTCAGGTGAGTGGAGATAGTCGACATATATGCTGCGATTAAGGAGGCGACGACCAGGCCGAGTAAGCCGTGCGGTAAAAAGGTCAGCATTGCTGGATATGCTAAATCGTCCCGCAGAATACCGGCTTCGACATCGGGGAAGGCGGCCCCGAGCGATTCAAGGTCGGGGAAAACAACAATAGAACAAAGTGCCACGATAATCCAGGGCCAGGGACGAAGGGCATAATGAGCGATGTTAAAGAAAAGTGTGGCTCCCATAGCATGTTTTTCATTTTTTGCCGCGAGCATCCGCTGAACGAGGTAACCGCCGCCGCCGGGCTCTGCGCCGGGATACCATACGCTCCACCACTGAACCGCCAGAGGAATAATAAACACGGAAACAAGCAGATTGGTGTTATTAAAATCGGGAACAAAGTTTAGCTTTTCAATTACCTGTGGGCAGGAAAGCAGGTTCTTCAGCCCCCCCACCGCCTCGTGCTGCAGTGAGATTTTAGCGGCCATAATCGCACCGAACATGGCTATTATAAACTGCAGAAAATCGGTAATCAGCACGCCCCGCAGGCCGCCCAGGGCGCTGTAAAAAACCGTAACAACAGCGGCAATCAGAACCGTCTGAAGAGGAGAAAGGCCTAACATAACTCTGCCGATTTTGATCGCAGCCAACGTGACCAGTGCCATAACGACAATATTAAAGAACACCCCCAGGTAAAGCGCCCTGAACCCCCGCAGGAAGGCGGCGGTTTTACCGCTGTAACGAAGCTCATAAAATTCGATATCCGTCATGACACCGGAGCGTCGCCAGAGTTTTGCATAAACAAAAACGGTAAGCATCCCGGTAAGGAGAAAGGCCCACCACACCCAATTTCCTGCAACACCATTTTGGCGTACTAAATCGGTGACGAGATTGGGGGTGTCGGTGGAAAAAGTAGTTGCGACCATCGAAACGCCAAGAAGCCACCAGGGCATGTTTCTTCCGGAGAGGAAGAATTCCGCTGCGCTTTTGCTGGCACGTTTGGAGACTATAACTCCTATGACAAGTGAAATAACGAAAAAAGCAATGATTGAAATCCAGTCTACCGGTTGTAACAGCATAAAACGGTTCCTTTCGCTGTAGTTGACATTATCCTTCAATAATGCCAAGAGGAGGATTGGTTTTCCATTTACCACGGGTAAAGTCAGGGAAATCCACGGACCGGCCCCTGTTGGCTATAGACCTTTCGGTTAATTCCGAGACAACACTCCAGGCAGCGGCATCATAAACATCCATATCGGTCGGCGTGCCGGTCTGCAAGGCCTGTATGAGCCGGTAATCCTCTATGTAATCCATTCCGCCATGACCACCCTCGGCCTTTTGGGCATGGGCTTTCCAAAGCGGGTGTTCGTATTCTGCGGCATAGTTTTCAAGCGGCTCCCAGGTATGAGGTTCACTTCTTCCCTCGATATGGATTTTTTCCTCCGGGTATTTGCGGACGATGCCTTTTGTTCCCTGGACGAGAATATCGCGGCTGTAAGGGCGAGGTGTATTCGTATCGTGTGTGAGTACGATTGTTTGTCCTTTTACAGTGCGAATCAGCGTCGTCACAACATCTCCAAGGGCATATTTTTGTTTGGCCTGCAGGCTATTAGGCCCGAACTTTTCCGCCGCCAACAGGTTCAGTCCTCTGGAATTGCAGCTCATCGAAACAAGGTAATCAAACCTATTGCCGCGGTTGACATTCATGCACTGAGCCACGGGCCCGAGGCCGTGTGTCGGATAAAGGTCACCGTTTCGTTTAATGGAATGTGCGGTCCGCCACAGACCCTCACCGGAAGAAGAGAATTTAAGGTCCCGAAGGTCGTGCAGGTATCCGCCCTGAGCATGTAACAGTTCGCCAAGCAGACCTTTTCGAACCATGTTGAGAATCATCAATTCGGTGCGGTCATAGCAGCAGTTTTCCATCATGACGCAGTGTTTACGTGTCCTCTCGGATGCTTCGACAAGCTGCCAACATTCATCAAGAGTTACGGCGGCGGGAACTTCGGTCGCGGCGTGTTTTGCGTTTTCCATCGCCGCGACGCAGACAGGCACGTGCCATTTCCAGGGCGTAGCGTTAAAGACCAGGTCGAGGTCCTCATTCTCACACATTCTCTTGAAGTCTGTTTCGCCGCGAGAATACCCTGCAGGTTCCGGCTGGCCCGCTTCTGCACCCATTTTTGTACCTGAGCGACCTTTTCAGGGACTATGTCACAGACCGCCCGGATTTGAACATTTTCGATATTGAGGAAATTTCTGACGTGCACAGAGCCCATGCCGCCGACACCAACAAAACCCATGCGAACCGTATCAATAGGAGCGGCTTTAATTTCCGGCGGCTGACTCGTCAACTGGTTCGCACAGACTGAACCGCTCATACTGCCCAGCGCCAAGCCGGCTCCGACACATGCGCTTCGCTTCAAAAAGTCCCTTCTATCACATTTAATATTCATAACCTTCTCCTGCATATATTTGTTTGTCTTACCGTCAGTCTAACCCGCCAGCAGCAATGCCGCAAAAAATCAGCAATTTATTAAATCAAAGCTGCAAGCACTGAAGATGTCCCGTTATTAAGGCAGTTTGTCATAAACTCTGACACCGTCGACGACTTTACAGATGTGTACCGCGTATTTATCGGCGAAGGCGGGATGGTTTTGGGGATAAGCTGTGTCAACGGCCTGTTTAAGTTCTTCGACACTGTCTGCACGGACGAGGGCACCGGAGGCACCTTTGTCACCGCCACCGAGCATTCTTTCTCCGAGCACGCCGGGGACGGTCCTCGCAATATCGCACATGGCCTCCAGTTCAGGCCCGGAGATTTTATAATCGTCTCTTAAGCCGATGCCGTCTTCGCGGAATATCCGCCCTACCGCTTCGATGTCGCCGGCTTTCCAAGCGTCGAGCATTTCGTAGAATCTTTTCTGGGCATGGAAGATATATTTGAGGCGGTCGCACAGGTCGGAGTATTCGGCCTGAAACTGTGCCATTATTTTTTCGTAAAGAGTTTTGTCCCTAATGTCGGCGAGGGATGAAATTTCATAACCAGCTTTTTGTAATATTGCGACGAACTGTTCACACTCAGCCCTTCTGATTTTATATGTGGATTTTTCAAGGCCCGGGCGGACAGTGCCGGTATCGAGGCCGACAATTCTAAAATCGGTCGCTCCTTTTCCAAGTGGAACATAATCGATTGAGCGGGCTTTTGGGTTATAGTGAGTGCCGAATCCTTCTTTGGCAAAGAGTATCATAATCTGGTCGAGCCAGCCGAAGGGCGAGCCGATGTAGTCGTTTTCTACGGCCTGGGCAAGGTCGACTATTTTGAGCTTATCGTCAAACTCAATACCATTTACGTCGAGCAGGGAAAGGATAAGGTTCAGTGTCAAAGAAGCCGAGCGCGACATTCCACCGCCGGGGATGTTACCATAAATAACAGCGTCGAAGCCCTGTGTAAGTTTAATTCCTTCGCGTCTCAAGATATATTCGACGCCAAACGGAAAGCGAGCCCATGTGTCGGCGATGTCAGCCGATTTCGGTTCGGGAACATTTCCAAGAGTAAATTCGACAATGCCGTCATCGGGGAAGTTTCCGCTAAATAGTCTTAGGCGGTCGGAGCCGTTGGGTTTGTATGCCATCCAGATGAAGCGGTCTGTTCCGACACCGAAAAGTTCGGTGCCGTTATAATCGCCGTGTTCAACGCCAAGGCAAAAACGCGAAGAGGTCCTTCGGATTTTACCGCCTTCAATGTCGAGGTCTTTTTCTTTGGCAAGTTTAAGTAATTTTTCAAGTGCCAGCTTGTCCTGGTTTGTCAATTCCACCTTATATTAATCCTCTCAAGCAAGAACAAAATTCTCACAAACCGACCAAATCAGCCGGAAAATAGCCTCTTCAATGGGCGTGATGTTATCAAAACCTTTATTGATTTGCAATTGAATATCCAGGCTTTTTACAGGAATCAGGCGGTATCCGGAGCAGATGACGCAAAAGTTATGGGTGCGGCTGACAAGGACCGGCTGGACAGCAAATTAAGCAAATCGGTAAGAGAGAAAGGGATTTTTTTAGAAGAGGAGGTTCAAAATGCAAAAGAAATTTTGCCTTTTAATCAGCCTTGTTTTGATATCAGTGCTGATACTCCCAAGAGCCTCCCAAGGGACCCTTTTGAGCAACGGCGACTTTGAGACAGGTGCTGGGAGGCCTGCCTGTTTTTTTGTCCCATTTTCAGCGATACCATCAGCCAACACCGGTATAAAATTATTCGAGGCACTCCTACATCCTGGGGGCAAAATCTGCGTTTTCAGAGCCAAATCGCGGATATTTGGCAGAGAAAAAAATTTTTTACGAATTTGCGAAAAAACCTTGACAAACAATAGGCTAAAGTGGAGAATTAGAAGTAAGAGCCGTCGGTATTGGGCGGCTGCTGTTAGGATAAATTAAAGTGAAGAGGAAGAGAGAGGTGGTGAAGACGCGGAATAGTATCAAACCTAAGGATTTCACGGTGGCGGTTTTATGCTTTCGTGGAAGCATTCCTGCGTAAGTGTCCAGCCTCTTAATTAGTATTCGAGAGCACAACTTCAAGGTTGTTTTTGGCAGGTGCTCAGATACGGTGACGATTGTCCGGTGTGTAGCCGGGCAAATCCACACACGGCACTGTGACAGAGGACCCCGAAAACAAAAGAAGCTGTAGATTTATATAAAAAGAAGAGAGAAAAAAACTTTTCGAAGAAGATTGGAGACAAAGAATGAATAAAAACAAGATTTGCTTGTTTGTCGGTATCGCTTTGACCGCGATATTGGCTTTTTCTACAATGTCTCAAGCAACTCTTCTAACAAACGGTGATTTTGAAACAGGAGACGGATCCAGCTGGACGACTGGCACATACTTTGCGATTGTCAGCTCCCCGGCCTATGGTAATTGGGCAGCATCAATTACAGCCCCGATATCAGTATCAGCCCCGGATACCATCGAACAGGCTGTCTCCGGAACCCAAAATGTGACGTACACGCTAAGTGGGGAATTGAGACACGGCTCCACCTGGAACAAGAGAGAAGCCGCATTGGTGATCGAGTTCTTGGATGGCGGTGGTGGACAGATTTCCGCAACTGAAATAGGTAGACTTAATACGGGCAGCGCTGCTGACACGTGGTTTTCCTTTTCCGGCTCGGCGTTAGCTCCCACTGGAACAGTTTCGGTCAATGTGATTCTTCTGCTGGAGTACATCGCAGGAGGAGCAGGTGGCCAAGCCGGTTCCGCTTACTTTGATGATGTTGTTCTTGTCCCGGAGCCCGCAACAGTGGCACTTTTGGGTTTAGGCGGCTTGTTTATGCTTCGCCGTAAAAAAAGAAGATAAGTTGTTTGTCAACAAGTAGAAAGATGTTATAAAGAAAAGGGCAGGTTTTAGTTTTTGACCTGCCTTTTTTATGCGCTTTTTTGGTATTACAATTCGGATACTTTAGGGATTGGCGCCGAGCCGAAGCAGCTGAAAAGTGACAGCTATTGACGGGCTCTTGAGACCGGAAACACAGCCGACGAGCGTCTTTAATTGAAAAAGACTTTTTCTCCGGTTCATAATTTTACCCCTATCCAATACAAAAAGCGATTCAACATTATTCTGCCGTACTGCCGTTTTCTTGTTCGGAATCCCGCGGTGGCTTCGCCTCAGCAGTCTGCCTTACGTCGTCACGGAACAGCAGGAAGAATGCGCCGAGCAGGACAGCGCAGATAATCGTTGTAATCATCCATATCGCATTCCAGTTGGTGCCTGTGTCCGTTGCATAGACCTCAATAAGTTTTCCATTGAAGAAATTCCCGATAAGCATTCCAACACCAAAACAGATAAGTACAATCAAACCCTGGGCCTGGGCGCGAATTTCGGGCGGCGCCTTTTTGTCGACATATACCTGTCCGCCAACAAAGAAGAACCCAAAAATAACCCCATGGATCCAGATGGCCAGAAAGTACAACATATTCTGGTCATACACCCCCCCTGCCCAGAATGCGATATAACGAACAAGCAGCGCGGCCAATCCAATAAGTACGGTCCACTTGACTCCAAATCGTGCCAACGCAAGCGGCACCAGGAGCATCAGAAACATTTCCACGAACTGCCCCCAGTTCATGGTAAATGTGATAAACTCAAAACCCTCGTCCTGGAGAAACTGAGAGCCGTAGGACCAGTAAATGGTAAATGGAATCATGACCAGCATAGAGAGGATAATAAATACAGCAAAGTTAAAATCCTTCATAAGTGTCAACGCCCGCAGACCCAGGGCATCAACGAGGGAGGCCTTCTGACCTTTGGCAGGCGGTGGTGTATCCGGCAGGGTCAGGTTCAAAATCGCCGCCGCAAGTGCTGTGCCCGCGCCGCAAATCAAGGGAATTGATGTACCGTCAATACTTTTTGACCCGAACATCTTCATAGATGCAGCAATACTAAATAAAGCAGCGGCTACCCAGCCGATAGACCCAAACACACGAATCTGGGGGAACTTCTCCGATGGACAGTTTGACATTGCGATTGCATTGGTCAGGCCCCAGGTCGGCATGTAACAGAACATCGCAAACAGCAGCAGTATAAACAGAAGAGCTGGAGTGGTTGCTTGCGCCGCAAAAAAAAGCAGGACCGCACAAAGAACATTGAGCACGATTAACACCTTATTACTGGAAAAATGCCGGTCGGCAATCATGCAGATAATAGGAGCAACCAGGCAACCAAGGGCCATCGAACTTAGTATCGTGGCTTTGTGTAGCCCTTCGACATTCATGTTAGTCAGGTATGCCGCCAGAGGAACCCACCAGACAGCAAACATCATGTACTGCAGAAACATCATGACACTCAGACGGATTCTCACGTTAATCGGCATTTTTTCCATTTGTACTGCCTCCATACCAAAAAGTTTTTATTTATTCTATCTCATTAACATCCCGCCGACTACCAAAAAGGCTTAATCCGTCCCGCATTTTACTCGGTCATTCTGATTTTGCCACTTTGTTTTTTAATCTCCCTACGCTGCGTCCTGCGTGGCCGCATAAATCGCAACTTTTCCCCCTTGATTGTCGGCCTCACTGGATGGTATACTGTTCCTTAGTTCTTGACAGCTTATTAGAGGAAAAACAGTACGGGGGAAAATAATGAGCAATAATATGCTTACGGAGAAACATTAAATGAGAAAAAATTATCAGTTCAATATAGTTTTAATAATGGTACTAATTCCTGTTAACTTTCTTTTGGCTGAACAAAACACTGAAAATACACTTGAAACCTCAAATAAATGGAATATTGAATTTACACCTTATTTCTGGGCGGCTGAATTAAAGGGTGATGCGACATTGAGAGGCAGGACAGGACCGGTGGAGGTTGGCTTTAGTGATTTATTAGACAATCTCAATATCGCTTTTATGGGCCGTGCCGAAGCGTGGAAGGGTGAATGGGG
>Ga0114923_10000516_pt1 | contig 30400 bp, 32 predicted proteins | sample SumtaG_FD_89578 | JGI IMG/M metagenome (GOLD analysis project Ga0114923, IMG submission 89578) | Deep subsurface microbial communities from Indian Ocean to uncover new lineages of life (NeLLi) - Sumatra_00157 metaG | ecosystem: Environmental > Aquatic > Marine > Oceanic > Sediment | place: near... | reverse complement strand
GCCTTTGCATGAAGACCTGATCTGTATCTGATGTTCATAGCGTCATACATTACGATTGCTGCAAGAATTCCAGAAAGTACGGTTATGCTTGCTCCCCATCCTTCTTCAAAGGCAATCGAAAAGAAAAGCGACATAACTAATGCAGTATGAGCGCTTGGAAATCCACCTGATTCGAAAAAAGTAAGAAATGATGCGTGCTGTTTTTTGATAAATTTTCTATAAATGAATTTGCCAAGATGTGCAAAAAGCCAAGCATTCCATACAGTGATGAAGATTTGGTTGGTGAAGAGGTCGGTCATTATGGTTTAAGTATGAAGGATAATGGGATAATAGTCAAAATTGTCCCTGGTGAATTTCCTCGAAGTCAGCTCCGGGGTCTTGGAACACCCAGTCACTAGCTAATGGGTTCCAAGTCCATCCATGTCTTAGATCAGGAGGAGGAGGTCTGTCATCGACTGTTTTCTCCAATAGATCAGGACTATGGTGATCTCCTGTATCTGCCTCATGCTCTAATAGTAATTGATCTAGAGGTGCTATTTGTTGAGGAGTGTTCTGTGGAACTACTTGGCGAGGATTTTTTTGCACATCTGCACATTCTAATGAAAGTTGCACAAGAGTTTCTCCCGGAATAGACATGCAATTTATTTAATCTGATTCAATATAACAAATCAGCCAATTCTATTGAATCACTATATTAGCTTTTTTGCCAAAAAAGTTCTTTCATAGTATGATTCACTTTCCTGCCTCGAAGTTTTTCAAGAAATTTTTATCGTTTCGTAAGTTTGGATTTCTATTTCCTCTTCCCATGCGCTTGGAGGTAATCCAGCTTTCTGACAAAGCTGAGAGAGAAACTCCTCTGGTTCTGGAATCTGCTCCCAGACTGAGGGTAGATATGTTGCTTGAGAGTAACCATGGCCCAGAATCACACCAGGCTTTTTATTTTGTAGGTATTTTAGTAGTTCTTCTTCTGATTTATATTCAAACTTTTCAGGCAGAGTAAGCACAGAAATCTCTATTTCAATTTTCTCAAACTCCTCTGGGGTAAGTGCTGGGAATCTTGGATCTTGAAAAGCCGCTTTTTGTGCATTCTCAATTACATCCTTGTAAAGTTCTTGCACAGGCTCCAGATGCCCAATACAACCTCGAAGACTCCCATCAATCTCTAGTGTCACGAAGCAAGCTAGTTTTTCTTTGAGCTTTTCGCCTTTGATCTCCTCCTCAGATATAGAAAAATTTTCCCCACTAAGCCCTGTCTTGATACTCCTACGAGCTAATTTAAGTAGAAAATTTTTCTCCTCATTTGAAAATTCCATAGATTATCAATAATATACAAAAGAAGCATACCCAACCACTTTGAGGTGATCGCCTGTGATATCCCCACTTGTCCTATAATCAATCAGCTCGACTTTCCACTTATTCATATTTGCTATTTCATTTAGAATCAAGATGCCTTCTAGGCCACATGCCTCAGCCTCGTTTTTGATGTCTCTTGAACTTTGCGAAAGAACAAAATCAATAGAACTCTTGTCTAAATTATTTGCTTGGGCTTGTGAAAAATAATGGGACAAATCAGTACTAACAACAATCAAAGTATGCTCGTCAAGAATAGAATTCAGCTCCTTTGCAATTTTGGTGTACTTTGTGTCCTGACCAGTCGCGAGCGGGATCAATTCGAATTTTTTAAACATAGTCTGCAGAAATGGAACTTGTACTTCAAGTGAGTGCTCTTTTGTATGAGCCTCCTCTAGAAAACGAAAATGCCTGCTCTTGGACAAGCTCTGATTTGCGTCCTGGTCAATGCCAATCTCCCCAAGAGGCGTCTCCCATTTCTCATATTCGGTGAGTGCAACATAATTAAACCCAATGTGATGTGAAGGACCAATCAGAATTACTCGTTTGAAGTTTGATCCCTTGAGTAGTTTGTAAACAGCTCCGGCCACAATGCCTGAATACATATATCCTGCATGGGGTGCAATAATAGCCTTTATCTTCCTGTCCGCACCAAGTTTGAAATCTTTCGCTTCATTTAAGTATCTGTGAACATCGCGCTTCAAAGTTTCAGGATCAATGGGATAAAATGCGCCTGCAACTGCTGGCCTACGAATTAACATTTGCATAAATTTAAATTAATAATTATTCCCAGATTCCTGGGACAAGTGTTTTGCATCCAGGGCATTTCCCTTTTTCCAATTTACTAATTGAATGCCCAAATCCAGGCCTTTCTACAACAGTCTCTTCACAGTTTGGACAAATTGTATGACTATGAGTCTGGTCCCAAATATTCCCCGTATAAATATATTTTAGACCTGCCTTCCTGCCAATCTCAAGCGCTTTAAATAACGTATCAGAAGGCGTAGATTCTTTGTCTTTCATCTTATAATCCGGATGAAACGCACTGATATGCCAGGGGATATCCTTTGAAATTCCCGCGATAAATTCTGCAATTTGAGTGAGCTCTTGTTTTGAGTCATTTTCATCTGGAATAATCAGAGTGGTGATTTCAAGCCATTTTCCTCTTTTATGAATGCTTTTGATAGTATCTAGAACAGGTGCTAATTTCGCCTTGCACACTTTCCTATAGAATTCTTCACGAAAAGATTTTAGATCAATATTGAATGCGTCGATTGAACCCTCTAGAAAGTCCAGTGCCTCCTCAGTTTCAAAGCCATTACTTACAAATACGCCATAAAGTCCTTGTTTTTTTGCGAGCTTCATCGTGTCTTTTGCGTACTCTGCAAAAATTGTTGGCTCATTGTATGTGAAGGCAATTGACTGGATGTCGTTCTTCAAGCAATAATCAACAATCTCCTGCGGTTTCAAATCATAACCATAATTAGAAATCTCAAAATCGGGATTGTCTAAAAGGGTGGGCTTTCTTTTTTTCATGTCATTTATTAGCTGAGTACTTTGCCAATTTTGACAAAAGCTGCATTTGAAATTGCATCCAATAGTTCCAATCGAAAATATTTTTGAATTTGGTAGAAAATGATATAGAGGTTTTTTCTCAATAGGGTCAATATGAGCATCACTAACATTTCCCCAGACCAATAAATGCAAATCCCCATCTATATTTTTTCGCACACTGCAAATTCCGGCGCGACCCTTTGCGATCTTACATCTGAAGGCGCAGGCAGTGCATTCGACACTATCATCTGGCAATTTTTTATAAAGACTTGCTTTTTTCATGCATTATAAGTATAAAACGTTATTGTAAATAATCCAATACTAGAAATTTTATGGCAGGACCAGAGTATGATATTTATCTCAAGTCGCCTATAAGAGAATCGGTTAGTGATTTTCTATTCGTACTAGAAACTGCAATTCAGGAAAGAGACAATGGAAATGCGTTGGTACATTGGCGGACTTTTGCTATGTTTGATCAAGTGGAAAAATGGCGCAGGGCATATAGTATGGCCATGGATTTTGCAGTCCACTTGCCTGGTCCTGAATACGATAGGGAGATAGTTGAAAAAGGATTGGACTTGGATCAGGAATCTTTAGAGTATACACTAGATGTGGCGCTAGATGTATTTTGTCAACATATGAACAGCCGGTTTGGGAATTAAATCGGCGAATCTTTGACCCTGATAAAATAGCCTATAACTGTGGAAATGGGATGTACAATTAAGTAGATGACAAAAATGAGTAAATAATATATTGGATCTAATTGAATATAAACAAGTGAAAAAAGAATGCCTCCAACTATATAATCGAGTTGATCAAAAGGAAACCATGATTTGCCTGGTGCTATGTTTATCCTTCTCTTGAAAAGGCTCTTCATGGAGTCTCCGATGATTGCACCAAGACCCAGGAGTGCGCCAAGTATGATGAAATTTATTTCAGTGAAATCGATTGGTGAAGCGTTCTGCAGAGTGTCGCTTGTTGTATAGGCTTGTTGCAGGACGAATTGGGTATAGATTCCCAAAAGAATACCAAAAATCAGACCTCGAATAGTTTTGTGACTACCAAGGATCCTTTTGCCTTTGTATGTGAGATTGAAATCCAAAGGATAATTAAATTTTTTAAGAATTGGAAATTTTGAAACTACCACAGGAGCGCCATTTGCAATTCCAGCAGGAAGGAAAAAATAGGCTGCAAATAATAGATCATTCAACATTTTTCAGAAGGTAGTTTAAATAAAGCTTCGACATGTTAATAATCATATTAGGGATGATAAAACCCCGTTTGAAAATATTCCAACTTGAATCCCAGAACCATCTTGTGTCAATAAATTTTAATCCGTCTTGTGTCATCATGACATTGTCAGTTTTTGTAAGCCAGTTGTAGGCTTCGGTAAAAACATATCTTGGTCTGGTGTCTGGAATTATGCCTAGTTGATAATGCATTAGAAGCAGCATATAAATCATCAAAATCAATTCATGTAGTTGCCGTTTTTCCATTTTCTGCCTCTTTACGTCATGCAAGAGTGCCCCTTCAAGGAATTCTTGGAAGATAAATTGAGTGTCCTTGCCCTTGTTTTCCTTTGAGATCGATTTTCCAAAAAGCAAGTATTCTTTTGGCAGAAAATTGTGATACATTACATCGGTTTCAAGGATTTCGTCCAGCTTGCTGCTTAGTTTGATCGCATATTTTTTTTCAATTTTTGGTTTGAAATACAGAAGTGACTCTCGGATACTTTTTTGCGCGGTATGTATGATATTGATATTTGGATGATAATATTCACTCGCTTCATCAAAAAATCCAAAATATTCAACAAAACTCAAATACATGCGGTACTGTCTTAGAACCTCTTCTTCTCTTGGTCTGAAAGTAAAAGAGAAAAAATTGAGCACTTTCTCTGTAATATTTGCGGGAAGCGGCAATCTTGTATTCCAAAATAGTTCAAGACTGAGATCCCATCTGCTTTCCTTCAAAATCCATTTAGACTTTTCTACTCTGTAAGCGCGTCCCATTTGGCCCATTGCCATTTTTGTGACCTCATAGTCCTTTAAAATGTCCTCAATTGGTGCCTCGTGGACCTTGATAGGGCTATATATTGCATGTTTTTGTAGTGCTTTTTCTAACTTGTCCATTTTTTTATTTTATTCCATTTTGTAGACATGAATCCTTTCAATGTGACTAGATGCGTTTCCAGTTTGGGCCTTTTTAATATTTCTGTCAAATTGTCTTTGGTTGGTTTTTCTTGTGTAATCGTGAATGTTCGACCAAGTTCCCAGATTGAATGCGAATCACTTCCAGCTGAAAATGGTTTGTTTTCTTTCTCACCATAGTGAGCAGCTGATTTATTGGTTCCAGGCGTAATGGTGCGCGCATTAAAGATCTCAATTATATCAAGTTTTTGAATGAATTTTTCAGCCAGTTCCTCTTTGACGCCATGGCGCCTTGTATCGAATGGGTGAGGTAAATATGTGATGGCACCTTGGTTCTTAATCAGAGCAAGAGTTTTCTCAAAGCCTTGATAAGGCTCGATTTTCTTTTTTAAGAACAGGCCGATAATCTCGCCTTCACCTGTACGGATTTCTTCACCAACAATTATTTTTTCGCCATGCTTTTTATTGAGTTTGAGAGCAAATTCAACATCGTTATGATCAGTGATCGCCACAAAATCTAGCAAGCCAGATTCCAGTGCCTTTTCGTATTCCAGATCAGAGATCCCGCCATCATATGAAAGCGTTGAATGGGTGTGCAGGTCGATTTTGTATATTGCTTGATCAGTCATCATTGATACAGGTTTGCTAGACTCTGACACTTTAACAGATTTGGATTTGCACTTCTATAGCAAATGGTACAAAATACAGTAATGTATTTTTGATTTTAAAAATTATGCTAAATAAGATTCGACCTATGCTGCAACCTTTTGTGGACCTGCTCGCAAGTCCGTTTTTGTGGATTCATCCGGATATCTTGTCATTTGGCTCATTTGTAGTGGCACTTCCTGGTTTCTATTTCTATACACAGGGGGATTCTTTACTTGGTTCTCTTTTTATTTTAGGCGCGGCATTTGACGCTATTGATGGGACTGTTGCTAGAAAGACTGGAAAGATCTCGAAATTTGGTGGGGTCCTGGACGCTACTCTTGATAGGATTTTTGATGGATTTGTTCTTTTTTGCCTAGGAGTAGGTGCTCTAGTCAGCTGGGAGATCCTTTTCCCAACTTTCATTGCATTTATAACAGTTAGTTTTATCAAGGCAAAGGCTGAAGCTGCAAGCTCCCAAACCAATGTCGGAACAAATGAGTTTTCTGTTGGAATTGCTCAAAGGGGGGAGAGATTGTTGATAATTTTGGTAGCTTCAATCGCGAATTATTTCCTTACAAATGACAACAATGAGATCATGACTAGTGCGATTCTTCTACTTCTTTTGCTGTCAATTATTACAAGTATCTGGAGAGGGTTGGTAATAAGGAAGGCACTCGCTTAAAAATGGCTGACAATGGTATAATTATGCAGTATAATACGTCGTTTGTTTGAAAATATGGGTTCGTAGCTCAATGGTAGAGCAGTGGCCTTTTAAGCCATTGGTTGGGGGTTCGAGTCCCCCCGAACTCACATGCTGATTTGGTCACGATGAAATCGTGGACAGATCAGCATTTTTTGTTTTGTGGGGACGTCTTGTCCTGAGCTTACCTGAGCATTCGAAGTTTACTGAGAATTGCGAAGGGTTAGCGTAGGGAGTCCCCCCGCTTGTGCTTGGAGAGTGAACTCATTTTACTAATACGGTTTCGATCAAATGTTATAATTTACACATGTCAAATTTATTCAAAAAATATAGAAAGTTACATTGGACTTCTAGATTAGTGCTAACCTTCTTCATACTCAATGTTCTATATTTTGCTTCCTATGTAGTAATATCCTATCTTGTAGGAAATAAAATCCAACTTGATCAAACAGATAAAGCTAATATTGTGCAAATTGCCCTACTATCGGGCTTAGTAGAAACAATTATAGCGGCTAGTAAATTATATCTACAGAATCAAAATTTAATAAAAATTGAACACCTACCAATCTTAAGTCTTCATGTAGATAGGAAGAAAGCGAGAAAAACAGATGAATTTGGAGAAATATTGGAGTATAGTGGGCAATATTTATCAATTCGAAATAGCGGCAAAGGCAATGCGTTCAATGTTAAGGTTGATAAAATACTTAATAATGAGAGTAAAGAAAACAAATTACACATAGAAAAATATTCTAATAAGTTTATTGAGACAAAAAGTAGTATACACATTCAGATCAAAGAAAAGATTAGTCTAAAAGATCTCACAAATTGCCAGTTTATCATTGAAGTACAAAATGTAAACAATCAAAAAACTTTTTGGAGGTTCAATATAAGAGACGCCGAGAAAGGATATATTGAACTAATGAAATGGTCCAATTCAGAGCAAGAGGTCTGGGAATAGTTTGATTCGATCTTTATTTCGGCACGAGACAACTTATTTTGTTAATAATTATATATGATAATAGAACTTTTATATGTCATTGTGAGCTAAGGTCGCAAGCAGCGAGAGCAGTGCGTCTGAGCAAAGCTACTATATACGTATTCATTTGCACATCACTATTTATTGCTACAATAGCGAGAAAGAAGGACCTGTTACCATTTAAATTAGTGAGTAAATTGGGAATGGAGGTGTCTATGGAAACGACTATCTACCTGACAATCGGAAGACTTATAGGAGCTCTGCTTGCTGCCTTAGCTCATACTCAAAAATGCGAAACAAATATACAATAAGGACAACAAAACAAAAACCTAATGATCTTGGAAAAACCCTCGTCGCACATAAGGTGATTGCAGATATACTTAAAAAAAAATTTAGACAAGTTAGAGATTTATATAATAGCAGAGATCTTCCCGAGTTCAATATCTCGCTTCCCGAGTTGATAGCTTTATATACTGTGTTTCAAATTTTGGGAACAATTCTACAAGATCGTGTTCAACTAGGCTTTCCAAAAGATAAAAACTCACCAGAAATTGATGATGGGTATATAAAGATCGGTAAGTACAGGTATGTTGTCGAAACGGTCACTGCTTTCACCTCTAATCCAAACGATAATCAAGGAGATGGTCTTTATAGTTTGATAGCAGAAAGACTCGAAGAAAACAAATTTGCAAAGTCGCCTGACTATCCAGGCGGGAAGCATCTCATAATATTAACCGACGATCCTCTTAAACAGGAATTGCCAATAATAGAAGAAATAGTAAATGATATAAAACATGACCGAGATGTTGAATCCTATTGGTTAGTAGGTGTTCGTTTCGAGAGAGGCAAACCATACATGAGAGCATATCACTACGATCCCGATGCAGAGAGCCTTGGGTTGCATGAATTACGTGGAGAAAAAGATTTTTTACATGGTAAAATTTATCAAATACCTTTGGGATAAAAACCTCAAACTAAAGTCAGGAAAATATAAAATCTATTTCTGTTAGATTTAAGCCTTGTAGTGAGCCTGCCGAACTATGTCGAACCATTGGCGAAGGGTTAGCGTAGGGAGTCTCCCCGGACTCACATCCCTTTTCCAAACTATCTATTTCCTAGAATTAATTTAGAATTTACAATCTTCATATCAACATATTCAATACAATTGGATTGCAACTGTGGATATAATCTCCCATCATCAGTTATTACCAACAAGGTTTTCTCCTTCGCCAATTTGATAATTGAAGTATCTGTTAACTCAAATTTATAGAACGAATCTAACGACATTAAATGCTTCGAAGAATAAAAAGTCTCCTTATAGTCCTCTATAAATTTAACTAATTTGGCTTGGTTTCCTTTACTAATTACTGAGCTCGGTTTTATAAGATTAAATACTTCTGTAAGTATCGAGGGTGTCGTATGGTAAAAATGAAAGCCATGCAGATATCTATTTATAAATGGATATAATTCGGTTGAGTATTTTAGAGTACGACTACAAGAACTACTCTCCTTACCAAAATACCCAAGGAGAAGTACTAACATCAAATTGGTGTCAACAATTACACCATTTTTTATATACTTGCCTTTAAGCTTACCAATATAATCTTCCAATTAGTCGAATTTCTTAACCTTCATTGATATGACATCGCCATTATCTCTATTAATTTTGAATTCTTTGTACAATCGATTTGTTTGTCCAAAATAATGACTAGAACTACTAGGTTCTATATAACTAATAGTAACAAGCCATACAGGATCATCTTCATCTATTTGCTCAATCTCTTCTACCAAAATATATTCTGAATCCGCCTTTATAATATCGGTAAGATATTTTGCAGCAATATTTACTGCTGTTTTAGCATCTACAATTTTCTCACTCATAGAAATACAAATAATAAATAGGTAAGTAATTTAGTATATCAACAAATGGATATAGTTAAAAACCATTTTCAGTAGATTCATATAAATCAATTCAGAAACATCATCTTTCTAGAAAAACCAAAATAACATGTTTGATTGATATGATTCCAAAGCCTCAAAAGGTGTTCGAAGTTAGTCCCCCCGAACTCACTTCCATTTGCATTCTTCCCAGATTTCTATATCATGTAATTAGCTATATAGATATTTATATGAAAAAAGCTGCCAAAAAATTGCGAAATTATCTTGAAAAGTTTTCTAAACTTCCTAAGCCAGTGCTTTTTCTCGTCCTTCTACTTGTTGTATTGCTAGTAGTTGGCATTTTTGCATTTATTTGCACTGAACCAGGAAAAGAGTTTTTGAATATTGAAGATGATGAGAGCGAAATCCAGGAAGAAGACGAAGATTCGTCTGAGACTGAGGAAGAGACGTTTGAAGCAGCAACATTTGATCCAGAAAGAGATGAGGAGACTGAGACTATTGCACTTGCAGAGGATGAGCCAATTTATGATCTGAAAATTGACGCTGATGTTACTCTTCCCGAGCCAGATAGCCTCGTTCGAGTTATTTTAGAGGATCAAGAGGGGCAAGATTATCTTGTTTTGGAGTCCTTTCCTCTTCTTTATGGAGCAGAATCTTTTTCTGTTTCTCAAGCTTGCGAAGAAACATGCTTTCTTGATGGGATAGCAGTAAAAAGAATAGATGTTTATACAGAAAATGACGCCTCCATAGATATCACAAAGATCAGTGAAAACACTAAGGGCGTAAATATTGTGACTGCGGAAGTTAAAGAAACTCAAAAAGAGGCCCTTTTAGATCAAAAAGTAGATCAGCTAAACGAGGAGATTGCGAAAAATAATCTTGAATGGACCGCTGGGAAAACTAGCTTTGCAAAACTCTCTTATGAAGAAAAAGAGACAATGTTTGAAGGTGAGGTCCCAAATCTTCAGGGCGCTGAATTTTATACTGGAGGAGTTTTTGAAATCACTGGAGAAAGTGGCGCAGGGGGTACCATTCCTACATTCGCGCCTTCTCTAGGGAATATGCTTCAGTATCCGCAAGATGCTCTAAGTAACATCTTCTCCTTTGTAGTTTCATTTCTCATTGATGGAAATTTTATGCCAAATCTGGATTTTGGAGCTGTAGGTGGTGTCAAAGCTGCTGCTAGTTCAGATTATGTTAGCGCATGGGATTGGAGAGAAATCCATGGGGCAGATGACCCAGCCTCGGCATATTTTGACGGCAATCCTGACTCCCAAGAGACTGGCAATGGTTGGATCACAGAAATAAAAGATCAGCGAAGTTGTGGCTCGTGTTGGGCATTTGCAGTTACTGGCGCGACCGAGTCGTTGGTCAATTTATACTACAACAACCATGTTGATCTGGATCTTTCTGAGCAGGATGCGCTCTCGTGTAGTGGTGCTGGGAGTTGTAGCGGCGGATGGCCTGGTATCACATTGAATTATTATACTTCAACAGGTGTGGTTGACGAAGCATGTTTCCCATATACTGCTACAAACCAGTCCTGTGGCAATAAATGTGCATGGCCCATAGAACGAATTAAAATTAGCGGGAAAATTACATTCAGTAACAAAACAAATGACAATCTAAAAAAGTTAATTTTAGAAAATGGGCCAATCAGTGGAGGAGTATATTCCTGGAGTCATGCCATGACTCTTGTTGGGTGGTACACTGATGGATTGGGCGATCCAGTTTGGATTTTTAAAAATAGTTGGGGAAAGGACTGGGGAAGTGGCGGATATCTATACTTAAAGACTTCTATTTCAAATATTGGATGGACTCATGCTCTTGTTCTGCCTATTGTGGATCAAAATTGGAGAACCATCAGATGTGTTGATTTGGATGGTGATGGATACTATAACTGGGGATTATCTAGTAGTAAGCCTGCTTCTTGTCCGGGGGGTATTCCAGCTGAGAAGGACTGTGATGACTCTGACAATTCAAAACAGGTATTTGATGCAACTTATGCCTGTGGTAGAGCCAATACACTTGTATTTACACCACAGAGTAATTATAGTTTTGGTGGTGTGCCAAATGGACAGATTTCTACTACAAAGGAAATTCCTATACAGAATGGATCAGATGGCAGTTTGGATGTCACTAATATTCAAATTCAGAATCCAGGTCACTTTGATTTGGATCTCAATCCAGCAGGTAGCAATAATCCATGTGGAAATGCAACACCAACGATAGCTGCAGACGATAGTTGTGACGTAGAGATAACACTTACACCAGATTGGTCTAGAACTTATAACACACAGCTAATTGTGAGTTATGATGATGGGGGCCCAACTAGTTTTGTTGTCCCAATCACAGGATATGGAACTACAAATCCTCAAACAGTTTGCTCATATTTTGAAGGGGCCTGGGATGGTGGATTGGATAAATGCTTTAGACTTGAAGAATCAGACTGTTCTAACTATAATGGGACAATAAACCCGTGTGATTCAAACTGTCCAGCCGGACAAACTTGCCCTCAAGAATGTATTCAAAGCTGCGAATTTTAGGAGTACTTATGAAGATCCTGAGTTGGAATGTTTATCAGAGCAACAAGCAAACTTCTGCTATTTTGAGTTTCCTTGCAGATCCGGACACTGATATGATTTGTCTTCAGGAGGTGAGTGGGGTGCTTCTAAAAGAACTTCGGCTGTTTTCAGATAGGAATAATTATGAGTTGGTTCAGGCAATTGATTTTTATCAAAGGCACGAAGCATATTATCTCGTGATCTTGTCGAAACCTGGTATTGAATTTAAAGGCAAAATTGAGCTTGTCCATGAAAAAAGGCGCTCAATTTTGCAAAGAATTCTAGATTACAAGGAACCACGCGAAGCACTTTATATTGATTTTAAGATTCACCAGAAAAATTTCAGATTATTCAATGTGCATCTTGAAGCCTGGAATAAACCCGGGCTGAGGATCAAACAGTTCGAACAAATTATTAAGCAGTTTGATAGGAATAAGGCAAATATCGTTTGTGGCGATCTGAATACTTTTTCAGACAGGTTGATAGCCCGTTTAGGTGGGCCGATTCTAAATTACAGTCTTAAAGATTTTTCACATAATGATGCGCAGGTATTTCAGGAGATTTTTAAAGAGAATAAACTTATAAATCCTTTTGAGGGGAAAATGACAAATAGATATACTAGAAATCAGCTTGATTATATTCTTGTCCCGCAGGGCTTGAAAACTAAAAATGCTAAACTGCAAGAAAAATATTTTGGCTCAGATCACAAAGCGCTCGTTCTTGAAGTAGAGTATAATTCTCCAGATGGCAAAAATTAAGCAAATTTATAAAAAATACAAAGTCCCTGCGAATTTGCAGCTGCACATGTATAGAGTGACAGCTGTTGCACAGGTTATTGCTGATAATTTTGAAGACAAATTGGAAAAGCACGAACTTGTCATAGCATGCCTTTTTCATGACATCGGGAATATTATCAAATTTGACCTGAAGCTTTTTCCTAAATTCCTGAGGCCAGAGGGGTATGATTATTGGAAGAATGTTCAGGATGAATTTATAATGAAATATGGAGAGGATGAGCATGAGGCTACTTTTAAAATAGCGAAAGAGGTCGGTATCAGTGAAAGAGCATATGAAATTCTAACAGCAGTCGGATTTGCTCAGGCAGAAGAAATCCACAAGCAGGAAGATTTCAACAAAAAGATCATTTTATACAGCGATCAGAGAGTCGGGCTAAATGGGATAATCTCTATGCAAGAAAGGCACGAGGAGGGTAGAGAACGATATCTAAAAAGAAGAAATAAGAATGTTGGGGATGACTCTTTGGAAAATTTCATGAAACTGGCTTCATTTATGGAACAAATTGAGTCCCAAGTTTTTGACAAGTGCAAAATTAAACCAGAGGAAATCGCTGATGAACTTATACAACCCATTATTGAAAGGTTAAATGATAGAGGAATATAAAAAATTATTAAAAGAATTTGTGGGCTTTAAAAGCATTTCAACAGATCCTGCATATGCGCAAGAGATACAAAGTTGCGCTGACTGGCTCAAAAAATTGTTGAGGGAGAAAGGTTTTGATGTCAAGGTTCATGAAGGGTACGGCAATCCTGTGATTGTTGCTGAATATAATGTCGAGGGGGCTGAAGAAACAGCACTTATCTATGGGCACTATGATGTTCAGCCAGCTGAAAAAAAAGATGATTGGAAAACGGACCCATTTTCTTTGTCTGAAAGTCAGGGCAAGCTGATCGCAAGAGGGGTGGCTGATAACAAAGGCCAGATTCTCATACACATGGTCAGTATCTTCGACTTGATAAAGAAAAAGAAACTGAAATATAACATCAAATTCTTAATCGAAGGGAATGAAGAAACTGGCTCTGGTTATCTTGAAAAATTTATCAAGGAGAAAAGCCAAGAGTTGAAATCTGATTTCGTAGTCGTGTCTGATGGGGTTATCGTGCAGGATCATCCTGTTCTTGAAGCAGGCTTTAGGGGAATCATCAACTGCGCGCTTGAGATCAAAGTCGCGGACACTGATCTTCATTCTGGTGGGTTTGGAGGGTTTTCTCCGAATGCGATTTATGAACTGTCGCACTTACTTTCAAAAATTTACAATCAGAATAATCAAATAGATATTGAAGGATTTTATGATGATGTTGAATTAATTGATCCAGATGAAGTAAAAGAGAATTTGAAATTGAAATACCCTCTTGAAAAACATACAAAGAATAGTGGAGCAAAGCAGATGTTCTCAGAAGAAGGGCTGAATTTTTATACACAAACTGGTCTAAGACCTTCGATCGAGATAACTGGGGTTGAGAGTGGATACACAGCAGAGGGGTATAAAAATGCAATTCCAGCTAAAGCAAAAGCCAAGATAAATATTAGGTTGGTCAGGGATCAGAACCCTTTGGCCATAATCAAATTATTTGAAGAGTTTATAAAGAAAAATCTGCCTGATTATGTTGAATATAATTTAGAGGTTGATAATGAAATGCTTCCGGCAATTAAATTGGATGTTTCGGGTTTATATCATAAAAGGGCTCAAAAATTTCTTGAAAAGACCTATGGGGAAAAAGTCGTCAAGCATTATACTGGCGGGACTATCCCCGTGGTTTTGTCTTTTGAACAAGTGCTCAAAGTGCCTCAACTTTTAATCCCTTTTGCAAATGAGGGATGCAGGATGCACGGGGTTGATGAAAATTTTCAGATTGAAAAAATTGAAAAGGGCTTGAAGTTTTGTAATGCTTTTTTCAAAAGGTAGTTATTAATTTCGTATTATATATTAAAATATAAATGTGGATGATTATAATGTGTTGTGGGCGTTTGTTGGGTTGTGCTCTTGCTGTATAACATTTGTTGTGATTGCTTTTGGTTTGTATTTATTTGGGAAGGGACAAAAGGTTCTTGGTTGTGGATTGATTTTGGGAGTGTTGGCCTTTTCTTGTTTTTTGTCTGTTGTGCTGACTCTACTTACATAATTTTCTAGAATGCAATTAATTGTCGATCTCCATATCCATTCGCAGTACTCCCGCGCGACAAGCAAGCAGATGAATGTTGCGCAGTTGTATAAATGGGGCAAAATCAAGGGAATAAATATCATTGGCACTGGGGATTTCACTCATCCTGCGTGGGTCAAAGAATTGAAGGAAAAGCTTGAGCCTGCGGAAAATGGATTATTCAAATTGAAGGAGAAATATGCTAAAGAGCAGGACGCGCTTCTTCCAGAATCTGTGAGAGGCAATTTGATTCGTTTTATTCTGACAGTTGAAATTAGCAACATCTATAAAAAGCATGATAAGGTGCGAAAAATGCACAATGTGCTTGTCGCTCCAAGTTTCGAAGCTGTTGCTGAGGTAAATTCCAGATTAGATAAGATAGGCAATATCAAGTCTGACGGGCGTCCTATTCTAGGTCTTGATAGTAAAGAGCTTTTGAAAATCAGCATGGAGTCTGATCCTGATTCGTTTTTCTTTCCAGCGCATATTTGGACGCCTTGGTTTTCCATGTTTGGTTCAAAGTCTGGCTTTGACACCATAGAGGAGGCTTTTGAAGAGCTCGCCCCTGAGATCAAGGCAATTGAAACAGGCCTTTCTTCTGATCCATTTATGAATTGGCGCCTTTCTCAACTAGATGGGCTCACTATTCTTTCTCATTCTGACGCACATTCTCCGCAGAAGCTTGGAAGAGAAGCTAATGTCATGGATTGTAAAGTGGATTACAAAGATATAATTGGCGCGGTAAAAACAAATGACAAGCGAATGATCGGCACAATTGAATTTTATCCTGAAGAAGGTAAGTATCATTTTGATGGGCATAGAAAATGTAATTTCCGTTGTCTTCCCGAAGAAACGAAAAAATTGAAAGGGATTTGTCCAAAGTGCGGCAAGCCTCTTGTGGTTGGGGTGCATTATAGGGTGGAGGAGATTGCTGATCGTGATTTCAAATATAGGCCAAAAAAGCACAAGAAAGTGGAATATATAATTCCTTTGGCTGAGATGATAGCTGAGGTGAAAGGCGTAAAAGGCGTAAATTCGAAAACTGTTCAAAGTGAATATGAAGCGATGTATGCGAAATTAGGAGATGAATTCAGTATTTTGCGCACAATTGCCACAAAAGAGATCCAAAAAGCAGGTTTTGCAGAACTGGCAGTTGGGATCAAGAGAATGAGAAAAGGTGAGGTAAATGTGGATCCAGGCTATGACGGCGTATTTGGAGTGATAAAAGTTTTTGGCGATGAAAAAGGCGCAAAAAGAAGCATAGCAGGGCAAGTTGGGATGGGGTTATGAGAAAATCCACTTAGGTAGGGTTCGCAAATGTGTTATAAAAGTCTCCACCCTCTGGCCAGCCTTCTATTTCTGCTGCTGCACTCCATTGTGGAGGGGCAACTTCGGCTGGTGTGTATGTGTTGGGAACAGCCTCATCTCTACCAAGGAGAGGTGCATTCGCGGTTGTCTCCTGCTCGAGGTAATGTAGTTCTTCGGGATGTGGCGAGTCTGGCAGAGGAATATCTTGTGGAAGGGTATCTGGAGAAAAGTTTGCCATTATATAGCAAATAATAGTTATCGCTTTATAACATATTCCCATTTGTTTGTAAAAATATTAGAATAGGCAAGTAACTATGGGCAAATTACTGAACCTAAAACAGAAAAAAGCAGTTGAGCTGACTGGGCATCCTTTGAGCATCAATGCTGGCCCAGGCACAGGAAAGACCAAGACATTGGTAGCAAAGATTGTCCACTTGACCAGTCAAGAGGAGGTCCGAGCTGAAAATATCCTAGCTCTTACTTTTACAAATAAAGCAGCAAATGAAATCAAAGAACGTGTGAAAACTGAAATTAAAAAAACGCAAGGGTTCCCATTTATAGGAACATTTCATGCTTTAGGACTATACATACTAAATCAATCTGGTAAAAAAAAGGTTGAGATTATTGACGAAGTTCAAAGAAAAAAGTTGATTAGGGAACTAATAAGTAGGGAGGACGTCCCTCAAGATTTGAAAGTAGTACCAATAAGAGAAGTTTCATTGAAAATATCAAATTGCAAGAATGGTAGTTTGCAGGACGAGTCAATAAAACCCTTAGTAGAGATTTATGAAAAGAAATTGCAAGAGCTGAACGTTCTAGATTACGATGATTTGATATTGAAGAGTCTGAATTTGCTAAAAGAGGACAAAAATCTCAAAGAGAAACTTCGCAATCAATACAAATACATTTTAATCGACGAATTCCAAGATACAAACGAAATCCAGTACGAACTGATCAAGCTCATTCTAAACAAAGAGAGGAATATCTGTGTAATTGGCGATCCTTTGCAGTCTATCTATGCCTTTAGAGGCGCCAAAGGCAACATATTCAATCAATTCAAAAGCGATTTCCCAAAGGCAAAAGAGATAACTCTTGAAACCAATTATCGCTCTACCAAGAATATAATTGACTCGAGTCATCGCCTATTCCCGGATTCGGTCAAACTCGGTTCAGTTGCAAAGGAGAATGGAGAAGTGAATTTGATCGAAACAATGAACGAATACAGCGTGTCGGATTGGATTCTTGCAAAACTTAGTCAAGTAATGGGAGGGATGGATTTGAATCAGGCAAGTGATCTTTCTGATAAAAAAGATGACAAGCGGGCCACATTCTCAGATTTTGCAATAATTTATCGAATCCATGGGCTAAGTAGGGTATTGGAGAAAAAGTTTAGGAATTCAGCAATTCCTTTCCAGATAATTGGCGCAAGATCCATTTATGAGCGAAAAGAGATCGAGGTGATTATCAATTTGTTGAGGCTGCTGTATCTCCCTGATAAAAAAAGGACTTCTGAATTTCTAGAATCAAAATACCTTGGGCTTACTGATATCTTACTAAAAAAGGTTGAAAATTCTGGAATAGAAAACTGGGAAGATTTGGGAAATATCCAAAATTCTAAATTGTCTAAAATTTGTGAAAAAGTAGAAAGGCTGCGAAACGAATGGAATAAGCAAAAAATGCTTGGAGAGCTAGTCGAGCAGATTATCAAAGAGTTCGAAATAGAAGAATTTTTGGAAGGCAAGACTGATCGAATTAATGATCTTTATGCGTTCTCCGCTGAAGTTTCCAGGTTTGACAAAAGAGAGGAACCATTAAAAGATTTCCTTGAGCATATTGAAAAGATTAAGGATAGTGACTATTATGATGAAAGAAGTGACAAAGTGACTCTAATGACCATGCATGCTGCAAAGGGGCTGGAGTTCAAGTATGTGTTCATTTGCGGGTTTGAACAAGGCTTGATTCCATTTTCAAAAAAGGCAAAAGCTGAAAACGAGATAGAAGAAGAAAAGAGATTGCTGTATGTAGCAATGACAAGAGCCAAACATGGGTTGTACTTGATGAAAACAAAAGATGCCTCTTGCTTTGAGGAATTGATCATGGGGGAAGGCCTAGAAGAAATCAGAGACGAAGCAATTGATCGAATCCGAAAAAGAAGGCGGGTACAAAAGGCCAAAAAGGCACAAATAACTTTAAGTATATAATTTCATGAAAATAAAATTCGATCTGATCTGGGTTTTAGTGGGTCTTGTTCTTTTGGAATTTGTGTTGAACGGTGTTTTGATTTCTAGATATGTGAATAGAAAGCAAGATGTTGAAACCAATTCCGTAGAAGAGAGGGTTGAGCCAGATTATGATAAAGCACTTGAACTAGGTGGTGAATGGTTTTTAAACAATCAGAACGATAGCTTCATTCACTATGAATACGATCCTGCTACGCTGGTTCATTCTACTGAGCATCACTCTCTTCGAGAGATGGCCTCTTTATGGTCTATTGCGGTTCTAGCCAATTATTATGAAAGAGCGGATTTTCATGCTTTAGCAGAAAAGGGCATGAGTTATTTTGAGGAGTATTTTGAATATGTGGAAGATGGGGAGTACTATTATGTGAATATGCCTGATGGAGGGGGTAAGCTCGGATCCTCTGCCTTTATCATTTTGGCACTTTTAGAGATGGAGAATTATCCGGAAAGGGATAAATATATTGAAGGCTTTGCAAAGGGGATAATTCTCATGCAAGAGGAGGATGGGTCTTTTCGTACAATTTTTGGAATTGATCAAGCTGGAAATCAGGACTATTATCCTGGGGAAGCTATGTTTGCTTTGATGAGCTTGTATGAAGAAGAGGGAGAGGATAGATTTATGGCACCTGTAGAAAAGGGGTTTGGATTTTATGATTTTTATTGGGAAGGCAATCCAAGTACTGCTTTTGTGCCTTGGCAGTCTCGTGCATATGGGATGCTGTATTCTGCAACCAGCGAGCAAAAGTACGCTGATTTTGTCTTTGAAATGAATAATTTTATGCTTGATGAACATACCCCTGCAATTGGATGCACAGAATTCAACGTTCAGAGAGGAGTTGTAGAGGGAGTTTATATTGAGGGAGTTGTTGAGGCTTATAAGGTTGCGGAAAATTTGAATGATGAACAAAAAAAGACATGCTACGGAAACTATATTCAGGAATCATTAGATTATGTTTTGACTTTGCAGGTCACTGAAGAATCAGAATACTCTTCACAAGAGGCGGTCGGTGGCTTCAAACAGAACGTGAGTAACCCCTCAATGCGAGTCGATCGCAATCAGCATGCGATTTTTGCAATTTTAGGTGCAAAGGAAACTATCCTAAAATAATCCGGCTGCAATAAAGCAGTTCAGAAAAAATTCATCTGGAATTCAGAAAAAGTTCAGGTTTGGTTGGTATCATGGTGGTTAATTTATGAAGATAGTTTCTCAAGCTGGCAAATCCCAACTGGTAAAGAATCTGGTAAATAGACTGGGGGTGGGTTTTGTAGAGGTGGAACAGGGGTTTTTCCCAAATGGAGAAACAAAGCTTAGAATAAAAGGAATTGAAAAGGGAGAGGTGGCGATTTTGTTTTATTCATCTCCAGGAAACGTGGGGAAGAATTTGATAGATTTCATGCTTCTTGCGGATGCTGTCAGGAATTTTCAGCCGAGCAAGATAATTGCTGTGATGCCCTGGCTTCCTTTTTCGCCTCAGGATAAGAGATTCCGAAGGGGAGAGCCAGAATCTGCCAAAGTCGTAGTGAAACTGCTGGAGGCGAGCCCTATTGATGAATTTATTTGTATAGACCTGCATTCAAGGCTAGTTGAGAAAATGTTTGTTAAGCCAATGCATCACATATCTTGTATGCAAATTTTCTTAGATTATTTTCAAGGCAAGTTCGACAATAGCTGGGTGGTAGTTTCTCTGGATAAAGGAGCGATTGAACGATCTAGAAAATTTGCCCGTGCACTCAAACTACCAGTTATTCAGTTTGATAAATTTCGTGATAAAACAAATGGCGATGTTACGATTAATTCGATAAAAGGAAAGGTGAAAGGAAAAAATACTATTTCTTTTGATGATTTTGTAAGTACAGGAGGGACTAGGATCAAAGCAGCGAAAATGATAAGAGAATTTGGCGGATTGAAGCATTATGATTGTGTGACGCATGTGCTTGTGCCTGAGACTCTGGAAAAAATTCAAAAGACCAGTGAGATTGATGGTTTTTTTATGACGAATACGACTGAGATTTGTCTAGACAGGACAAAGTTTCCAAAGGTGCACGAATTTGATATTGCATTAATCCTTAAGAAAGCTCTCCTTGCCTCGCGGGATTAAGCTTTTGCGTTTTCTTACTACAAAGAACTTGTCATTTTTTCGGGCTTGTCCCTTGATCTTGAAGGTTATGACATTATTTTGTGTTGCTTCTTTGACGAGCTTTTCATCGATCTGCATTTTGGCTAGCTTGCCCTTGATGATGCCTGTGGTTGGCCCTGTGATTATGAATTTTTCACCTTCTTTTATAGTGCTCTTTGCTTGAATTTCTATTTGGATGACTTGGATTTTGGGGTAGTATTTTTGCACAACGCCTATGAGAAGTTTTTCTTGTGTGGCTTTGCTGCCATGTATTCCTGCCCACTCGTCGCCTTTGCGGCCCATGTATAGTCCGGTTGAGAATCCACGGTTGTAGACTTTTTTCAACTCTTTGGTCCATTCTTTGATTTTGTCCTCGCCGTATTCGCCTTTTTCGATTGCTTCGAGCGCCTGCCTGTATGTCCGAATTACTGTGTCAACATACTCTGGAGGGCGACCTCGTCCTTCGAATTTCAAAACATTCACTCCTGCGTCGATTAGTTCTGGGAGCATGCCGATCGTGCATAGATCAGCCGGGCTCAGCACGTAGTTATTGTCAACTTCAAGCTCTTTTCCTGTTTCAATATCGGTGATTTTGTAGCGCCTTCTGCACATTTGTGTGCACTTGCCTCGATTTGCTGATCTATTGTAGCAGTATAAGCTCATAGCGCATCTTCCGCTAACTGCAACGCATAAAGCCCCATGTGTAAATACTTCAATCTCAACAAGCTTGCCTCCTGGGCCTTTAATTTTCTGCTCTTTTATATCTTCGACAATTTTCTTTACTTGTTCCAAGCTCAATTCTCTTGCAAGAACAACCCTATCTGCAAATTGAGAATAAAATTTCAGACTTTCTGTATTTGAGATTGAAAGTTGGGTTGATATGTGAATTTCGACCCCTTTCTCTCTTGCATACTCAATTGTGGCCATGTCTGCTGCGATGATTGCGCTAATTCCGATTCTTTTGATGGCATCAATTATCTTGCGCATTTTTTCGAGCTCATTATTATAGAGCAGGGTATTGACTGTGACATATGTTTTGACTTTCGCTTTCCTGCAGATTTGTACGATCTCCGGCAGATCCCCCAGTGTGAAATTCTTCGCAGCAGTTGCTCTCATATTGAAATCCGCGATGCCAAAGTACACAGCATCAGCTCCCGCATTTATTGCAGCTTGCAAAGTTTCAAATGATCCTGCCGGGGCTAGAATTTCTGGTTTTTTCATGGTGGACAAAAAATATGAATATCCAATTATAGCAGATTGACATGACTGATATAGATATAATATACTCGCCATGTTGATTTTTTTGCTATTATTATTTAGTTATGTCACCTGAATCTCGTATATATTTGGATTCGTCTGAAAAGGCAGAGGAATACATTGCCAGCGATCCAATTATTCAGAAATTGATTGATACATCAAGCATACGGCTATTCCATGAGAGGCCATCTTTTACTCGCTTTGTTGCCAATCCTACTACGGAATTTGTTCACGGGTTTCAAATTCCTGAAAGCGACATAGAAGTATCATTGGCTTTGAGAGCGCAGGGAATTGTCCACATAGATGTAGGGATTTTTGGAAGAGTAGATTTTCCAAATACTTTTGTGTACAGAGAAAATGACGGGACACGCTACCGAGCACAGCGTGCAAGGCATAATAATCTAAATTTTAAATTTATAGCCTAACCTATAACATACAACTCTTCTTCCGCTCTTGTCACCCCAGTATATAGCCATCTTCTCCACATTTCATCATCCATTTGTTTGAATCTTTCTTCGAACAAGATGACGCGTTTGGATTGCGAGCCTTGAGCTTTGTGAACTGTCAGAGCGTAGCCAAAATCAAAAAGATCACCTTGTAGGGTTTGCGAACGGTTTTTAGTCATATTAGTTGGTTTTTGTGCGCTAAATTGTTCTTTCAGAATTAGTCCTTTAAATTCATGCCCCTCATCCAATTCCTCAATCTCAGCGTAGTACCAATCCTCTGAATCTTCCTCAATGTGCTGGATCTTTCCAAGCATTCCATTGAAAATTTGTTTTTTATGATTGTTCCGAAGGCAGATGACGCGGTCTCCAACTTGAGGTTCTTGGTCGTGGATTTCTCTCAAACTTCTAATATAGTTGTTGAGTTTTGTGCGGGTGTGGTTGTATCCGCAAAGAACTAAAGTATCGTCACTGAAGCTGCTTAAGAGGTCCTCTATAATTTCTCCTGTTTCTTCATCTGCTCTATCAAGTTTGCGAACTGTTGAAGAGAAGTCCTGATGTGGTATTTGTCCTGCTCGTCTTGCAAATATTGAGACTTTGATAATTGGATTGTCCTGAAGCTGTCTGTGGATCTGCTCCAGTTTCAATTTTGGTTTTTCCATAAGGTTGAATTTGCCTCTAATTGGAGGTAGCTGGCCATGGTCGCCCACAGCAATTATCGGGGTTTTGTATGAGAGCAGATCTTGCCAGATTTCTTGATCCACCATTGAGGCTTCATCTACTATTATGAGGTCGTATTTGAGCGATTCTTTTTTCTCCCACCCAACAATTTCCTCTGTTTTCTTGTCAACAATCGGGGAGTAAATGAGCGAATGGATCGTTCCAACGAAATCGCCTTTGTAGATCGCCTTGGATTTTTTGATTGTAGTGTCAAGTACTCTAGCAGCTTTGCCAGTGTAGCTCACAAATGCTACCTTTAATTTCTTTTTTTTCTTGTAAAGTGCTTTGCGAAAGAGTGAGATCAGAGTAGTTTTTCCAGTACCAGCATAGCCTCCCAGCGTGATGTAATCGCCATGTCCCTCCTTGTGCCAGGAAAGAAGCGCGTCAAGAACAAATTTTTGATCAGGCGAAAGGTTTTGCATTCTCAATTATACCTTTTATTTTTAAAGAGTGCTTCACCTGCACCCAGTGATAACTAGACCTCCTCCCCCCAATCTGCTAAATTATACCTGTGATCCTTTAGTTGGATCTTGGAAATGACCAAAAAGATAGCAAAATCTCAAAAAATCCTAGCCCTTTCAATGCGCGGTGGCGGTGCCAGAACTGGTGCCTATCTTGGGGCTTTGAAAGCGCTTGAGGAGCAAAAAATCGAAGTTAGCATGCTTATTGGATCAAGTGGTGGAGCATATGTTGCAGGGCTCTACGCTGCTGGGTTGACGATTGATCAAATCCTTGAACATATGAAAGGTAATACTCGTAGGCACTATTTTGGCATTAATTCTATTCGTGGCAGGGCCCTTATAGGCGACAATAAGAGGCTTAGGCATATAAACAAGGCAGTGAGGGACATAGATATTAAAGATACGAAAAAAAAGTTTTGGATCCAGGTCACAAATCTTGGCACTCAAAGTAGTGAAATTCTTAGCAAAGGAAATCTAGCAAAAGCAATAGTAGCTTCAGGTGCCCTTCCTATACTTATGCGGCCGATTGAGCTTGATGGGTGCGTGTATATAGACGGAGATGTCTCCTCTGGATTTGCTGTAAAATTTTTAAAAGCGCAAGGCGCTGATTTGGTGCTTGGTCTAAGTTGTAGTTCTTATGGAGATCAGAAGAAAAAGGACCATTTCAGCCTGGTAAATAGAGCAGTTGAACCTTTTAGAATTTCACAGAAGATCATCCGGGAAATGGATCAGAAACTTAACCCAGTTGATCTCTTGCTTGATAATCTGGGAGATTCGGAAATTAGAATCTGGGACTATGCAAGAAGCGAAGAAGTAATGCAAAAAGGGTATGTACAAACAATGGAAAAAATGGATGAAATTAAAAAAGTTCTATAAGAGAGTCTAGTGCCTTTTTTACATCTAAAAGCTCGCTTTTTATATACTCCTTTTCCTCTTTTTTGATCGGATTGTGACTCATTCGTATCAGCTTGTCAATAATTTTGAGAACATAAATACATTTGTCTAAAAGGGCTTCGTTGAGGCTGCCTGGGGCATTCATACTCGAATTTTAATAGATTAAGTACGCAAGAATTTGAAAAGAATTCTATCATAATATAGAATGAAGTTCAATAAATATATATAAACATTCTATTCATGTTTGACCAGGTTTTGCGCTATATTACAGGCAATATGTCTGATAAAGATATTGGAATACAAATTAAGAAGGCTAGAAGTGAGGTTAGCATGTCTCAAGAAGAGCTTGGGGAGAAGCTTGGGGTGACATGGGAGATGGTTAGTAGATATGAAAATGGACGAAGTAGTGCTAGAAAGTATTTGACAGAGCTTTCCGAGATTTTTGAGAAGTCGATTTCATACTTTTTTGGGGTGCAGGACGATCTTATTGAGTATAATGTCGACAAGATAGCCTCAGCCTTAAAGGAAAAAGGAATTGGCTATGATGTGGCTGCTGTCAATAAGGTAATACTTATAGATGACTTTTCTATATTGGGTTTTGAAAGGAGTTTGAAGCTGACAAGGCAATTCTATACTGCGCCAGAGTGGATGATAGAAAAATACAGTGATATTTTTGCCTTACGCTTAAATAGCGTTGTGCCAGATAGTTTGGATGTGAATGAGGGTGATATTGGCTTTTTTTCTCCTTCGTTAAAACCTGATAATAGGGATGTTGTTTTGATTCAGTCTGGAAATGTCTTCAAGCTCAAGAGATATTCTTCAAAATTGAAAGGGGAAATACTTGCGGTGTTGATTGCGCAGGAGAAGAGATTTAGGTAAGTGCAGGCGCAGCAGTTTTTCTAATAATAACCTCATTAAGCAATAATTTTGTTCTTCCAGATTTTACTTCTATTTCCCTACCTTTTATCCCACTGAGATCTTCTTCTATTTCGTTTATTTCATAGTTTGTGATCCCAGCTTCTTGTAGCATCTCCCTCAGTTGCTCGGCTGTAAATCTCGCCCTAACTCTTCCATCAGAGGTAACATATACTCCTGGTTCTTCCTCTTCTGCATTTGTTCGAAGATATACCATCTCCTCATTATCGTTAGGGGATTTAAAGGCTAAATAGGCAACTCCACAGGCTTCTTTTGGACCCTCTTTCAATATTCTATAAATTTCACGAAAAAGAGCAGTTGTTGTTTCTATGTCAAAATAGTGCAATGATAATCTTGAAAATACTATGTCTGCACTATTCTCAGGTGCATCTATTTGGGCATTGGCGAAATCTATTTGTTGGGTCTCTAGTGAATATTCTGCTTTTTGTGCTTTTTGCGCTGCAATACCTAAGGCTTTTGGTGAGATATCAAATAATTTAACGCTATGGCCATGCTCTAGAAAATATAGTGCTTCTGTGCCAATTCCTCCACCCAGATCGTAAACTAATGAATTCCTTGGGAAAAATGGTTCTACTTGAACACAATAGGGTGAAGGGTCCCGGTTAGGATCGATTCTTTCTGTAATATCTTTGTCCCATGGGGCAACTCGTGCTTGGTCAATACTTTTCATATTACTATCTAAAGAAGAAGTGCCGAGAGCGGGACTCGAACCCGCACGAGGTATAACCCTCATTGGATTTTAAGTCCAACGTGTCTACCATTCCACCACCCCGGCGTTAGCAGTTTTTATAATTGTAAATTGGTCCCGATACGCTCACTTACTTGCTATCGGGATTAAATTCGGCTAAGTTCGGCAAGCGTACGCATGTCGCACTAACGCCTCATTTAAAGGCGACGGCGGGAATTGCACCCGCGTATAGCGGTTTTGCAGACCGCTGCCTTACTACTTGGCTACGTCGCCATTTCGAGCTTTTCCTCGTAATTTTAACATAATTTGGGAAGAAGATATGCATGAATTCAAGAAAAACTTGTCAACCGATTTTTTTCTCTATATATTGTAATTAGCAATTTATTATTGAAAAAATATGGCTATACCAGCAACTCCAACTAATGATGATTCTGCCCAGTCAGGGTCAAGTCCAGTTTTTCCTGCTAGTTCAAAAACTCCGGCTGATCCAACTTCACCAGCTGTTGATCAAGTGCCACAGGTTCTTTCAGATGATCCGGGGACAAGTGCTCCAGCGGCAGCTGATCCTGCTGCGCCAGTTAAACCTGTTGCGCCAGTTGAGCCGACTGCACCAAAGACGCCACCTATAGTAGAAGATAGTGGTGTTCTTTCTGATAGTCCTGAAGTTGCACCTGAGGCACCAGCAGTGGTAAGTCCGACAACTCCAATAGAAGAAACCCCAGCAGGAGCTCCAGAAGAAGCTGCAGCGCCATCTGCCGTTGATCCAAATATTGCCCTGAAAGATGGAAATGATAATGTTGTAGAGGGTCAAATAGATCCGCAAGCACTTCAACAAGAAGAGCAAATTCAAGAAGTGAGTCCTATAGCTCAAACAAAAGATGCATTGCCGCAGTTCCCACCAAAAGGGGAGGCAGTTGAGGAATCGGACCACAAAACAGTGTCAAGTGAAAAGTTAATATCTCCAGCAAACATTAGTCCTCCTACCACAGAGGAAGAATCAGAGAAGAGCGAAGGTAAATCAAGTGGTATGCCGTTAAAGATAGTGGCAGTATTTCTGATTATTGCAGTGTTGGCAGCAGCAGGGATATTGGCGTATCTCCTTTTACTTGCTTAAATTTTTCATAAAACCTTAGAGTGAAATCCTAGGAGATTGCTCGAATTACTTCAAGCTGATAGAATATTGTACTTAAATTCTAATAAATTGGATAATGCCAAAGACGAAAATTTTAGCGACAATTGGGCCGTCGACTTGGGATCAAGAGATTATCAAGCAGATGGTGGAGAAGGGAATGACGATCGCTAGAGTCAATGGAGCTTACGCTGATATTGATGAATTGAGGCGTGTTGCGAAAACTGTTCGCTCAGTTTCAAAAGAAGTTGCTCTGATGCTTGATATCAAAGGAACCGAAGTCCGACTCAATAAATTCGAAACTGGCCTAAAGATCAAGAAAGGCGATGAAGTAATAATTGGAAATAGCAAAAAAGACAACCTATATCCTATAACATATCCAGATCTCTACAGGGATTTGAAAGCCCAAGATCAATTACATCTTGATGATGGAAAAGTTGTTTTAAGTGTTCTAAAAATAAAGAATAAGAAAATATATTGCAAAGTCGTAGAGGGAGAAGAAATCTTCCCTGGAAAAACTATCAATACTCCTTCCATCCCTTTATCAAATCCTCCACTTACAAAGACTGACATTGAGCAGATTGCGTTTGTTCTAAAAGATGATTGGGATTATATTGCAGCCTCATTTGTTCGAGAAAGCCAAGATATCGAGGCTATTAAAAAACAGACAAAGGATTCTATAATCAAGATTTTTGCAAAGATTGAAGATGAGCAAGGGGTAGATAATATTGATGAGATAATTCAAGTTGCAGATGGAATAATAATTGCAAGAGGAGATCTTGGAGTTGAAATTCCTTACGAAGGAATCCCTATGATTCAGAAGCAGATAGTGACAAGTTGTCTTTTACAAGCTAAGCCAGTAGTTGTAGCAACTCATATGCTTGAGTCCATGATTGAACAATCGACTGCAACTCGAGCTGAGATCAGTGATGTAGCAAATGCGGTCTTTGATGGATGTGATGTATTGTGGCTGAGTTCAGAAACTTCAACTGGTAAGCATCCAGTTGAGGCTGTGGAGACTCTTAGGAGAATAGCTACAAAAGCAGAAGAATATGTCTGGCCAGAAATATTAGATGGAAAGCCAGACATAAATCCCGTGACAGTAGCTCTAGCAAAAGGTGTGATTGATATTTGTGAGAGTTTGCCAATTAACAAGATCATCGTAGCAACAGGAACAGGCAAGACTGCCAGAATGATTTCCAGTTTCAGACCCAGACAGTCAATTATAGCTTTAACATCCAATGAGACATATAAAAGACAGTTGAATTCAACTTGGGGAGTCAAGCCAATAGTTTTGAAAACTGAAACTATTGATAGAGATAGAGGAATAAATAGAATAGTAAGGAAGGTTCTAGAGCAGGGGTTGGTGAAAAAGGACGATTTAATTCTGGTAATTAGGGGTACTACTCCTATAACTCAGCAGACTAATTCTCTAGAAGTTGGAGTTGTTTCTGAAATGATAAAATAGCCTACGTTTTGCTAATAATTAATAATTAATAATGAAAAATTTGATAAAAATTATAATAACGCTGACTTTTCTGCTGATTTTTGTGGTAGTTTGTTTTATAAGTTTCGCTGGGTTGTCGTTTGGTGCATGGCTACATACATATCGAACCTTTACTCAAAAGGATTTGGTAGCAGTCATAGAAGTTGAGGGATTACAAATTAGTGAAGACGGATATGAGTACACAAATGTAAAATACAAGCCAATTAAAGATTCTTCAGCGCTTACAAAGATTTTCTCCTCAAGAGAAGCAAAGGAAGGCGAATATACACAAGAACAGGAGTTTAAAATATATGGCGATCAAATTGAGGTTGGAGGGGAATTTGTGAAATTTAATGACTATTGGAATTTGTTCAATTTGAAAAATATTTATAAGGTGACTAGACTTGAGGGTGATTATAGTGATGCCGAGAAAGCTAGCAATCTTCCAACAGGCAAAAGAACTGTAATAGCGCTCAATGGGGGTACTGACGATACTTGGAAATTTTTGCAAAAGAGAGCGGATGACTTTGGTTTTCTAGTAGATAGTGTTTATGGCAATTTTTCAACTAAATTTATTCAGGAAGAGGATCAAGAATATGGGTTGTATGTGACCGAAGATGGCTTTATATTAGATGATTTAGAGGAATAGAAAGAATCTGATCATCAACACAACTGTCCAAAATGTCAATTTTTTATAAACCTTCAAAACCAATAGTTCTAGCTGTAATGGATGGGGTAGGGATTGCTCCTCCTGGGCCTGGCAATGCCGTAACTCTTGCAAATACGGCAAATTTGGACAAGCTTTGGCCCAAGTACCCACATGGTTCGTTGCTTGCAGCTGGTATGGCTGTTGGACTGCCAGAGGGGGTAGACGGAAATAGTGAGGTTGGGCACATGACACTTGGAGCTGGTAAGGTTGTGTTTCAAGATCTCCCTCGAATCGATCAAAGGATAAAAAATGGCAATTTTTTTAACAATCCAGAACTTCTGGGTGCCATTAATTTTGCCAAGAAAAATGGAGGGAATGTGCATTTGATTGGTTTGGTTGGACACGGGCAGGTTCACTCTAGCTTAAACCACCTATATAAATTGATAAAATTGGCAGCTAGCCAAGAAGTTGCACCAGAAAGATTTTTTATTCACGCATTTTTAGACGGAAGAGATTCTTCGCCTACTGCTGGCTTACAGATATTGCAGGAGATTGAAAAGGAGCTTTTGAGGTATCGAATTGGTCGGATTGCGAGTTTCATTGGTAGATACTATGCAATGGATCGGGATAAAAGATGGGAAAGAACTAGGGCTGCCTACGAACTTATTACTCAGGGAAAAGGAGAAAAAACAAACAACTATAAAAAGGTTATCAAGAAAAACTACCAAAATGGTTTGACAGACGAATATATGACTCCATACGTGATTCCAGGCTTTGAAGGTAAAGTTGCCACAATCAGGCCAGCGGATGCAATAATTAATTTTAATTTTCGTCCGGACAGGGCACAGCAGTTGACTATCGCTATTGAGGAAAGGGAATTTCAAGGATTTGAAAGGCCTTTTATTGAGAATATTCATTATGTAGGCTTTTCGGATTATAAGAAGGGATACCCCAAGAGGGTTGCATTCCCCCAAGAGAAAATTGTAGATTCTCTTGGAAAAGTTCTAGGCGAAAATCGGTTGACTCAGCTTAGAGTCGCAGAATCAGAAAAATTTCCACACGTAACATATTTTTTTGATGGTGGGAAACAGATTGTTTATCCAGGAGAAGAGCAGATTGAGATCCCTTCACCTAAAAGTGTCGCGACCTATGACTTGTCCCCTGAAATGAGCAGTAGAAAAATCGTGGAAGTTTTTTTAAGAAAGCAGGAAGAGGTGGACTATGATTTTTCAGTTATAAATTTTGCGCCGCCTGATATGGTTGCACATACTGGAGTTCTGGACGCGGCTATAAAG
>Ga0114923_10000515_pt1 | contig 30407 bp, 41 predicted proteins | sample SumtaG_FD_89578 | JGI IMG/M metagenome (GOLD analysis project Ga0114923, IMG submission 89578) | Deep subsurface microbial communities from Indian Ocean to uncover new lineages of life (NeLLi) - Sumatra_00157 metaG | ecosystem: Environmental > Aquatic > Marine > Oceanic > Sediment | place: near... | reverse complement strand
TATCGGGAAAGTCTCCGGCGAGGCGGTTCTGCTCCTGCTTCCGTTTATCCTGCCCAAGGCCGTCAAGGCCGTCAAGAAGAAGCTCACCAAGGCGAAGAAGGCCGCACCCGTAGAACCTGCACCCGCAGAGCCAGCGCCGGTTGAACCCGCGCCGGTTGAGGCGGTGACAAAACCAGAGATTGTGGAACCCGGATTATTGGAACGTATCCTAGAGGAAAGGCGCGATGAAGCAGTTAAGGCCGAAGCTCCAAAGGCCCCAGAAATAGACCCATCTTTGCAGGACCCGGCGCTAACCTTCCGGGGGGAGAGGGCGGGCAGGTTCACTTTCGAGGAAGCCAGCAAGCCAGCACCGGAACCTATTCCGGTTGAAGCGCCAAAAGGCGCGCCTGATATCTCAGCAAAGACCCCGACAGTAACCCGACAAATATGGTTTGGTGGGAAGCCGCCTAATAAACTAACGCCAGATGAATTTATTGCTACCCATAAGACGGGGGAAATCCCATTTGACGCATTTGATAGGAATACATTTTTTGGCACCGAAGTAGGTAGAAACCCGCAATTAATAAAAACTATTGACACTCCCGCAGGGAAGATTGAGTTTAGGAAATCTGGCGACAAATTAAGTTATACAAAAATCGATGACGCCGGGGAGATTGTTAGGGACAAAGATGGGCTTGCATTATCTTTATCAGATAAAGAAATAAGGGCGAAGGGACTGCCAACAGAAGATCAAACAATAACGGCGTTTCATAAAGGAAAACCGATAGGGTTCGTTGCAAATGAATTTGGTGCTGTGGGTATATTTCTTGATCCTAAAGGACCGAGGCGCTTTAGAGGAAGCACCATAGGAGCGGAATTATTGACTGAATTTATGTTACAGAATCCCCGCATGCAATTGGGGCAAATGAACTTTTCTGGTGAGAGGGTAGCACGACAAGTACATAAAAAATTATCTGATCTATTAAATGCGAAGGCGGTTGAACCCACAGGAGCGGATAGGTTTTTCCCGAAAATAGAATCTAAAGTTAAACCTGGGGCAGAAGTGGAGAGGCAAAAACTTGCCAGTGTCGAGAAAAAATTAGAACAGGCCGAAAGAGAGGCCGATTCCGTAAGCGGGGCAAGGTTGAACCCCGCAGGAGAGATAGGCGGAATCCGCTCTAGGTCGAAAAAGGAAAAGGACCGAATATTTGAAAAACGGACTAAAACCGCAAAGCAAATTGTTGAATTGTCGAAAGAAAGAGATTTGCTAAAGAGCAAAATTGAAGACGTTGAAAGCGGGAGAAAGGAATTACGGGAAAAGGCCGGAGTTGAAGCAGATATCAGGATGGCCCAAAACTTTAAGGACTTAAAAGAGGGGGATTCGGTCGATCTTGGCGGCAACGAACCATCCGTTATCAAGAAGAAAAACGCTCGTTCAATTGTTACAGAATCGGGAGCAAAATTTACCGTTGATGAAATATTCGGCGAAGGGGCCGCAAAAGAATTAACCAAATTAGAAGCCGGGAAGGAAATAAAAATTTCTGTTCCTTTTGGCGGCAAGGGAAAGGTCATCCTTGGGAAAGAAGCAGGACGACCGCAAAAAGAAACATTCGCCAAAGCCGACCCCGCAAAAGCAAAAAAACTGCGTGACAAGGCCGCAGGGATGCAAAAACAAATCGATGCCGATTTAAACCCTGCCACCGCAGACCTTAACGTCACTCGCAGACGCGCCGGAATCATCGAAGGCATGAACGACCGAGCGGAATTCAATCAAAAGATTCAAGGAAAACTTAATGCCCTGGCAGATGCCGCAGAAGCCGGAACCCTGCCAAAAGTCCTTGAAAAAATCGATAGCGTACAGGCAGTCGAGGCATTGAACCGAGCAAAGAAAGCCGAGGAACCCGCAGTTAGGGCAAGCGATTTGAATGAAATAGTTGATTTGGTCAAAGGCACAAAGGGGTCCAAAGATGCCATTGCCACACTGCGCCGGTTTTCTGGAATGAAAAGGGGCGAATTTCCACGATTGCGAAGCGATGAAATTCAGGCGGTACGGGACGTTTTGAAATTCGCCAAAAAGAAGAAGGACCGGAAAGGTGTCTCTAACTTTACCCTCAGTTCCGTAGAAGCGGACTTACGCAGTTCAACCCGGTTGCAAAAAGCCGGTATCAACGCAGAGAATTTTGCAGAAGCCAAAAAAGCCTTTGACGAATTGGGTGGAGAACCCGTCGTTGATCTGGCAACCCAAACAGCAAAAGAAATCAAGGCCGCAGAAAGGGATTTAATCGGGACGAAAATTCCGGGGTTTTTCCCAACGCCAAAAACTCTAGCTGGAAAAGTTGTAGCAAGTGCAAAAATAAAACCGGGAGAATCAGTGCTGGAACCCTCCGCCGGCAAAGGGGATATCGCGGAGGTTATTCGAGACAGTCATCCGGACGCAAAACTCTCAGTTGGGGAAATAAATTTCGGTTTACAGGAATTGCTCGGGAAGAAAGGGTTTGAGTTGGCCAGCGACGACTTCCTGGCGAGTCAGAAGAAGTACGACAAGATCATTCAGAATCCGCCTTTTGAAAAGGGCCTGGACATTGACCATGTGCTGAAAGCCTTTGACCTGTTAAAACCCGAAGGCCGTTCCGTTTCGATCATGTCGTCCGGGCCGTTCTTCCGTGGTGATAAAAAATCTGTAGCTTTCCGAGACTTCCTTGAGGAGGTCGGCGCAGTTGTTGAAGATTTGCCTGCTTCATCTTTTAAAGGCGCGGAGAGTTTCAGGCAGACGGGCGTTTCTTCAAAGCTGGTTATTATGGACAAACCGGCAGAAGTAGCCAGACCCATAATCGACGTTGCAGAGCCAAAGGTTGCGGCAAAACATCCACCAATTGAAGAGGATTTTACTACCATTCGCAGGCGCACCTCTGCCGAAATTAGGGCCAGAGAAAAAACGATCCGCCTGGACCCCGCGCAAGATTCCATGTTTACCGCCATCGGCAAGCTCGGCGGAGTGAACAAAGCCGAAATGGTGAAGCAGTTCGGCCTGGACCCGAAAGACAAGTTTCCGTCAGGAGTTTTCGGCAAGCCTGTCTTGAGAGCAAAAGGCGGACGCACCATTGACGATATGATGGAAGTCCTGGCGGAGGAGGGATTTTTAAAACGGGATGAACGCACCGGCAAGGTTGACCCGCGAGAATTCGAGGAAAGATTCACTGCGGAGCATTCCGGCACGAAACAATTTTCCCAGAAGCAGGATGTTGATTTTGGAGACGAGTTTGAAAATGCCGTCAATTCTGGAAGCGTCAAGCTCAACACCGGCATTCCCGTGGAAGAAATTCGCGCCAGTATCAAGAAAGCAGGCCAGAGGTTGCGGGACACGCTGGGCATTACTGAAAAGGGAGTCAAATTAAGCAAGCCGGAAATTGCCAAAGAGCCAGGTCTTTTGAATCCGTTTAAGTCTGCCAGGATGGTTGCCAAAAAGTTCCCCAGGTTTGCACCCTTCAAGAAACTTGCTGACCGGGCAATGTTTGAGCAGGACACGTTGCGGAGTATCTTCGCCAAACGGTTGAAGCACGTTGACCGATTGATGAAAAGGGGGAAGGACTCCGCGAAAAACAACAAAAGACTACTGGACAACATTCTGATTCAAGGCGATATGCTGGGCAAACAGTTCACGATGCCAGAGTTGATACAGGCCGGGGTTCCCGACAATGTGATTAGTGGCTACCGGGCAATGCGGTCGGCATATAACATGGCTTTCAACATCGCCAACAAGACCAGGGAACTGCGCGGAAAACTTCCGATAAATAAACGCACCGGCTACATTCCGCACTTTTTCCATAACTGGTTTATCGTCGTGGACGGGCAATTGGTTGCGTCAGCCAGGACGATGAGGGAAGCCGTTTCAATGGGCAACGATGCCGCCAGAGGCGGGGGAGAAGTAAAGATTACCCCGAAGCAATTTGAGTTCCCCAACGAAGGACAGCAGGCCGCAACAATCGGGGACTTGGATTTTCATGCAGTGAAAAAAAACATGGCAGAACTTTTTTCGATGACTCCGAAAGAGGCCGGAGACTTACTTTCCCAATTCGCCAGACTAAGAGGACGTTCAAGGTTTGTCGGCAATTTTCTGGAAAGAAAAGGCGCGGAAGGCTGGGAGAAAAATCTGGCCTATGTCCACCGGCATTATTTCAACATGATTGCCCGGTTCTCTGCCCTAGACAAATTCAAAAGCAAATCCATTTCCAGGTTTGAGACTACATTCGGCAAATTCGATCAGGAGCATTCCGGTCTTGCCAGATTTACAAAAAACTATATCAACGACATAAACGGCAACCCCACAGGTATCGAGACTTTATTTAACACCACACTTGTAAATACGCCTGGATTCAACAGATTCCTTGGCAAGTTTTTAGGCGACCGGCCCGCCTTGCAGATGGCATCGATGACAACAAACGCAACGGCCATTGCAAAGCTTGGTCTGTTCAATGTGTCCTCTGCGATGGTGAACGCCTCACAGCTTATGATGGTTCACGCATTGCTGGGTCCGAAGTGGACCGCCATTGGCTTGAGGCGGGCGGCGAACCTGACCGGGCAGAAGGCCATAGAGGGAGTCGGCGCACAGCATCGGTCGAATGTCGATATAGGAATCCTAAAAAAGGCCGGGGTTGGGTTACAACAGGGATTAGAGGCCGGGGCGGGATACAGCAAGTTTAATCAGATGGGGCAAGTTTTCAGCAAGACGACCGCCATTTTCCGTGGGGCGGAGTGGGAACTTAGAGCCACCGCAACATTAGGAGCATTCTACAAAGGGTTATCAGAAGGAATGACCAGGGCGGAAGCTTTGGAGTTTGCCAAAGAAACAAACATCAAGGCGAACTTTGATTATAGCGTTGCGGACTCTCCATCTTTCATCCGGCAGTCCGGGCCGTTGGGTCAGGTATTGTTCCAGTTTAAAAAATTCCCGATCAAGGCAATGGAGTTTATGTCGGAACTCAAGGGAGCGGAGAACCCGCGTTTTTGGATACCTTTCGTTTTAGTCAGTGGATTTTTCGGTTTCCCTGGCATGGAAGGAATCAAGAACATGGTGCGCCGGATGTTCGGTTTTGACATAGAGCTTGAATCGAAAGATTTTCTCATAAGGTGGGCAGGTAAAGACCCAGAGAGAATTGCAATTGCCAGTACGATTATGTACGGCGCTTTCTCAAATGAATTACTCGGAGGCGTGGACCTGTCCCGTAGGATCGGCGCGGGGGATTTTATTCCTTCTCAGGGGCGCGACCTGTTAGGGCCGTCTTTTAGTTCGATGATTGTGGCGACACAGTTGGGAGCAGATGAGGAATGGGTAGACGCGATGCGGGCCTTGGGGACGACACCGGGAAACATAGCGGTGGCCTTGCGCAATGATGGCGAGATAACATCGCCGTGGGATCGTGGCAGGCTCCAAATAAAACTAGATACAAAAGGGCGAATATTAAAAGGTCTTGGTTTTGGCACAGTGGAGGCATCGAGGGAGCGCGACGTTTCCAGAATTTTGCGGAACAACCTGCGCGTCGCCAAAGAGAAAGAGCGGAAAGCAATCGATCAATTCATAAAAGTTTTCGAAGGGGACGACAAAGAGAAAATAGACAAGGCAATAAGAAAACTCGCCGAACTTGGAGTTTCCTCTGCTAGAATCGAAAACGAGTTGGAGCGAAAAGGATTGACCAAGGCACTCAGAACATTCCTGGGCTTACCGAAAAAACAACAGGCGGCGGATTTAGAACTGCTTGACTTTTTAGGAAAATAGGAGACATGCGCCGATGGCCTCAAAAATAGACGAGAACACGCAGTTTGTTGGATCAGACGGCAAACCACTTTTGAACGGGAAATTGTATATCGGTACGGTGGCACTCGATCCAATTGCCAACCCGATCACGATTTATTCCGACAGAGCTTTGACCGCGACCCTAGCGAACCCGCAGACATTGGATGCGGACGGAAGGCCAGCAAGCAAAATCTGGATCCCCGGCAAGTATTCAATCCAAGTGGATGACGAGGACGCGGTCCAACGGTTTCAGGACCTTGACGCGGGCGAACCGGCGGCGGGTGGCATCACTGGACTTTCAAACGTGCAGAGCGCCGACGTTATCACAGCAGAAGGTATTCCGGCAATCGATGCCTATGAGGACAAGGAGCTTCACGTTTTCCAGGTGGCATCGACAAACACAATATCCCCCACAATCAACATCGATGGGAAGGGGGCGAAGAACTGCCGCAGGAATTTTGACCAAACGATTGTAAAAGGCCAATGGGTTGCGAATCAGATGGTCGTCTTGTCGTACAACCTCAGTCAGGACATCATGGAGTGGGTGAACCATAACAACAAGGTTGCGTATGGAAATACAGAAATCACTATTGCCAGCGCGGCGACCGTGGATTTAGCCCTAGCAACAAGTAATACAGTAAGGATTACCGGGAATACCGGGCCGATTACATCGTTTGGAACTACGCCAGCAGGGACTAGATATTGGTGTCGGTTTACGTCCAGCCCACAAATTAACCACAACGCGACAAGCCTGATAATTCCGGGCGCGGCTAATATAACGATAGTCGCGGGTGATTGGATTTTAGTTGAAAGCAAAGGCTCCGGCAATGTCCAGATTCAGGTTTTCAGGCAGACCGGAAGGGCCTTAGTTGAACACTTGCCAAACAATATGCAAAGGTTTGACTCTAGCGGCACTTTCGTCCAACCCGAGGGGGTAACAGAGGTTTTGGTTACGGTTGTCGGCTCCGGTGGTGGTGGAGGCGGTTGTAAAAATGGTACTGCTTCTAGGGGTGGTGGAGGCGGTGGCGGAGAAATAGTCCTTGCTACTTATACTATTAGCGGGAACATCACTGTTACCATTAATCTCGGTGGTACGGGTGGTGGTCCTGGGGATGTGGATGGCAACCCTGGGGGAACGTCGGTCTTTGGAACATTAGTTGCTAATGGTGGGCTTGGTGGTGAGGGAGCAGATTTTGTTGAAAGCCCTCCTGGTGGGCTTGGTGGAACTGGTGGAGCGGATACTGGTGGCTCTGTAATCGGTAGACAGCCTGGGGGTGCCGGTCAAATTGGTTCGAGTAATATGGGCGGACCGGGTGGAGCATCAGGAGTTCCTAGCATTCCGGGTGCGTTGGGGCCGAATCAAGCAGATGGTAATGATGGCCCGGCTAATACGGGGACCGGGGGTAGTGGTGCCGAAGAAAGTCTAAGCTCAGCCAGTAGAACAGGCGGAGACGGGGCCAAAGGATATGTAATAGTTCGATGGTAAGGAGATTAAACCAATGGCTAGAGTAGAACGAACCATAGGAGAACAAAAACGTGTCGGTCAGCCGTCAAATCAAACCAGAATTGATCTTTTGGAAAGAACGGTTGCAAGGTTGGTAGCAATTGTGGTTGCGGCTGGCGACATTCAGGGGGACGATAGACTTTTGCAGGACGCAACTAACGTGAAAACGAAATTGGATCAACTTGATACCGATGAACCTGTGACTCGATAACCTCAGAAGGTGAATAAATGCCGAAAACTAAAAACGGGGATTCAAAAAAATTGTTCTGGTATATGGGCAGTTGTCTGGTTTCAAGCCTTTTGATCGTGGCGGGCTGGTCAATCGATCACCTTTATTCCAATCTCAAAGAAGGGCAGGCGGAAATAAAAACCTCTGTCAAAGACGGGCAGAAGGAAATAAAAGACTCTGTAAAAGAAAATTTCAGGGAGATTTCTGCTCTGTCTGCCAGAGTGGCAAAACTGGAACCATGAAAATATTGATTATTATGCTCATAGTTGCCCATTGTTTAATCGTCCGAGAGGGGGAAATCTGCCTCACTTACGACAAGGGCGACGAATTGTGCTGTATTGAGAAGGAAAAAAAAGAGAAAAAAAGTTAAAAAAAGGCTTGTAAATCCGCAAAATCCGCCTATACTTAGATTATGGACGGATTGAGGATTTTGAAATTTAAAGAGAACCCCCAAAGCGGCCCAGGCCGATGCGGGGGTTTTTTGTTTGCGGAAGTACAGCAATGAAAATCCCACTCAAACAGATAAAAAAATCCCACTTCTTCTTTAAGCGGTGCTACGACTGCGGCCTGCTTTTTGGCGTTGAAAAGTTTATGGAAAATGTTCTACTGCGGAAAAAAGAGAAGATTCACTGTCCAAACTGCATGGGGACCCTGGCGGAGAAAATAACATGACCGCACCGGAGCAATGCACGGCATTAATCAAATACAAACACCCGGCATGGGACGAGTGGGGCCACGCAGATTTTTTTGCCAATACATGGGAATTTGATTTGCCGGGGTCCGGGGTTCCGGTGGGAAGCTTGGATTATGTAACGAGTGAAATTCTCGGGGACCCGCACGAAGATTTTGATTACTCTGTCACCCATGAAGGCAGAAAAATTACAGCAACCTATAAACACACCAAAAGGAAATTTTACCAACTCCATGAAATTTTTGCTCGGGGGAATTTAAAATGATAACGCCGGAACAACTAGAATTCAAAAAAGGCAAGATCGGCGCTAGTCAGTGTGCGGCGGCGCTGGGAGTGTCGCCCTGGCAGTCCCAGGCGGGCCTGTACCATGAAATTCTCGGGAACGTGATACCAGAGCCTTTAGGAGAAAAAGGCATCATAGGGAACGAAATGGAGCCTGTAATCATCAAGGCGTATGAAAGGGAGACGGGGATTAAAGTCTATCCGGTTCCGGACACCCTGATTCATCCGAAACACCCGTGGATGATTGCGCACCTGGACGGAGCAATGCCGGAGTATCAAATGACATTGGAGATCAAAAACATCGGCTGGACAGTGGCGCATCACTGGGGCGAAAACGGGGACCCGAAGGGAACTCCAATGTATGTAACCGCGCAGTGCGTCCATCAGGCAATCCTGGCGGAGGTTGACCGCATTGACGTTGCCGCCTTCTTCGGCGGGAACGAACTGCGGGTTTACCCTCTGGACATCACTCCGGAGGCCAAGGCCAGCGTTATGAATGGCCTGACGCGCTTTTGGGACAAGGTCACAAACAAAGTTCAACCGGAAATGACGGACAAGGACATCGACCTTTTAAAGCAATTGTACTGGCAGGCTAATAAAGACGTACCGATGTACGTTGAGTCTACCGCCACGGCCTTAATGTTCGACGACTACCGGAGGCTAAAGAATAAAATCAAGCCGATGGTGGAAAAGGCGGACACCTACAAGGCCAAAATTCAAAACGTCATGGGAGACTGCACCGTGATTATGCGGGGCGAGGACATGGAGTTTACTTGGCGGAAGACCAAGGATACCAAGCAGACCGATTGGGAGAATGTGGCCAGGGACCTACTTGGTTGTTTCGCTATTAGTGACCATGACGGAATGAGCAGGGAGGCGCAGGACTACGAGAATGATGCCATTGCGGCACTGTTTAAGAAGATCACCGAGGACAATACCAAGACGAAACGAGGCCATCGACAATTTTTAGACAAGGCAAAATAAATTACATTTATCCTTGTATCTTGGGAAAATCCGTGTATTATAGAGATATGACGAAACGAAATAAAATCGAGGAGGACGACATGAAAAACCGATACTACTTAGTGACCGAAAACCCCAGCTTGAACTGCGGCGATGGGCCTATCGTCCAAAAGGTCGGAGGCACGATACAAGAACTCCGCTTTACTGCCAACTGGCTTTTGTTTGAGTCCAAAGCCCCTGACAGCGAGTACCACGGCCTCAATCTAAAATTAGTTGATTGGAAATTGCACCGCGTCGCCGATGTGGATTGTGCCTATCAACCTAAGTTTTTTTGGGGAATGTTTCAGAGATTTCCGGACGAAAAAGCCAAGGTCGTCGGAACCTACCAGGAGGCCATAACTGAATACAATTTTGAGTACGAGGTTTGAAAACAGAGGAGGACAGATCATGGCACAAAACGAAGTAGCAGATATCGCAGAAATCACCGAAATCAGGGAAATGACTGACAAGGAAAAAGAAAGCATGGGATGGGAGGACTGGCCCCACCGTGTTCAATGTTTGGTTTTAAAGAATGGCGGTTTAATAGTTCCGTCACAAGATGAAGAGTGCAACGGCCCCGGCGAGTTTTTAATTTTGGACCCGGACGGAAAATCTTATTACCTCACACCATCAAAATGAGGGGGAGTAAGCATGGATAAATATTGGGGAACAGTTTTTTTAATAATTGGTTTTATGTACCTGGGGGCTTTATTCACATATCTTTTTTTCAAGGGCAGACCTATGAAAACGATACGAGAGATTCAGGACGAGATTGATGTCCAGACAGTAAAAATAAATATCGGGAAAAACTTACTTGATGCCGCCTTGAATGAGGTTGCTTTCGGTCTTGCGATGGAAGCTATCCACGACGCGGCCTGCGAGATCGGCCAGCTTCACGAAGAACTGTACCCGCACAAGGACCGGCTGAGAATCCTCGCGGAACTAGACGAAGAAGACGAGTGCGACGATCCGCACCCTGGCTACCGCGTAGGGCAATAAATTAGTGGGTAGGCCCCCACTACCTCGGGCCTCGGCGCACAAACAGTCCCCTCGATGATGTACCGCGCCGGGGTTCGGGGATTATTCCAAAATTGGAGGATAACAAAATGCAATTAAATTATATCGGAATCAGAAATGTTTTAGGAATCAAGAGCCTTGAATGCAAGCCGGGAAAGATCACTTCCATTGACGGTCCAAACGGGTCAGGGAAAACCAGCTTTCTGAAAGCACTCAAGGCGGCAGTTGGCGGCGGACACGATGCAACACTTTTGCGCCAGGGCGAAGAGGAAGGCGAAATCGTTTTAGAGTTCGACAACGGAATGAAGTTGACCAAGAAAATCGGCAAGGAAAAAAGCGATATCACTTTGAAGGATGCCAGCGGAGTAAAAGTCAAAAAAGCCGCCTCACTTTTAAAAGGCATTGTGGACGGGGTAGGATTGAACCCGATTCAATTATTGACGGCCACCAAAAAGGACAGGGTCAGTATCCTTCTGGAAAGCGTCCCAATGGAATTGCCTGTGGACCGTCTTGAAAAGGAATGCGGCTATTCGGTGTTTGCGGATGACGACAGACACCCTATTGAAGTCATAGAAGCCGTCAGGAGCAATATTTTTGATCTCAGGGCAGACAAAAACCGCGACATCAAATCGAAGAAGGGAATGATTGAGCAGATGCAGGAAGCCATCCCGTTTGCCTCGACCTTTGAAAATTACAGCACCATAGCTGAAACTTTGGCAAACGAAAAAACGGTACTTCATTCAAAGGCTCAGAGCGATTCATTTTCAATTAAGGAAGAGTTTGCGAGTTTATCGACACAATGCGATGCTGACACTAGCAAAGAGGTTGAGGCGATCAAGGACGAAGCAACAAAGTCTATTACTCTCCTCCGCGAACGGCAGACGAAGGAACTTGAAAAACTCAGGATCAAGATGGATGATGAAGTACAGGCAGTCATGGATAAAGCACTTCCGGTACTAGAGGATTTGACCGCAAAAATCGCCCAGGCTAAAGAAAAAGCAGAGGTCCAGATAAAAGCCAAGGCGGCAACGGAATTCATCGAAGAGGGCGAAAAGGATTTAGACGTTTTGGAATTGGTTTCCAAGTCCTACACGACCAAGCTACAGGCCGTCGATGATATCAAGGCCGAATTGCTGGCAGGGTTCCCGATTGACGGATTGACGGTAGTGGACGGCGACATTTATTTAAACGATATCGACTTCGACAACGTCAATGAAGCTTTGCGAATACGGTTTGCTTTGCAGGTCGCCGGACTCAGGGAGTCGGAACTGCCTCTGGTTTGTGTTGACGGCCTGGAAGCCCTGGACGATGGCTCTTTTCACATATTCTGCGATGAAGCGGTAAAGACAGACATGCAGTTTTTTGTAACCCGCGTCACCAATGATGATCGTTTGAATATGACCACTTTTGGAAAGCCAGAATAAAATGATCAACACTTTTGAAAAGGTGAGTTGGCCTTGCCACGAATGCCACGAACAGGCATTCACCTTTATCCCGTCTAACCTGATAAGCGGAGTTTTAAAGACCGAATGCCCATCATGCGGGTACACCGGGTCAATAGAATATTCTTCACATACAGCCACCAACGGAAAGGTTTACGAGAGCATTCGTATGCTGGCGGGGCGGGCTTATACTTGGTGGAAAAACATAAGAACAAAAAAATAATTCAACGGAGGAAATCATGGCACAGGAATTAACAAAATCAGGAATGGAAACGGTCAAGGATTTGATTTATGGAAAGAAAGGCGAGTTCGCCAAGGCTTTGCAGAAGGGGGTTGACGTAGATGTTTTCCTGCGGGCATCCATGACAATGGTTCAACAAACCCCGAAACTAATTGAGTGTACGAGCGCCAGCTTATATCTTGCCTTGCTCCGCTCTGCACAACTCAGCCTGTCCCCTGACGGCACACTCGGGCAAGCCTACCTTGTGCCTTATGCAAAGCAGTGCGTTTTGATTATCGGCTACAAGGGATTGCGGGAACTGGCACTTAGAACCGACAAGTACGCCGACGTTGTGGCGCGGGTGGTTTTTTCCAAGGATAAGTTTTCACTGAAATTCGGATCGGAGGAGTACCTTCACCATGAACCGCATGAGGGGGACAGGGGGGAAATGCGGGGCGTGTATGCGATTGCCACAACAATGGGCGGTCAAAAAATCGTTGACTTTATGTGGGGCGCGGAGGTAATCAAAATCCGCAACAAGTACTCACAGGCCTACAAGACCGCTGAAAAAGGCTATAAGGGCAAACCTCCGGCAAAAGATTCTATGTGGCACACGGACCCGGAGAGAGCTTGGGAAAAGACGATACTGCGTCAATTGTGCGGCAACCGTTTGCAATTATCCGTTAAGGCGCAGGGCGTTATGGTGAAAGAGGACCGGATGAACGCCGGACTCGAAATACCCGAGGACGAAATGGAAGGAATTATCGATATAGACCCGAATGGTAAAGAGGAAAAACCGGAAGTCGCGGACGACAAAAAGGGAGTTGAGGGTCTACAAAATACCGTAGAGGCAAAGACGGGAGAGTTTCAGGTCACTGGGGACCCGCCGACTGCGGCCACGCCTGGGACCGGCGGGGCGGGAAAACAAAAAAATGACGCTAACAAGAAAGCCGACCTCAGAATAGCTATCGTTGAAAAAATAAAAGCAACCTTCCCAAAGCTTCCCTGGCAGAAGAAACTGGATGAAATTGCATCGCAGACGTTTGGGCAAAAACTACAAGATTTTAATGTCGAAAACGAGGGAGTTAAATCCCTGGAAACACTCTGGAAAGCGGTGGACGCTCTGTAATGGGAAAAGTAATCAAAGCGGATTTCAACCCACGGGCAAAAGACCAAGCGGAATACGATGAGCTTATCAAAGCCAGTGGCCATCAGTTCCATGAGATTCGTTTAAAATATGAAGTGATTGAGCAGGCTATTAAGGGAGATTTCACGCTTGAAAAAATGATGTTCGATGTTGAGGACCTTGAAAATGCCTGCTTCACCTGGAAGTGTACGCTTATAAAAATAGAACAGTTGGCCGACAGATTGGACAAACAATAGGACTTGCCTTTTGGCGACCTTGAAAGTATATTGACCCTGCCTGGGCGGGGCCGGAATGTAAATAAACAGGGGACAACGTGACACATAAAACTGAAAATATTAATTCCGTGATCCGTCCAGATTCCGGAAACCAGCCCTTTGTAGCAAGTCCTCCTCTGTACTTGTTGCAAGGGGCTTTTTTTGTTCGGAGTGAGGCATGAAAGAACATCCTATTTTATTCAACGCTGAAATGGTCCGGGCAATTCTGGACGGGCGCAAGACACAGACGCGGCGGGCTTTGAGGCCACAGCCACCCAAAGGAATTACTTACCACGACTCGAATAATGGGAAATTTCAATATCACTATGGCCCGGATGTTTATGCCGTGAAAACAATCCATTGCCCCTACGGTGTCCCCAGCGACCGGCTTTTCGTCAAAGAGAATCATTACCTTTATGGCTACTGGGAAAGAAAACCTCTTGCGAAAAAAGAGAAATATAGGTTCAAACCCATACAGCCAATAATGCCCAGGTATTTTGAAAACCCACCAGACACTATTTTACCTAAATATTCACTTGATAGAGGGTGGAATAAACGATCTTCCCTGTTTTTGGCAAAGAATCATACTAGGGTGTGGCTTGAAGTAACCAACGTCAGGGTGGAGCGGTTGGGAGACATTACCGAAGCAGATATTTTGGCGGAAGGTATTTTCAAATGGCCTTTAGGTTATGGGCGATACACAAACTATGAAAAAAAAGAAACAGTTTCATTTCCTCGCGCCGGACTTGCTTATGCTGATTTGTGGGATTCTACAAACGGCCCCGGCTCGGTCTATAAAAACCCGTGGGTTTGGGTAATTGAATTTAAGAAAGTAACGGCATGACTGACAAGCGGCCTTCATTCCAATGGTATCCAAAGGACTACATGAGCGATATCAATACTATATCGATGACCCCGGAGCAGGAGGGCCACTATATCCGCCTGTTAAATCTTTGCTGGATGGAAAATGGGTTGCCGGTTAAGTGGCAGGAAATACGGGCGCTATTGAAGGGTACTACTGATTTACTTGAAAGTAACTTGCAAGTAGTACTCAAGTGTTTCTACAAAAGAGGGGGCAAATTGCACCATAAAAGGCTGGACTTCGAGCGTGAAAAGCAGGACACTTACCGAAAAAGGTCTGCGGAGGGTGGCCGAGAAACCCAGCGGAGACGCAAGGCTTTGAAGGGTACTACGGATCAGGCTCAAGTAAACGTCAAGTCTTCTTCTTCTTCTTCTACTGCGGTAACTACAAAAGATGTTAGTCCTAAACCTAAAGATACTAATAAGATTAAGTCTTTAAAAGAAAAGAAGGAATTAGAAAAAAAGTCAGCGATTCGAGTTTTGGAATATTTTAACCGGCTGGCATCGAAGGATTATCAGAAGGTCCACATGAACCTGACACCGATCCGGGGCAGGCTTGCGGAGTTTGGCATGACGGCCTGTTACCGGGTGATCGAGAATAGGGTCAGCCATTGGAAGTTTGACCCGAAGATGAACGAATTCCTGCGGCCAACGACGGTTTTTTGTGCATCGAAGTTTGAAGGCTACCTGAATAGCAAGGACCGAGGCAAGATTGAGAAGCCTAGAGAGAAGACGACGACGGAAGAAAACATCGACGTAATCAAAAAATGGGGCGCTAAACAAAAGGCGATAGAAGAAAATGACGCTGGAAAGCTACATGAAGGGGATGGCGATATATAAATCGCTTGGTGGCAAGAACCTGGACGAACCAACCCTGATGATCTGGTACGGGATGCTCAAGCCTATCAAGGACAGGCATTGGGAAGAGGCGGTTATCGTGGTCTGCAAAAATCAAAGGGAACTGGCGCGGTGTAACTTTGTGGCTGAAATCGGGGTAGTGGTGCGAGAACTTGCCCGCAGGGAGCAGAAAACGGTTGCAAAGCCGGAGATTGGAGAGGAGCAGGTTGACCCGGCGGTAGTGAAAGAATTCATGCAAACCTTTTTGAAGGAATTTCAGGAGAAATAAAATGGCAAGGTTCGAGTGGTATCAACCGTGGAAGGTTTACAATGCCTTTCGCCACCCAGAACGCAATGAACCTCCTATGAATAAGTTCTCTGCTTGGACACGGTGGGAAGCTTTTACATGGACTATTACCCGATGCTGGGACAGATTCCCACTATCTAAAATGGGGCGACTTTCCAGAGAAATCAAAGACCTTGAGAAAAAACTAGGTTTTAAAATGCTGGACGAAGAGGAGAAATAACATGGTGATGCCTAAAATTATTCCGATGCCCTTGAAAGACGGGGACTCGCTCCGCAAGTGGCAAATGGACGGGGATTGGTATTACACGGTTAGGTTTCCGAGTGGGATGGAAATTGAAATATTCATCCGCGATGGATTCATATTTGACGGGGCCAGCATTCCCAGGTTGTTCCGGAACATCTACTCGCCCACAGGATACCTTCTGATTGCCGCGATTTTGCACGATTATCAATATCAGTGGGGATATATGGTCATCAGAATAGCCGGAAAGCTTTTCACCCGCACGGTATCAAGGGAGTATTCGGACAAAATGCTCAGGCTCGTTGCGAACATCGAACACCCAAGCCGGAAGAAAGCAACTTATGTGGCTTACAAGTTCCTCAGAACGGGCGGCTGGGTAGCCTGGAACCGGCACAGGAGGCGAGATAAGGAAAAGTAGGTAGTCTGGGTCCAGTTTTCTGTTTTAGGGCCTTAAAACTTAAATTAGAAAGGGACGGACTTATGGATATTAACGTGGATATCAACCCTGATGACATAAATAAATACGTCGTTAAGGCAATAATCGACAGTTCAATCGGGGAGCAGGTTAAAAAGATTGTGGAAAAGAAGGTGGGGGAGTTAAACCAAAGATGGGACAATCCATTGACATCGGTTATTGAGCAGGAAATAAAAGGTATCATACGGAAGGTAATAACGGAGGAATATCGGGGAAAGTTGGACGAAATGGTAAGGAAAAATATTACCGACGAGTTTGTGGAAAAGGTCATACAAAAAGCCTGGGAAATTGAACAATCTTAACAATTGCCGTGGGACGGCATAGGGAATGGCCGAAAGTTTTGGCAAAGCACTTGGTCGCCTGGGGAGATTAATATTAACTATTAGTCTGTTGAAACCCCAGGTGATCCATTCCCTTTAATTTTAAAACGGAGGAGATTATGAGACAGACAAAAGCTAAATTGATTGACCACATCACATTTTTGGATGAAATGAGCGAGGCACAAAACACGGAAATAAAAAGACTTCGGGAACTTGTGGCGGACCTTGGGCAGGCAATGTCAAACGCAGAGGATGCCCTGAAAGACAGCGTAAAGGACAACGAAATTCTCAAGACGAAAATTGGGGACCTCTCCCTGCAAGTGCTGAAATTGGGGTGCGTATGATTTACCCGGTGAAAGTATTCAAAGCCGACGGGACGCTCAAAGAGGTTGTTCCTAGCAAGAATCTGGAAAAGGATTACTGGAAACGGTTCAAGGAAAGCAAGTATTACCGCAATGCCAAGGCCGTAGAATATAACAACAAAAGGGGGAAGTTTCCCATTGAGGAGGAGTGATGAAATTCGCAGACGGGTTTTTTGATGCGCTTGAAAAGTTTGCGTCAATCGAGGTTAATTCGGTGGGAACGGGAGGTTTTGTTGCAACCCTCCTAGTGCTTTTGGCTTGTTGCGCCGTGCTTTGGCCGATTATTAGCTATTTGCTGGATAAGTTTTTTGACCGCGCATGAAAACCGGCTTTCTTCTGGTAATCAGGATGCAGACAAAGTTTAATTTTGGGCAAGTTACAGGATTAATCCGCATCAGTCAGAGGACCGTTGACGCAGTTTTATTAACCATTTCATTGGTGGCAATATTATGGGTGACGGTGTAGAGCTAAAAAATGAAATATTTTTCTTGCCGTGGCCTCCGAGCGTGAACAGCGTTTACAGGATGTTTGTCATGGGGAAAGTGCCGCGAATGATTATCAGCAAACAGGGGCGCGAATATTTTAGTAAGGTCGCCGGTCTGGTGAAAGAGTTGTATAGAATCAGATTTGAGAAGGCGCGGCTCAAGGTGCGCATTATCGTTTATCCGCCAGACAGGAGAAGACGCGACCTCGACAATCTTGGCAAGGTCACGCTTGATTCATTGCAAAAGGCGGGCATTTATCGGGACGACGAGCAGATTGACGAGCTAATTTTCCTGCGGTGCGAGGTCCGCAAGCCGGGAGAGGTTGTGGTGACGATTGAGGAAATTGTTCCACATGAAACAAAAAACGCGAAAGATGTGGAGAAACAAGATTAAATGGAGTATCATTTCACGAATTGGAGGAGCCTATGCGGGAAATCAAACGAATTATAATCCATTGCAGTGATTCAAATTTTGGCGATGCCGCGACGATAAACAACTGGCATCTGCAAAGAGGGTTTGACAGTATCGGCTACCATTACGTTGTTCTGTCTGGCATTCGGTACTCCGGGGACGACTACAATCTACAGGAGGATGGAATGATTGAGAGAGGCCGGGGGGATACCAAGCAGGGAGCGCATGTCAAAGGCCACAACGAAGATACAATAGGAATCTGCCTGATCGGTAAAAATGCTTTCACACAGAAACAATTGTTTGTCGCGTTGCCGGATTTACTCCTGGCGCTTGTCCAAAAACATAACGTATTGGTGGCGAATATTTTAGGCCACAGGGAACTGGACTCAAAAAAAACCTGCCCGAATCTCGATATGATTGACTACAGAGTTTATTTGACGCGGTATTTTGCAAAGCCACTTTAACCGAGGGAGATTATTAATCAAAAAGGAGGATTCAATGCACGATAAAGACAAGAAAAAAATAGGAGAGCATGTTGTCACGCTGGTAGACGGATTGATCAGCGAACACATGGACAAAATTCTCGAAGCATATTCGACAACCGACCTGGCTCTGCCGGTAAACGTCCGTTTCACCCTGAAAGGCGACGACGAAAAGGTGAGCATAACATCGTCCCTGTCCTATTCATTGGAAAAGGTTCTGGATCACGCAAACGGCACGATCAATGTGCGGCAGAACAGTTTTGAGTTTGAACAGGAAGAACCTGGAAAGGCCGCCTAGCAATGGAGAAACGTACTTTTGTTAAAATAGTTGCCAGACGGAACCGCATGAAAGTCAAGGACGCGAAAGTGTTGGTCGATTCAGTTTTCGAGGTTATCGGCGATGCTCTTGCGGCGCATGAACCCGTAATGATCACCGGGTTTGGTGTGTTCGAGGTACGGTATCACACGGGCCGGAACATTCGGAATATCCGGACAGGAGAGGTATTCACAAACGCGGCATTCTATCGGCCTTGGTTCCGGGCATTCCCGAAAATGAAAGCCCGAGTCAACAAGCAGTAATTTAGTGGGTGGGAGGATCGGAACCTGGACGGACACGGCCCACCAAAACACGGAGGACCCTTTGAAGAATCCATTGATAGAAAAAATTAAGAAGATTTGCAAGGACGAGGATATAATCCTGCTTTTCGATTCTGACGAAGTGATGGATTGGGGAATTCCAGAAGTCCACAAGGACGGAATATTTTTAAGTTCTGAAAATGGCGACACACGGGACGGAGTGAAAGAGTGGTTTTACAAATGGAAGGATATTTCCCTCGTTGCCCATTACGGTTTTAAGGTTGACGAAATAAAAGCCAACTTCCGCGATGAAGTGGATTATGACGAAAATTCCCGTCGGAAAATTTGGGAGCTTTCTTGTAAAAATGGCACGTTGAAGGAAAAAAAAGATACCAGAAAATTTATGTGTGTCATTGGACTCCATGATACAGAGACAGACCGGACGAGGAAAGAAAAGCACTATGAATCCGGCTCAATTTCTTATCCTAAAATTTGCAAATATTGTAAGGAAAAATCTTCATACCTGTATAAACCTGGACACTTTGGCGACCCCTTAGAAATTTACGGAAACTTTTCTCTCCTGGGCAACGGGCTGTATGTCCGGCAGGCTTGGGGAGCGGAGGCCGTTATAATGCCTCACACTGAAATAATTGATATTAAATTGGACAGCCAATGACCAAAATCACACCACACGATAACCCGACGCATGTATTTAATATAGATCAGGTCAAGGGCAATCCCTATGCCATCCTGGGAGTCCCGGCAGACGCTTCAAACAACATGATCAAAAGAGCCTACAAAATGCTGGCGGCAATTTATCATCCGGACGTATTTAAGGGCGACGAGCAGATTTTTCTTTTGATTACCAAGGCGAAGGAATGTCTTTTGGATGAGAAAAAGCGGGCGCTGTATGACGATTTTTTCCTTTTTGGTGATGCGCTTGAAGGTATTCCAAGCCGGGCCTATACGAAGATCAAAACAATGTTAAGGCAGGTAGTCGAAGGAGCGACACAATTGGATGAGACGGACATTAAAGCCTCGATGCTGGCCGGAGTGGATGAAGCCTTTGGCAAAATCAATAACGATCTGATAAACGCCAGGGTGAAGATAAAAAAGTTTGAAAAAATGATGACGCGGATTTCTTCCCATGTAGAGGGAGAAAGCAAATTGATCAGTCTATTAAAAGCAGACCTGCAAGTTTCGGTGGATATGGGAAAGGCTGTGATTGCAACCATAAAAGCCGAGGAATTAGTATTCGATCAAGTTATTATCTTGTTGGATGACTTCGAGTGTACGTTCGAAAAGGCACAAGAGCAGGACTTTGGCTCTGCGACCACCGCAGGCCGCTGGTAGGAGGGAATGATGATTAAAATGTCGCGGGTTGAATTGGAACAGCTTGTGTACCGCTGGAAAATAGGAAGGCCCGGCATGAGCAATGTCGAGATTGGAGAATTAGTCGCGGCCCTCGAAGCCGCCTGGGAAGATTTAGAAACGGCAAAACGGGTTAAATCTGGCGGGCGTGAATATGTGAGCAAATATTTTGCCTTGGAACAAGAAAACGCGAATCTCAAAGAGCAGGTTGACAGCGATGCCGAATGGATTCCAAAACTGCAAAAAGATATTTTCAATTGGGCGGCGAAGGTCAAGGAATTGGAGGCGGAGAATGCAAGAACGAGGGACGAAAATATCACCGATGCTCTGAGGTTAATGCGCGGAGGGCAGTTGTTTAAGTTTGAAAGAGAAAACCTTGAAAAGAAAATGTATGAATATTTGGTTGATATAAAACACCCTCCGATAGTTGCCCTCGAAGCGAAGGTCAAGGAACTGGAAAAAGAAAACGTCATATTTGGATCAGAAATCGCCGGGTATATGGTATGCGTAAAAAGACTGTCCCCAAAAGGCGAAGAACTCATTACCTATATCAAGGAAAAGGCCGTGCTTGAAGTGGAAAAGGCCATACTACTGAGGCAGTCTGGGGACACGGGATGCTAGTAAACCCCGACTGTCCGAAATGCAAAACGAATAAAAGGGTCATCCTGTCCAGAGGATTAGCCACGTTCAAGTGTAATAATTGCAAGGCAAAGTTTAAAGGAATGCAGGTCCCACCGAAACCCCCGAAATAAATCCCCAGCAACAGAAGGTTGACAAACCCCGCAAAGCAAGCCTAGACTTCAAATAATATAATCTCCGTGTGTATTGGCATATGGGAAAACAATAATACCCAGGAGGACCCAATGGAAGACAGGGGAAAAAACGGACACAAAAAAAGTATCGTAGTGGATAATTTTGGAAAGGATGAACACGGCAATCAGGTTGCAGACCCAAAGCCGGGGTTTGTCGATGAAGGAAAGGGCGGATTCAAAGGATACCGAAAACCGCAGGAGACAGAAGAGCAGGTCGATAAGAAGCTCGATACTCAGGAAGCAGTGGACAAGAGCATAAAAGAAATAGGCGACCTGCGGGAAACTCCGGGGGCCTCTCAGTTCTTGCCACACATGGACAACAGGAAAGACTTACGATGCGCCTGCAACAATAGGGCCTTCGAAATTATTGTGGTTCCGGATATAAAATCAGGATCGGGGAAAATATTAGAACTGTATTGCCTCAATCCTGCTTGCCGCAAGGGCGTTATCGTGTCGGAAACCGGAACCGTAGGCGGTAGCGCGACCCTGACGGTGGACGCGGAAGGGAAAAAACATCACAGAATAATAGCAGAGACAGGGCGATTTCTTTCCAAGCCTGGGTAGTTTTTTTTCCAACACCACGGAGGATTAGGAGTAAAAGCTAATGGCTACGTTCAACAAGATCGAGGTATTTGTAGAGGATATCGCGCATGGTGAGCATGACTTAAGGAGCGATGCAACATCGAGCCAGACAGCCGCGTTTACCACGCTGGCGAATCTGCCGATCACGACCAATAATGTACTGGCGGACCTGACGACGATCGTGATGACGAACATGAGTTCTCGAATCATCTTGATTACTTCATCGGGCCACACGACAGGCACTTACAAGCTGGTCAATACGGATTTGGTCATAACGGCAAGTGCCGCAGTGCCGACATTCAGAGGTTTTGCGATCTATAACGACGACACAACCACACCCAATGACGCTCTAATAAACTGGTATAATCATGGAAGTGATGTCACATTGGCCACTTCTGAAACATATACTTTGGACTTCAATCCAACAAACGGTTTCTTTACAATAGCTTAAATTAAATAAGGCGTATCTTTTTGTTTGGGATTTCCCCCGGACAGACGGGGTGCGCCTTTTTTTGTGGAGTTTGAAATATGCCTGTTAATGCTATGGATTGGAACCCGACAACACAAGTATGGTCAGTGATCCATGCTCGGAGTTGTACAATCAACAAGAATGGAAATAAGATTCTTATTGACCAAACCCCGATCTTTGACCTATTCACCAAACCGTGGGGAGTGACGGAGGGGAACGAGGTTCAGGTAGGTCAGTTAACCGGTAATATGTCTGATGCCGAGAAACTACAGGCCGTCATCGATTGGGTGAATCAGTTTTGCTTTATGTTTATCACCTTGTTGACCGACTTACATCCCGAACATCAGGACCGATTGACTAACCCGAACCATGTTAATAAATGGTGGTCAGATGATGATGGGACTCCGAATCCCTCTGGGACTCATTTAACTGTCCAGTATATTGAACTTGTGACGTTTGATCCTGTAGAACTTCTAGCCAATGATAATTTAGTTGCAACTATTAGGAAACTTTAATGTCTATTATATTTGAAGAAATGTCAGGCGCGCTAACTGAGGGGCTTGAAGAGCTTTCAGCTTCAACTGGAACTCCTACAGTTTCTAATAGTATTGGGAGAGCTGGCGGTAAGTCTTATGTATTAGCTGAAGGTGATGAGATTGAATTTGTTGGCCCACCCTCCACCAATGACTCAGGCTTAACTTTTGGTATTAGGTTTAGTGATGCCCCTAGTTCTGAAGTGGAAATATGCAAGTTAGGAACTGTATCTGTCTTTAGAGGTACTGTTTCTTTAAATACTTCTCGCCAGTTTGTTTTTAGGGACGATGGTACTTCTGAAGCAACAATTGGAACAAGTGGGGCATTAGCAGTTGATACTTTTGGATTGATCTCTTGGGTTGCAGAAGATAGTGCTACCGCTAAAACTAGGGCTTTTTTAGATGGGGTGCAGATATTTAATACAACAGCGGATCATTCAGCAAACTTTGAAAAAACTGTATTTAAGAACCCTAGTGGCTCTGGAATAACTAATATGTATATAACAGATTATTCTTCATGGTCTATTATTGGTGGAGTTTTTGACGATATTAGTGGGCTAGTCAAAAATGTAGAAATCCTTGGGTTCAGTACTACTCATGCCGCTACTGATACTGACATTGGAAGCGCACCTGATAATAACTGGTCAAATATTGCAGAGTTTCCCAAGAGTGATTCTAACTTATGTACTTTTGATAGTGTTGGTTCCGCTAAGTTTTGTGACCAAACAACTGGTGATGGTCCTCAAGGTTCGGCTGATATTGATGGCGACCAGCATATTGTAGCGGTAAAATTCTGGCATCGAATGGCTAGTGGGAATGGTCAAGGCAGGGTACATGCTAGGGTTTTCGGACATGATGGAAATACGACAACGACTACGGCGGCCTCTGTGACAATAACTAATGATCCTAGTATTGACTCAGGAATCTCAGGTACACCAGCAGATTTCTTTACTATGTCATCTCTTCCAGTGGAAATGCCCGGTAGTGACCAACATGCCGCTCTTGGGTGTGGAAAAGATTCAACCGGTGGACAGGATACGGAACTTTATGAGGCAATGTGTATGATCCTTCACATGCCCCGTCCTACACCAACAACACCAACTAATTTAAGTGATATTAATCTTGGAGTCCAACACTCTTTTCAAGGACCATACGAACAATAATGGCTGATTTCTTTACAGTTGGAATGGACGATGATAATTTCCTCCACGCTATGTCAGTGGATTCGGCCTCTGCTCCCGGTGATGGTGATTGGGCGGTTATAGATGTGGCTAATAGTCCTTGGTGTGGAGTAAGGCCAGTTTTGTCTATCTCTACTATTAAGGAATCTACTGCACTTCTACACGTTTTGACACATGATGGTCACAGATGTATGTACCACCAGTTCGATAAAGTTGCCGCCCAATGGGATGTTGTTGGTGAAATAGCTGGCCGTGTTGGGTCTGCTGTTACGGCTATTTGGCATGATGCTGTTGCAAATACCGATGTTGCTTGCTCTGTTTCCTATAGGTCTGATGGGGATGTTATCGCCGCAATGGCAATAGTGGGCGTTTCATCAAATGTTAATACCATGATTACCAACAGGGAGTCCGGTACTTGGGGTAATGCCAGTAGTATCGCTGGCGCGTCTGGAACTATTGGCCCTATATTATCACCTCCAGATGGTTCTGATAACATAACTGTCACCTTTACCGACAATCCCCTGAATGACTATGATGGGCGCAGATGGCTTTCCACAAACGCTTGGGGCGCGGCAAAGTTTGAAGTAGATGGTGCTATAGCTCCCTCAGTGGACAATGTTAGCATCAACATGATTATAGATTCAGCAGATGAAATTTATTGTGCCTTCATAAATTCAACTGGGAAAATAAACATCTACACTTGGGGATCTGCCGATACTCCAACCGTTGACTCCAGCGACAATGAAGACGTATCTGATATAAACACGGGTTTTAATACAGCGGTTACATCTGCCGCCGCGAAGATTGCCATTGAAGATGATTCTAATATATGGCTTTTCTATATTGACCTTACTAGCGGTGATCTTTACTCCCATCTTGGTTCGAATGGTGCTTGGACCGCTTCTGAAACACTTGAAATAGATGCCAGTGCTACAGGGGAAACACTTAAGGATGTGTGTGTTAATAAAGGTATTTCTGATTTAATTTATCTTTATAATGACACTACTACACTCAAGTTTGGGATTAAAACACTTGCTGGTGGTGGCGCGACCATCACAGCCGAAGTCGGAACCTTCACATTAAGCGGACAGGTCGCAGACCTGTTATGGGGCCACCGTATCGATGCCGCCGTTGGCGCGCTGATTTTATCCGGCCAGGACGCGGACTTGTTTCGCGGAATCCCCATCACAGCAGAGCAAGGAACATTTTCTTTGGCCGGACAAGATACGGATGCTCTCCTCTGGGGCCACCTCATCGATTCCGAAGTAGGCGTTTTTGTACTCGCGGGGCAAGACACTGATCTGTTCCGTGGCATTCCCATCGAGACAGAGGTTGGCGTTTTTTCTGTCGTGGGACAGGACGCGACCTTAACCAAGAACATTCCCTTAATCGCAGAAGTTGGCGTTTTTGTACTCGCGGGCCAGACGATTGATTTGAGGTGGGACCACCAATTCGTGGCAGAGGTTGGCGTATTCGTATTGGACGGACAGGACGCTGATTTAAACAAGGGAAGCACAATCGATGCAGAAGTTGGCGTTTTTTCGCTTGCAGGCCAGACAGCAGAATTGCTTTGGGATCATATAATCGACGGGGAACTCGGAGTATTTTCCCTGGCCGGACAGACTGCCGATTTGTTCCGTGGAGTGCCTATTATCGCCGAGGTTGGAGTTTTCGTGCTGGCGGGACAGAGCGCAGAATTGCTTTGGGGACATTTGACAGAAGCAGAAGTTGGCGTTTTCACACTCGCTGGCCAGACGATTGATTTGAGGTGGGACCACCAATTCGTGGCAGAGGTTGGCGTTTTCGTTTTGAGCGGACAAACCGCAGACCTCTTGCGGGGTTATTTTGATGACTTAGAGGTCGGCGTTTTTAATCTGAGTGGACAGGACGCTGATCTCTTCCGTGGTATTCCAATAGTTGCCGAGGTTGGCGTTTTTGTATTGGATGGACAGGACGCAACCTTGACGAAAGGTGGCGCTGGCGACCAGACTATCGATGCCGAAGTTGGAGTTTTTGATCTCAGCGGCCAGACAGCCGAGACGTTGTGGAATCATTTGATCGATGCCGAGGTTGGCTCCCTGATAGTGAGTGGACAGAACGCGGACCTTTTGTGGGGGCATTTAATCGACGCGGCGGTGGGCGCACTGGTAGTGTCTGGACAGACAGCGGACACGTTATGGAACCACCGGATAGAATCGGAGCAGGCCACATTCGTTTTGAGCGGCCAGACAGCCGAGACGTTGTGGAATCACCTTATAGACTCCGAGGTCGGCGTTTTCGTTTTAAGCGGAGAGGACGCGACATTAACAAAAGACACGCCATTAACGGCGGAAACTGGCGCATTCATTTTGACCGGCGAGAATGCGGATACTTTGTGGAACCATCGAATCGATTCCGCACAAGGCACGTTTTCATTGGTCGGCCAGGACGCGATTTTAACCAGGAAAATATCGTTAACGGCGGAAGTTGGCGTTTTCGTTTTGAGCGGACAGACTGCTGATCTATTGTGGGACCACAGGCTGGACTTGCAGGGTGGAGTTTTCGTTTTAGACGGACAGGACGCAACATTGCTACACAGCTTGTTTAACACACTGGAAGCAGAGGTCGGGGCATTTGGATTGACCGGGTTCGATTGCATCCTGACGCATCTGGATTTACCTCCAACTGGAATTGGTCCGTCCGGAAGCGCCGGAGGCGGGGCCATAAACAGGAGAGGCGGAACTGGCGCTATCAATCCGCGTGGCGGAAGTGGTAGTATCACGAAGAGGTCAACATCAGGATCAATCAGGTAAAAAACTATGAGCAGAACCAATCAAAGAAAGAAAGGCGAGAGCATAGGGTTTTCATTTGACCGGGGAGACTTGAGCATTGATGGCTGGATTTGTACGGTTAGCTGGAAGAAATTCAAGAAGGATGCGCTGATCGGGTCGAAACTGATCACGCCGACGGACGGAGTCTGGGAAGGATTCCTGACGACTTCGGAAACAGCCAGCTTGTCAGCCGGACTTCACTATTTGATTGCCAAAATGGAAAACCTGACGACATTGGAAGATGAGACGCGGGAGGACCGATTTAATATTACGGAGAATTGGGCATGAAACTAGAAAAAGGAATTAACCAAAAAACAAGGGAGGAATTCAGGATGAAAGAGAAAGCATATTTTGAAAAGATAAGCGCGGGAAAGCTTCTGGCATTTTTCATATTTGCCATGATGATTATTGGACTCTGTGTGCATGACGCGGCGAATGCGGCCCAGCCAGGAGAATATTTCAAGGCTTCCGGGGTCTGGGTAATCGATAAGCAGGATATCGAGGTAAATACCGGCGCTCTTGCCGGCAAAGTAGACCTTGAAACCAAATCTGATGGATACGGCGGGTTTTTTGCGATAGGAAAATGCGCAAATATTACCTGTTTGGAGATCGAGGGCGGGTTCGAGAGGATAAACAGTGACCCGAATTCGATGGTGGATGTCAACATGAACCTGTACTCGGTGATGGGTCGGTTTTGTGTGGAACCGGGTCAAGGTAAGGTCCGTCCTTATGCTTGCGGCGGCGCGGGAGTCCTCCTCCTCCAATCTTCTGCGGAGCTAATGGGTGAGGGCGGGCCGATTATTGTGAACGGGTCCGCGGAGCTATTGCCTGGGTACGATTTCTCTGCCGGGGTTTGGTATCAAATGAAACCCAGCGTCACTGTCGGCCTGGGTGCCAGATACCGGAACACTTTTGAAGATTATGTAGTAGATACAAGCTCATTTGGAGGGTTGTCTGCAAACGTAGACATCGGGCATTGGATTATTGAGGGTTCGCTTCGATTCTAACTGTTCGGTGCGGTAATGTGCGCATATTTCTAATTATTTTCATACTTGGGGGATGTGCTTCGATGCCGGAGGCAAGAATGCCTATATGGGAGCCGCCGGTTTTAGTACCGTGTTCCTGTGATGACGCGCTAATGTGTATGACGTTTGACGATGTGGTAAAAATGAATGCTTACGGGGAATATGTCAAAAACCTGCATGACAGACGAAACAATTATTAACATTGTGGCAAAACAGGGGAAATAAAATGGTATTTCCAGACGAAAGAAGCAAGGCGATGGCAGAGCTTGCCGATTCAATGGCTGATTTCAAATATCCTGTTTTTAATGGGAATGATCAGGATATAAAGAGCAAGTGGAAACAAGCGCCAGAATCAATCACCGTCGTTTATAATATTTGCAAATGCGGCAAGGAAAAGCAGGAGTGGAACGAGTTTTGCTGGCGCTGTGAGACGAAAGCGATGAATGGAGGGCAGGATGTCAACATTTGAGGAACGGTTGGAGCGAATATTAATAGATTGTCCAAACGACACTTGCTACGACGATACCAGGATTTGCAAAAAGCATTGTATTTTTTGTGGTGAGGACAAGCTGAAAGATAATGAGTTATGCTGGCGGTGCTATACGATGTCATTGACCAGTGAGTCGAGCTAATGAAAAAAGCAGTTTTAGAGTTGATAATTTGCGTTTGCGTCGTTTTCTTGCTCGGGTGTGCGATGGTCGCGGCCCAGGAGATCGGGTTGGAAATTATAGAACCGGAGCCAGCCTGCAAGGTAATAATTATTCTGGACAATAAGTGGAAATGTGAATGCAATTATGAGCCATACGTCGAAGGATTGGGATTTACTTGTTTGAAAATGTCCTGCGCAAGGATGACGAAAGATCACATTCTATTTGAATAAACAGGATGAAACACACATTATGGCAAGCACTTAGAATACCTTTGCTGGCGCTGGCAAATACAGTTATCATCGGTCTTGCATGGGAGAATGGCCGTGCAGAAATAGGTGAAGTGATGGAAGCGGGGTTGATCGGGCTTTATGTTTGTTTCAAAGCCGATCGAGAATATGGGACCGAGCAAGGGACAGATATCACGGCCCTGGACAAAGCGGAGAACATTCAGGAGGTATTAGAAATTGGCTAAACAAACAGACAATCCTGTAGGCAGACCGCTGAAATATAAGAGCGTTGAAGAAATGCAGGTAATTATCGATGAATTCTTCAAGGTTGCGGTAGAGGGAGAGTACACGGTCACGGGGCTTGCTCTGGCGCTGGGGATGACTCGCAAGATGTTGATTGAATACGAGGAACGAGGAGAGTTTAGAAACGCCGTAAAAATGGCAAAGGCTAAAGTTGAGCATGATTACGAGAAGTCTCTGCGGAAGAATGGACGCGCCGGGGAGATATTCGGACTGAAAAACTTTGGATGGAAAGACAGATATGAGCATGACAACACTGGCACTGTCACCCACGACCATGTCGGAATATCCCGATTACATGAGATATTTGAAGGGTTTTCCGGAAGTCGAGTTGACAGCGATGGCAAGGATACTCTGCCGAACTGATCTTTATTTCCTCCTGCGGTTCTACCTGGGCAGGCGCGATGCAGAGGATGAATGGATATTTGCACGTTGCCGGGAAGTGCAGGAATCGCCAAATGGACACCTGGACCTGTGGGCAAGGGAGCATTATAAATCAACGATCATCACCTTTGCCAAGACAATTCAGGACATCCTGGCATCACACGGGGCCGATCCCCTGGAAGAGTGGAAAGGGCGAGAGGTTACGGTCGGCATCTTCTCGCATACCAGACCGATTGCAAAGGGTTTCCTGCGTCAGATCATGCGGGAACTGGAAGACAATCACGAACTCAAAGAACTGTTTCCGGACATCCTGTACGAAGAACCGAAGCGCCAAGCTCCGAAATGGTCAGAGGATGATGGGCTTGTAGTCAAACGCAAGTCTAATCCCAAAGAATCAACGGTTGAAGCCTGGGGCATGGTGGACAGTCAGCCTACCAGTAAGCACTTTATGATCCGGATGTACGATGACATCGTCACAATCGAGTCGGTACGTTCCGGGGAAATGATGTCAAAGACCACGGATGCCTGGGAACTATCCTTGAACCTGGGGACTCGCGGAGGTTTCGAGCGGTACGCCGGGACCTACTACCATTTCAACGACACCTACAAACAGATTAAAAAGCGCCAAGCGGCAGATATTAGGATACATACTGCCACGGATGACGGGAAGGTCGACGGTGAGCCAGTGCTTCTAACGCGGTCTGAATTAGCCGAGAAGCGCCGAAAGATGGGACCGTACACATTCGGCTGCCAAATGCTATTGGATCCAAAGGCGGACAGTGTGCAGGGGTTTAAGACTGAATGGTTACGGTTCTATGGTGCCACCCTGGCAGGGGAAAGGAAGAAGCGAGCCGAGGGGATGAACATTTATATCCTAGTGGACCCTGCGAACGATAAAAAGAAGAAGTCTGATTACACGGCAATGAATGTCTTGGGCGCGGGTACAGACGGGAATTTGTACATTTTAGATATGGTTCGAGACAGGCTTTCATTGGGCGAAAGGACCGCGAAACTGTTTGAACTGCATCGATTCTGGAAGCCAGACAGACAAACGATCACCACGGGGTATGAGAAGTACGGCAAAGATGTGGACATCGACCATATCATCGACAAGATGGACGACGAAACCTACCACTTCGATATCATAC
>Ga0114923_10000513_pt1 | contig 30432 bp, 25 predicted proteins | sample SumtaG_FD_89578 | JGI IMG/M metagenome (GOLD analysis project Ga0114923, IMG submission 89578) | Deep subsurface microbial communities from Indian Ocean to uncover new lineages of life (NeLLi) - Sumatra_00157 metaG | ecosystem: Environmental > Aquatic > Marine > Oceanic > Sediment | place: near... | reverse complement strand
TTTTTTTGTTTGAAACAAAATTAGAGTTATTAGACATTATCTTTTAAGTATCTAAATTCAAGTGTATTTTAGGAGGAAACCAAAGTTTAATTACACCAAAATTTAATAATTATTTACATTTATATCATATTAATTGATAGTTTTTATCAAAATTTGTATAATTGAAAAATTGAAGAGAAGAGTCTGAAAATAATGGGAATTGGTAAATCATTTTTATTAAGTTTAGTAGCTTTTGTTGGATTGAATTTTGTTTTTTTAATTTTGGATGCATTCATAGCAGGAACGTTTAATGCAATAATAGCAACAATTCAAACCGCTCCTTTAATGATAATATATTATCTTTTTAGCTCTATCGCGAGTGTACCATCGATCATTTTAAATTGGGTTATTGTAGATCCTCTTTTTAACAGTACCATGACTTTTTTAGTAATGGGACTTGGATTTCTTATTGCCCCACTCATTGCAGCAATCTTAGCGGGATATCTCGCGGAAAGTAAATTTGAAGGTTTTGTGGGTTGGTTATTAACTGCTCTCGTTAGTACGGTTGCGATGATTGTAGGTGTTATTCCAACTTTAAGTGCTACTTTTGTTAGTACACTAAATTCATTGTATGGGTGGACAGGATTCGAAGTGATGTTAATATCTCTTGTCATCAGTTGTATTATTAATATTATTTTCTATGGTTTCTTCTCATTACTAGTATCGAAAACAGAGTATTATTAAACTTTATTTTGAATTATAACTAAAAATAAGATTTTTTTTCTTGTTTTTTAATTTAAAGGATAGCATAAGAAATTAAAGGAATATATGACTATCAAGTAGTTAAGAAGAGTAGATCCTCCAACATTGTTAGCTGGAGGAAATTTTTTTCCTGCCTAACTCTGGATTTTAATTCTTCTTACTGAATTTTTTTGTCTAAGAGATGAAAAGAAGGAGTAGTCTTTTTAAATGTTATCAAAAAATATAAGATCGGTAAGTAAAAACGTTCTACTCTATAAAATCGATTTGATGAAAATATTTAAAACTAGAAAATTTCAATTTTAGTTGTCATTAACATAATTGTCAATTGAGGAAAAATGCTTCAAGTGTTGTAAAAAGTGAATATTAAATCCAATGTAGTTATGGAAAAAAATTCATTAGAGATTTCATCCATCCTTGTGAAAATTAGTATATGAATATTATTTACCGGTGTATTAACATAGATTTTCAATCTGAATTAAGTATCAAAGCTAATTCTATCAATCCTTAAAATCTCTTTCAATAAATTTAGTACTTTCTATATTAGAACCATAAAATAAATCTGGATAAATTGGTTCAAATTTTTCATTAAAAATTTTATGGTTTAACCAAATTTTATCTTTGCCATTCCATCTAAGGTTAATTAGTGGATTATACTGCTCTAAGAATTTTAAACTCCCGAATGCATTTTTAATGAGGGTTTTTCCTTGGAATAAGTCTGTTAGAATTAAATATTGTTTTATTTCTAAATATTCGAATAATAAATCAAAAACATCAAGGAATTCATCCATTTCACATTTAGGAAACCAAATTTCAATCATATAACCTGTCTCAAATGATTGTATTTCTTCAAAACCATAGATATAAAAATCTCCTTCAATTTCATATATTCGACATACATTGAAAAAGTTAAACAACTTTATCATCTTGTCTTCTATCCCATTTTTAACATTAGGCAGAATTATTGTGATTTTATCTTGAAAACCCAAATTTTTATAATTTATATATGGAAATATTAACTGTTTCTCTAATAGTGTAGTAATTATATTAATGAAATTATATTTATTCGTTCCTAAAAATGATTTTAAATCTAATGGTCTCCTATTATAAAGTTGATTTAAAGCGGTAAACTCAGGTGTATCTAAACCATGAGCTTCATTGTCTGGATATTTGTCAATATTGAATTCTCTTACGTTTAAAGTTTGAGGGGAATAATTTGGATTAAAAAGAACGTTTTGTATGTGAATTTTGAAACGATTTGATGAATAATGCCATCCTGTAGTGCTTAAATTATGATCAAACTGATTTATTTCAAAAATTCTCTTTATAAAGAAGAGACAACTCTCTCTAATTGCTTTTTTTGATTTTACCAGCCAGTTTAAGTAAGTTTTATTAGGGGTTCTATAAGGAAAAAGAGTTTTTATTAATACAGGTTGATTCTGATCAATTTGAGCTGGATATTTAATATTTTGAAATGAGTTTATAAATAGTAATTTTAAGTCTATATTATTCCAATCATGAGGACATAGATATAAATAATATTGAGCAAGACCATATTTTCTAAAAGCCGGAATAAATTTAATAGATTTAACAAAAGTATTAAAAAATTCAGATGATTTTGTATCGTGAAAGTTTTCTTGGTCAAGGAGAGTTTGTTCTAATTTAGACCGAAAATCCACAAGCTTATTTATTTGACTTGGATTAATTCCAATCATCTGGGAGGAAGATCTTTTTTTTACAATATTTACTAATTCTTTTAGACTTGAGTTCGGAGACCAGAATAAATTTAGGGGAGATTTAGCGTTCTCTTTATTATACCTTACCAATTTTTTATTATTAAAATTGTTTTTAGTATAAATATAAAATTGTTTAAAGTAGTCTTTAGAATATATAAATTGTTCATTTTCAAAATCATAAAAATCTTTAGGATCGATTTTAGCTGCTCTTACAATACCTCTCCAAAAAGTTCTGCGAACAATCAGTAAATTATCTTTGAATAAATTATATAGACTTGAAGTGAATTTCGCTTTTTCTTGAAAATTTAAAGAATACGTTTGGATATGAAATATCGACTCCTGAGATTCTAGATCCAATGCTTCTGTTAGAAAAACCCTCGGAAAGTGTGATTTTAATCTCTCAAGCTTTTTATAAGTTTCAGGAGTATTTCTCAAAAAGATTTCTGGATAAAATTTAGCAAATTGACTAGTTAGAATCGTATTTATCAGCATTGGAACAATTATAGGAGGATCTTGAGCTAAAAATTCATCAATAACAGCCTCTATTTTCTGATTTGTTATTTTATATGATTTTAACTGCTTGAATGCCTTTTTATGACTTTCTTCTTTTTCCTTTATTATTTTTGATATCAAAACGGGATTTTTAATAATAGTGATTATTTCCTTTATACTAAATATTTTAAGATTAAAGCAGGCAACAATTATATCATGAAATAATCTATATTTTTGAATTTCTTCCTCATAAAATTCGATAGATTGAAAATATTTTGGGAGAATTATATTAAAAACAAATTTCTTTACTTGAGTTTTTTGTTTTAGTAAATTTTCTTCTAATATTTGAGAAAGGCTGTTGTCATGTAAATAATGTATAAATTGCTGAGTAGATGTGATCTTCGGATTTTCTCTGAGGATCTTCTGGATTAATGTCGATAATTTTAATACAGAATTGAGCATCTCACGTAGAAAAAATAATCCCAATTGAAGGTTATGGTCAAGAAATGTTGTTAATGCTTCTTTAATATGCGTTGATTGCTGAAGTTTTTGAAAATTATCTCTAAATCCGTCTATATAAGATATCTGTTTTCTATTTTCATTTTCAACATCTTTTTTAATTGCATTCAAAGTTTCAATTCTTTTATCAAATGTGAGACCTGTGACTGAAAAATATTTTGTTCTACTTAGAAGTGTGTAATCAAAAATAGAAAGGGGATATGGAGATTTCGTGGTATGAAATTTTATCGCATGTTCACACTCATAATCCCTTTTATATTTTTGTAACAATGGATCGATTATTTTTGTGTTGTTTGAGATACCTTTAAAATAGTTTAAATTTAAAAAATTCCTTACAGCTTGAAACTGATAAACGTGTTTATTAATTAAATAGCCTTGGGCTTGCAATTTATTCAAATAACCAAGAAAATCTTTTGTATATATAGTAGGGATTAGGATATTTACGATAACTTTACTTGCAAAGCTGTTTTCAATGATTTTGGGTGATTGCCAAAAGGGAAAGTGTTCCATTAAGTTTTTGATTTTATTTTTTTCTAAAAGGGGATTAAATGTTAAGTCACATAGGAGCGGAGAAATCCCTATAGCACTAAAATTATATTGATAACTTGGTGCGATTGATGTACATTTGTTAATCCATTGTAAATTTTCATAAAATCTTTTTAAACTTAAGGTTGGTTCAATTTTCTTCTCTGTTAGAAGCTTATTATAAAAATTTTGATAATCAGTTAAGTTCACATATCTTCTGTTTTCATTAAATATTCTATGAAGAATTAGAAGAGTTTTAATAATATCTTCATTATAGAGGGATTTTGAGGTTTTATAAGTGTATTTCTCGAATAATTCATCGTAATAATTTGAAATATTTCTATTTCTAATAACTAAGGCATTTTCATTTATATCCCGAAAGAAAAATTGTATCGTTGATTCTTGCCCTCTTGATGCTTCTATTTTAAAAAACTTCTGGAGTTTGTCTGATTGAGTAAATAAAAAATCTCGATTTACTAGTATATCTCTAATAAGTTTATGCCATTTTTCAAACCCCTTGGATTTCTCAAGGTTATTTTCGAGAATTTGATTAATAAATACTTTAATCATTTTATTATCTTTTATTAGATTTGGGAGAAAAAGATAATATACTTCTCTAAGTAAGATAAAGGGATAAAAATCTTCATTTTTCTCATTGATTTGTATAACAAGAGAAATATCCTTGTATAAACGATTAACACCTCGATCAAGTATATTTGCATTTGTTTCTATTTTGGATTTGGTTTCTGATAATATCTCAATTTTGACAGTCTTATAAAATGGTTCTAAACCTAAGTATTCACTCAGGTCGGAAATTAAAATTTCATATATATTTTGAACTTGCTCAGTAAAATCCTCACTTAAAATTTGATTTAAAATATTAAAATCTATTGGTTTTGTCATAAATAACTAAAACTCTAAGTTAAACCCTATGTTATCGAATCATTTACTTTTTGAATAATCATAATAGATATTTATAATTTTACATCGCATACGGCATTTTCAAATTTTTCTTTTCAGAAGATCTTCTCAATTTTTCTTGTAGTTTTTATATTTACGATCAGATAAGAAGATACCAACTCTTTTGAGATGATTGAAATTCCTCGTGGTGGAGAAACAGTTCCTTAAAAGGTTAGTGGAATCCAAAATGGATTCTTACTCTATATTTTTCTTCCCCTTATAAGTGCTTTCTACCTCCAAGTCTTTACTCCTCGCTAAAATTTAGTTTTAATGATAAAATATGTGAAGAATAATGAGAATTTATTTTATGAAATACTCACAAAAATAACATTTTAATTGAATTTACAATTAGTCTAATCATCAAAATATTCTAAAGAGAAATTTCAATATATAAGTATTTGGAGAAAAATATATGCCAAGACCAAGTCCACTCGAAGTTTACGCTGTTTTAGATAAGAGTAATTGCAAGGAATGCGGATATGATACCTGTATGGCCTTCGCAACAGATATATTAGAAAGAAAGGTGAAGGTTCAGAATTGTACTCATTTAATGCAAGATCCTAAACAAGCAAAAAATCGAGACAAGCTTATTAAATTAATCACACCTCCTCAAAAACCAGTAGTAATTGGAATCGGAGATCGTGCATTAAATATCGGTGGAGAAGAAGTATTAATGAGACATCAATTAACATATTATAACCAGACCGGGATATTTGTCGAAATCGCCGATGATGATACTGATTTAGAGGAAACAACCAAATATCTCACTGACATTAAATTAGAAAGGATTGGTGATGTACTTACTTTAGATGGTATCGCTTTAAGAAACGTTTCGGGAGATAAAGAACAATTTAAACTCGCAGCAAATAAAATATCAGAGCTTTCAGAACTTCCCATAATGTTATGCACCTTCAATACTGATAATTTGTTATATGCTGCAGAAGCAATAAAAGGCAAAAAACCATTACTCTATGCTGTAACTAAAGATTCTTGGGAAAAAATAGGCAAATTTGCTGTACAAAATGGTTTACCAGTTGCGGTCTTTTCAAATAATCTAGATGAATTGATGTCATTGAGTGCTACCTTGCAGAAATTAGGAGTAAAGGAAATTGTACTGGATCCAGGCACATTTTTCGGCCCAGGGAATCTATCAACAACTTACGATAAAATAATGCAATTAAGAAATGCTGCTATTAATAAAGAAGATGTTAATGCTGGTTGGCCCGTTATGGGAGTACCTGCAGTCTATTGGAGCCAAGTGAAAATTGAAGATGAAAAAGAATTATGGGAACATCAGTTTCAAGAAATAATAATGGGAGCAATAATGGAGTCTATTGATACGAGTTTAATCGTTTTACACACAGGGCAGAAAAGGGATGAAATTTGGGCGCTACTGGCATTAATGACTCTACGCCAGAGTGTATTTTCAGATCCAAGAATTTATCCCGCAGTTGATGCAGGAATTTATAAAATTGGAGAACCCGACAAAATGGCCCCGATTTTTGTTACGAGCAATTATAGAATGACTAAAATCCCTGTTGAACAAGATTTACTAGGAGCTAACATTAATTGCTGGCTTTTAGTAGTTGATACAGAAGGAATAGGAATTGAAAGTGCCGTAGCAGGGGGACAGTTTAATGCAAGCGGGATTGCAGAAGCAATTAAGGAATTTAACACTTTTGATAATGTTGACCATCGAATCCTTGTTATTCCAGGTATGGCTGCTCGTGTTAGTGGTGCCTTGGAGGATGAAGCTAATGCATTTGTTGTAGTAGGACCAAGAGATAGTAGTGGAATCCCAAAATTTCTTGAGACCCAATGGAAACCAGAAGATTTTATGAAAGAATATGAAGCCTGGGAAAAATAATTTATTTTTTTCTTCTTCTTTTATCTTGCACAAATGAAATCAGTTGTTTGATCAAAGTTTATCTAATAAATTGTGAATAGCATCAACACTAATTTGTTTTACACTTTTCAAAATTAAAGTTAATTTATCATTAGATCTAGCTTTTCTTAACGAGTCTTCAGCGTGAGAACCAGTTAGCACACCAATAAACGGGCAGTTCAAGTTTTTAGAAAGTAAGGCATCTTTTGGATGGTCCCCAATTATTATAAAATTTGAATTTGGATATTTTTCAAATAAAAATATCTTTAGATTTTGATCCATTTTACTTCTGATTTTATTAGATTCTCCCAAAATGTAGTCAAAAAAAACCCCAATTTTCAGGTATTCTGCTATTTTAATAGCCATTTCCTGTTTTTTTGATGTAATCACTCCTAATTGGAATCCAGACTCTCTTAACTCATTTAACTTCTTTTTTACTCCTGACAACAGTTTAGATTGATAAATACCTTTCTTTCCGTAATATTCACGAAATGCGGTGGTTAATGGTATGGGATTTAAGTCTGAAACACTCCCGAACATTTCAACTAAGGGAATTCCAATCATTTTTTCAATTTTTATATCCTCTAACTCAGGAAGATTAAACTTCCTTAATGCGTAATTGAATGAATTAATGATTCCTTGTTTGTTATTTATAAGAGTAAAATCTAGATCAAAACTTAAAATGACCTTCAGTTGATTTTGCATATTTAATCCATTATTTTTGAAATTTTACATAACTTCTATTGAAAATAAAATATTGAAAAAAAAAGAAGTTTAGTGTTTATTCTTTTACATTAAAATCGTGAGTAAGGGATCTCCTAAGATATTCATGCCCATTGAGTCAGGATCACTTGGTCCGTGTAATGGATTCCAATACCATAGTCGCATTGCTTCACCAAAGACTTTTCCTTAATTTAGTGGTGTGTAAAAATAGCTATTCATTGTCATACCACCGATTTTTGATGAGCCCACTACGGTTAATGTGTTATTAGAAAAGAGATATTGAGTGCCTAAATTATTCTTATATTCAAAATTAGTAGCAGAACACGCGAAGAGATTATAAAAGAGCGATTGAGTATCTAAATTTAAGATATTAGTATAGTTAACTTTTAATTAGTCTAACTTAAATCCTCTAAACAATTTTAAAAGGAACAAAATTTCCCCTGAACTATCAATTATTCTTCTTAAATTATAAGGAAAATCATTTAAGACAACTTCCTCTCCTTGAGATATACGATCAATCATAATTTTTATTATTTCTTTGTACTTTCTTACAGTACTACCTCCTGAATCAATTTCGGAGATAACCTTCCAAGCCTTATCTAATTTACCATTTAAAATGCATGACATTGAAGCGAGAACATAGCTAAGTATGATATGAGAGGAACTTATCTTCTTTAGATTTGCCGCACGATAATAATAACGATATACATTATTAACCATCTCCTTTACAAGAAAATCTTTTGCTGTATCAAGTTGCTCATAAAATTTTATACTCTCCAAAATTAGAGTTGCTGCTGCAAAAAACTTCTTGTTCTTTAAATCCTCTTCTGCTATTTTATTTAAGCCCCTAATTATTTGGTTGAAAATACCGTATCGATCGAATTTCAAGTGTCCTTCAATAGCGATGTCATAGGCGTTCAGATAACTTTGTGTGGATTCATTAATACTTCCTATTTTCCAATAGTCATCCCCTGCCTTTATAAAATGTTTGTAAGCTAAATCCTTGTTATTTAAATCTTTGAATATATTAGCACCATCGAAGAAGTTCATAGCTGCCTGACTGAAATCTTCAATTTTCTCAGAAAAATTTCCAGCTAATAAAAAACAGGAAGCACATTCAATCAAGTTATTTTCTATTTCTCGATAACATAATCCTGCTCCACGATAATATCTAGCAATTTTATAATAATTTTCAGAATTTTTCTCAAGTGTTTCTGCTAAATCTATGTAAGCTCCAGCCTCTTTTTTAGAAAATTTAATGTAGTTATCCTCTTCAGCTAAAATTTTATAAAGGTTTTTCAGAATCTGATATATTTGAGCTAACGTTAAATTTTCGTTCTTTTCTTCTAGTTTTGTTGCTAAATTTGAGAAGAATTCTACACCTTCTAATACAACATCTTGAGATTTGTCATAATCATCTATTTCTTTATAGCACGTACCTATTTGTTGATAAGAATAAGAAGCCATATCATAATAATGGTGGTTCTTCGAAATCTTGATAACCCTTTCATAGAATATTATAGAATTTTCAAAATCAGATAATTTTAAATATAGCTCTGCAATATTTTGGTAATTTTGGGCAATCTTTCTTGTTTCATTAAATTCTTTTAAGAGAGTACATTCTTGTTTTAAGAATTTAATACTATTGAAGATGTTCTTCTTTTCTAAAAGTTTATCTTGAAATTTTTCGATAGAGATTTCGGCAATTCTTAGATATAACTCCGCGATTTCATGAAGCTTTGCCTGCAATTTATAATCAACAATCTGTTTCTTATACAACTCAATTATCTGTTCATATAATTTATGCGCCCCAGAAAAATCAAGTTCTTCAATGATTATTGCCGCAGCATATAGAAATTCACCAGCTTCGAAATATTCCCCTGATTGAGCAATTTCATTAGAAAAGTTAATCGATGATGATATGATCCCTTGTATTGATTTTGTTCTCTCTACAGGATCATCGATATCCCTAAGTTTTAACTTACATGCTCTAATCTTTTCTAAAAACTCTGTATAATCTATGAACTCTTCCTCTTCGATAATCTTATGATCTCCTCAGATAAAAAATGACAACTATGTATTGAAATTAAAGTTATTTTAAAAAAAATTGGATTATTTTTTCTTGATTTATTTTTTTAAATCTTATAAACTAAATATAGTATTGGGTTGGAAAGGTAAATTCAGAGTCTGATTTCAATGAAAGTTCAATGAAATACTATGTTTCAATAGAACAAGCCTTAATATTCTCTAGATATGTTTAATCACTTCAATATAATCTTCTCCTTCTCCAAATCCATCTTTCACGATTTTTTTTAAACGAAATCCATTTTTATAGCAAAATGGAATGATCTCAGTACGGTTATAATGAATATGTGCTGTAACAGTCCTTATTCCCCTTAGTTCTAACTCTTTTTCGCAAAATCTCCATAGTTTCGTGCCGATTTTTGTTTTCTGAAAGTTAAATTTTATTGCTAAATCATCTATAATGGCCTTTTTTTTATTGATTTCAATAGAAATAGCGCCTACTAATTCATTTTTCAATTCCGCTTTTAATATAATGTTGTCTGGATTTTTCCATGTTTTCTTTGTCCATTTAAAGATCTCCTCTAATGTAGCGTGGGGATTTGCTTGTTGATAGAGTTTAGTTATAATCATTAACTCCTCTTCAGTTTGAACGGGAGATATTAATAAAGTATCTTTATTTCTAAAACTATTTTCTGACTCATATTTCAATATAGATTTACCCTCTTCAATTTTTAATTTCTTTTCATTCAGGGATATAGTATGGATTTTTTTTAGTAAGTTTTGCACCCATAGACTCTCTCCACGAAGTATGAATCTAGAAAATAATAGAAATTATCTTTGAAAAAAAATCATGATTTTTTATTTTTACCATTTTTGGATATCTCAAACTGTGATTTTGTGTTTAATTACTTACTTTTCACAATTTCCTTTGAAATTGGAATGGAATGGTAAATTCAGAGTCTGATTTCAGTGAAAATTACTTTGAAAACACAAAAAATTCTAAAATCGAAATTATACTACCAAAGGCTTTAAATGAAACGTTTCTTGCTTTATATTAAACGTACTCTGTGTAAGATGATGTCTGTTCAAGGTGAATTATAATTCCATTTATTCGAAAAACCTGTAAAATAAATGAAAATACATGGATGTTTGATTGTTTAATTTACAATATGAAAGAACAAATGGCTCTTTTTGTAATTGAAAATAATGGAAAAACTGTTTTAATTGACACAGGAACAAGTAGTGAAGTCGATGGTTTATTAGACTATCTTCAAAATATCGGTATCGATCACCTTGATTATATTTTTTCTACCCATGTTCACGTAGATCACATTGGAGGCGTAAAGAGATTATCCGCTCAATTTCCTGAAGCCAAAATCGTGGTTTCAGAATTTTATCAGAATCTACCCGAAACAAAATTTGCAAAAAAGGAATCAGATTTAGCAGAATATCACGAATATTTGGTACAAAACCTAAAAGATAGGGTGATATATGTAGGGGAAGGGGATATTATTAGTGTGGATGATTTAAAATTAGAAATTTATTCTGCTCCAGGTCATACTCCTGAGCATATTGCAATTTTGGATAAGAAAAACATGAATTTATTCCCAGGGGATTCAATTGGGGGGCATCATCTAGGTTCAGGATTTTCTCGACCGACTGCATATCCTCCTCATTTTAATCATGAATCTTATTCTAAAACTGTTAAGAAGCTATCCCAAATTGAAAATATAAAATCTATAAGTTTAGCTCATTTTGGTGTGGCTACCGGTCCTGAAGTTCAAGAAATATTTAAAATATCAGAATACGTATTCAATGCTTACAAAGATACTGTAGTTGAAAGTTATCAGAAGAATAATGGTGATCTCAATTCAATAATCAGTGCTCTTCTAGATAAATTTGGTCGTTCTCCAAACGAAATTAAGGATAATCGACCCGACTCAGGAATTTTCAGGACATTAGGTGGGATATCGATTGGTTTTATAAACGGGTTGGGTCTAAAATCTAAATTTAAAGTAGATTAAAAATAATCAATAGTCCTCATATATGTCCAGTAGTCTACCTGAGAATTCTTCCAAAATATTGTCAAAACATACTTTTTAGCAATCTTTCAGGAGGGGAAGTTCCGCTTCAGCCAGTCAACCAAAAAAGTATTCACTTCATCAACTTTTTCTTGTTGAATCCAGTGTCCGCAGTCTAGCGTGATACTTTCAAGATTCGGGATAAATTTCGAAACATCTCCACCTTTAGGTACGATATCATGGGTACCGTGAATCATAGCACATGGAACATCGATTGTTTGTGGAAGATCGGCTGAAATTTCCCAATTTCGAGAAATATTCCGATACCAATTGATCGGTCCGGTAAATCCACCCTTGTTGTATGCAGTTATAAACACATTCATTTCTTCTTCAGACATGAGAGGTTCACCCGGCGGATTTTTTATCTCTAGCATATCCATTAGGGATACAGCAGGACCAGGACGATTTCCCGGGAGAGGTTGAGTGGCTCCTACCCATTGCTTATGGCGGAAAACGTTGGTAAAAAATTGCTTAGGTTTGGCTGCAAAAGCTGCATCAGCTACCCCAGGTTTCTGGTTGAAATGAACAATGTAATTTTCAGAACCAAGGAACTGCTCAAATAATGGCATAGGGTCGATATTTCCTCTCGGAGAGAAGGGTACACTCATTCCTACAACACCAGCTACTTTTTCAGGGTGGTATAAAGGCATATTCCAAACAACTATGGAACCCCAATCATGACCGATGAATACCGCTTTTTCCAAATTTAAGACGTCAAGTAAACTAGCCATATCACCGCAAAGGTGACGCAAATCATAAGCTTCTACGGATTCGGGTTTGTCCGTTTCGCCGTAACCGCGCTGATTTGGTACTATAACCCGATATCCTGCTTCTGCCAGAACGGGAATTTGAAATCGCCATGAATAGGCTAGCTCAGGAAAACCGTGAGTTAATACTAGTGGAAAACCCTCCCCCTGCTCAAAGACTTCCATATTGATCTCCCTGAGACGATAAATTTTCGATTCCGGAAATGTTACTTTCATTTTTTATAATCCTCCAATTAGAAGAGGTATAGGGGTACTACAAGCTATTTCTATTTGTTCTACCTCAAAAAACTAATCATTTTTCATTAATTAATTATCATATTATAATTTTGTTAAAGACGTTTATGTGTGATACCAAGTGGATTCCACAAAATGGAATATTTTCAGCAAATACTTCGAGCTGGTTAAATATGATTATAAAAAAAATGATGATTAATTGTTGGAAAGGTAAATTCAGAGTCTGATTTCAATGAAAATTCCTTTGAAAAGACAAAAAAATCTTAAAACGATCTTTACCAGATAAAATTTATTGGTTTTATCATAAAAATATTCAATCTAAGTTTTAACCTTCTAACTAACTTCCATTTTATCAACAAAAATTTCATTTATGATGTGGAATAACCTTAATTCATTAAAGTCTTAAATAGAAATTTTGGATGATTTTTTAAAAAGAAACCTTGATTAAATATGAAATATAGAAAAATGGGATCTCTAGATTGGGAAGTATCTATATTAGGATTTGGTGCTATGCGTTTTCCCATGATTGATCAAACAACTGTTAATGAAGATGAAGCTATTAAAATGATTCGCTATGCTATAGAAAATGGAGTAAATTATATCGATACGGCATATCCTTACCATAATGGGGAAAGTGAAGTAATAGTGGGAAAAGTACTCCAAGATGGGTATCGTGAGAAAGTCAACCTTACTACAAAATTACCCATGTGGGAAGTAAAGAAAAGTGAAGATTTTAACGAATTTCTTCAAGAGCAAATCAATCGATTACAGACTAAACCAGATATATATCTCTTTCATGGTTTAACCAACGATGGTCTAAAAAAAATTAAAGAATTAAGTCTAATTAACAAAATGGAAGAAGCAAGGGAGGAAGGGTTATTTAAATATATAGGATTTTCATTTCACGACAGTTTTGAAGTTTTTAAAGAAATTATTGACTATTATACTTGGGATTGCTGCCAAATTCAATTTAACTATCTTGACTTGGAATATCAAGCAGGTATAAAAGGTGTTGAATATGCGGGAAACAAGAATATAGCATTAATAATTATGGAACCTATACGAGGAGGAAAATTAGTAATTTCTAAGGATGAATTAGATTCAAGACCAGAAGTCAAACAAATTTTAGAAAAAGCACCTATAAAAAGAACAATGGCAGATTGGGCATTGCAATTTGTATGGGATCATCCTGAAGTCTCTGTAGTATTAAGTGGTATGAGTTCTATGCAACAAGTCAAAGAAAATATCGAATCTGCTAATAATTCCGCATCAAATAGTTTATCAGCAGAAGATTTACGGATAATTTCTCAACTAAGGGAATTTTATGGCAAATATGACCTTGTACGTTGTACCAGTTGCAGATATTGCCGTCCCTGTCCGCAAGGAGTAGCCATACCTTGGATATTCAGAATTATTAACGAACTAGCCTATTACGGTGAAGAACGGAGAGATAGTATTCTTATACTCTATGATAAATTGGTAAAGATACCAGAAGAAGTAGAAAAAAGACTCTCTGAAGATGAAAAAGTGGACGGTGTGGCAAGTTTATGTATACAATGTGGTGAATGCCTTGAAAAATGCCCTCAACAAATAGATATCCCTGATATCTTAAAGAAAGCAAAGGAAATTTTTGAGGAAGGTAAAAAAATTTCAGAGGTTTTTCAATAGATTTTTGTTTTAATAGAGATCTAATATAAAATGTTAATAAAAGCATTAAGCTCTGATTATATTCCTCAGTGGTTAGATTTAGCTAGAGAAATGGAACCTATATTTCAAGGTATAATGGTAAATGATACTAAATTTCAGAATTTTATGAAGAGAAAAATTGATGAAAAAGAAGTGTTTATGGTTTTAGATAGAATGAATCCACTAGTTGTTATGGGAATTATTGCATTTTCAAAAAAGAATAATCATATAGCCTGGTTCGGTGTATTTGAAAAATATCGTAAAAAAGGTGTAGGCTCAAAATTATTGGAATGTGCAATTGATCAATTAGATAATACAAAAGAAATTGAAGTAATTACATTTAGAGATAATCAACCTTATGCTCTACCAGCAAAAAACATTTATAAAAAGTATGGCTTTAAGGAAATTGATAAAAATATGTTTCATAATAATCAACCAAGATGCTTGATGAAAAGACCACCAGATTTGTTAAAATACAAAAGTTAGGGTTTTCACTATAATTATAAAAGATTTTTTATAATACAATAACATAATTTTGTTCTTCTTCTCAATTATCATCTCCCTCCCCCGTGGTGCCCCTCCTATAATAATTACTAATATAAACTCGGTAAAAATCTTCAAAAATATACAGTTTAAATTACCCGAGACAAATAAAACGTAAAAAATAATTATAAATAGGATATTGGGTTGGAATGGTAAATTCAGAGTCTGATTTCAATGAAAATTCCTTTGAAATAAATCAAATAATTTATAAAAATCAAATTCTCCCATTATCTACTTATGTTGCTATTTTACAGCCTTTAATGTGAACAAAAGAGGAATTTCTGCTTTTTGATTTTTTAATCGATAATATCCATCGAGTTCACGTTCTGCAAATGGGAATTGTTTCCAGACAGTGAAAGGGTATTCATTTAGAAATTCAATTCTCAAACCAACTTCAATTAGTGAATTAATTATATCTGACATGCTATGAGCCCACCAATATTCTTTTTTTGGATTAGTTTTATCTGTCCAAGCTGAAATAGATTCCTTTGGTTTCGGATCATGAAAGTAATCGTAATAAAGTTGAAGACCTTTGATATTTTGACTTTTACCAAACCAATTATCTTCAAAAATCATTGAAATTGGATGTATCTCAGCTATGTAAAAGAATCCATCTGGTTTTAGATAATTAGCAATAATTTTTCCCCATTCCTTCAGATCATTTAACCAATGGAGTACTCCAATCGAGGTATAGACTATATCAAATTTCTCAGTTAGAACCTTAGGCAAATCATAAAGATTCGATTCAATGAAATTAGCTTCTAGGTTAGCTTGCTTTGCTAGTACTTTTGCTAATCTGATTCCTTCACTGGAAATATCAATTCCGGTAACTATTGCACCTTCTCTTGACCAAGAAAGTGTATCAAGACCAAAATTACATTGAAGATGCAGCAATGTTTTACCTTCCACATTCCCCATTTCTTTCAATTCATAAGGTTTTAGGGTAGTTTGTCCCTCTAAAAATGATTTTACACTCATATCTTCATGATCTCTTTCATACCATACCCTAGCACGTTCATCCCAGCGTTCTTTATTTGCATCGAAATACTTCTTATTCAAATATTCTCACTCTTAAAAATAGCATTGTTGTTAAATTTAAAGATATATATACTATGACTGTAAAAGAAGCCCTCTTGATAAAGATTTAGTATTCTCTCCCTCCCCCGTGGTGTCCCTTCTATAATAATTGCTAATCTAAACTTGTAAAAAATCTTCAAAATTATACTGGTATAATTACCCGAGACGAATAAAACGTAAAAAATAATTATAAATAGGATCAAGATAATAGTTTTTTTTCAGTTAACTTCTCAATAATTATTATATAGTTAACTTACTTTTAAGATCCTTGAAGTATGAGGTGAAACCTCGTGATCTTAAGTATTGTAAGCGGATTATTAATTTGGTTGATTTTACGCAGGATGAGTACAAGATTTCGCAATAAAGTGTTAGTTTTTTATATACTTATAATTATTCCAATTGCAATTATTTCTTTTATATCAACTTTTCCACGAATTGGGGGATATTATCGATTTTCAATTTTTAACTGCAATTTTAATATTCCTTTATCATATCCATTAGAGATAACTTATTGTAAAACTTTCGGGCTTTCTTTCCCTACGACTTTTGATTATTATATTAAATTTTTTGGATATAGAATTTACCTATTCGATATTGTTATGTATGAGTCTTGGCCATTTTTATTAGCCGCGTTTCTTTTAGGATTTCTCTTATTTGTAATAAATTATTTAAGTACCTGTTTAATCCTTTTCTGTATCAAAAAAATTGTACCGTACATCGTAGAAATAAAGAATAAAAAAATATCAGCTTAAAAAAACAAAATAAAAATTACTTCTCCCTCCCCGGGGGTGTCCCTCCTAAAAAAGCAGGTTTTCAAATTAGATGATATCGAAATCTTCTTTTCCCAGTGTGAAACTCCCAATTGTGTATAGAATTTGAGTTATTGATTAGGTGAATTTTTTTTCTTTTAATTTATTTTAATCCTTAATTAATTAGGATTTTATAAATTAATCTTAAGGTTCGTTATTTTTAACAACATCTACTTTGTATTTTCCCATTTTATTTTTAGGAAGGTAAATATGAATGTATGATTTTCTCTCCAAGCATTTTTTATCAAATAAGATTACATGTTGTAAAAAAGAATCATCATTTTCCTTCATATACACCTTTTTCTCAGAATTTCTTATAATTTCATTATTATACATAATAATCTTCATTTTATCATTAACAATTTCATCCATAATATTATATTTGAACCTTGAATTTATTGGTTTACTTAACTTAAGAATAATGTTCGGTGATAATGGTAAAACATAAATTCTCTCTTTAAATTGTCCCGTTTGTCTTTTAACTTTATCAAATCGAAAAAAAATCTCAGATTTGTTTATTACAGGATTATCAGATGTGTAAAAAGGGAGGTTGGTATGATTTTTATATATTATCCATGAAAAATCTTTTAAAATTGATAAGTGATTTATAGCCATCAAAATATCATTTTTGACCATTTCCTTTGAGAAATCTTCAGATGAAGATAATTCATTTTGTGATGGCAAATTGTTACTATATACCACATCTAAAGATTTATTATAAACATCCTCAGGTAGCTTTTTAGCCCATGAAATCAAATCTTGATAATATCTTATTCGATATTCTGTTCTGTTAGTCTGAACTAAGATAAATAATTTAATAGCATTAAATTGCTTAAGTGTTAAATCATCTAAAGAAAATTCTTTAATAATTTTTTGAAAGGTATCATCCAATAGGTTAGTTTCAATTTCTTCATTTAATAAACTTTCAATTGTTTGATCATAAAAAAAAGGTTTAACGCATTCTGCTCCCGTGCTTGAACGCTGAATCTCTCCCATTTCTATTTTGTTAAAAAAGTGAATCTTTGCCCGTCTGGTTTTTTTTTTCCCAGTAGTAGGAATTACACCAAAATTTTTTAAATACATAACCGGAACATAATGAGGATTTTTCGTCTTATTATTAATTTCATTCATTATTAAACGCTAATTACTATAGAAATTTAAATTATTATGTTTATGCTAAAATTACTGCTTTAAAATATCTTTTATCGTGAGATAATAATATTATTTTTTGAATTTTGGTATTACACTTATCTTAAAGACCAAATTTTAGCATTTCTTTATTAAATGATTATTGAATTATCATTATCTTCGAAATTTAAATATCAAGGATTCCGTATATTTTGTAGGGATAATCTATGAAAAAAAGAAGCTCATTCATAGTATTTCTATTTGGAATTTTTGTCTTTTTTTTAAATGGCTTAATACCAATAGTAAGTGCTATTGAGAAGAATGAATATTTATCCTTTGGCGAAGGTTCCATCTTTTATCCTGCCGTTGAGGTAGGAGATATAATATATTGGAGTTTTGAAACTCGTAATGATGAATTTAATGTAGAAGTAAGCATAGATAATGAAATTATTAGTGAGAATAAAACCTCTGATTCTGGTAGTTATGACCAAACGAATTCAACATACTTAATGTTTATCAATCTTGATAGAGAATGGTATAGAGATGGATGGATTAAGATAGAGATTAGTATTAATACACCATTATCGACTGTTCCAGAACCTTTTGAACCATACCCTATTGAGAAGAATGATTATTTTAATTATGGGGATGGATACCTCTGTTACCCTCCCGCAAAGGTAGGAGATATAATATATTGGAGTTTTGAAACTCGTAATGATGAATTTAATGTAGAGGTAAGCATAGATAATGAAATTATTAGTGAGAATAAAACCTCTGATTCTGGTAGTTATGTCCAAACGAATTCAACCCACTTAATGTTTATCAATCTTGATAGAGAATGGTATAGAGATGGATGGATAAAGATAGAGATTAGTATTAATACACCTTTGTCAAATGGTTCTGTACCTAATGACCCAGATCCTAATGACCCAGATCCAGACTCAAATAAGCTTTCAATACCAAACTTTAATCTTATGATATTTATTGGGATAGTTAGCTTTATATCTGGTATAACAGCTATTATAATTAAAAAAAGAATGGGTTAATCGTAACTTATAGTTAATTAATTTTATAACTCAGAAATAAAGGGAATAAAGGATATTAAAAAGGTTATTGATAAGGCTTTCAGAAACGACGAAATTTTAATTGATCAAGTAGACAACATCATCAGAATTGCTAAATGCGATGCCATCCAAGAAGTATTTAATCAAATGAATATAAAATGCTTAAATACGGAAACTATTATTAATTATCTTAAAGATATTTAAGGGTAATAGTCTCCATCCCCCATCTTGCTCCCCTCTAAAAAAGTAGGTATTTAACGATCTCACATTAGGTAATATTGAAAACTTGTGAGTTTAATAAGGAAAATAAAATTTTTCATTATTCTTATTGATTAAGAGAAAAAAATAACTTAAAGATTATAATCATAAATATTTAGTTATAAATTTAACATTTTCAATATCAGCTACATAACAAAATGACTGTGGTGGACTAAAATTAGGAAAAATTTTTTTAGGTTCAATAGGTTTTCTAAAAAACTTAATTTCAGAGATCTTAATAGCTAAACCAGAATTTTTATCTTTAAAATATCTAAAGAAATCAACTTGTTCAATCCCCGATTCATCTTTACATTTACTCCATAGACTTTTAGGGTGATCTTCTAAGATCTCTTCAACAAAAAATCTTGCAACGATTTTTTTAACAGGTGCACTGGAATAGATAAAAATTTTTTCCAATTTATCTCGGTTTTTTGCACTACAAAGAGATTTACGAAATTCATATCTCTTTGTTCCGTTTTTTATCTCTTCAACATATTTTGGTTTAATCGAAAGTAAAACGTTCATCAATATCACCTATAGATTTAATTTTTTGGTAATCTTCGTGTTCAATTTGAGTAATTGACTGAGGAGGTCCACGAAGGATGTTTTCATTTAATAATTTATCATATTTTACAGGTTTTTTAAAATGGAAGTGATGATTAAATAAAATCACTGTAGTAGCTTTTTTAGAAATTTCTTCAATTTCGGTATAAGAATAAACGGTACGTTTACCAACCATTGATAGGATTTCAGTAGGCTCTTTCATATTATACTCAACTCTATCAATTACTCCAATAGATAATATACTCTGAACATCTTCAGAACGATAAAATAATAGAATGTCTCCTACATTCATTTGTTTTGAAGATGCATGACTTAGATAGGCTTTTTTAATGGTATTACCTTCTATGATAAACTCTCCTAAATGTTCATTCATCGTCGTTTGTCGTTTAGGAAAGTCTGTATACAATCGGTTAAAATATAATGGTTGGATGGGTACTATGTGTTTTTTTACTTCAATCCCATCATAAAGATTTGGATAAAACTTTTTTGAAATTTCAATAGGAGTTAGGTTTAAGATATCCTCTTCACTAAGCATGATCTTTTTTAAATAGACGTCTTCTGGAATATCTGACCAATCATAATTTTTGATAGAAACTTTATTAAAACCATATTCTTCAATTAAATCGATTAAATAGTCATTTTCTCTCGTAAAATGCGTCAGATAAATTTCTGGAATATTATTTTTAATTGCTAATTCAAATGATAATTTTAAAAATAGTTCACCAATTTTATGACCTACATGACCCACTTTCATAGTTGCTATTTTAAGGCGACTTTTTCTTTTTAATGGAGGTTCGGAAGGAATAACTTCGTTTTCAAATTTATATATTAAAACCGCTCCTATAGATCCATTATTTCTTTTATAAACCCAACATTCTCTACCAGTTCGAGACTTTTTTGCATACCAATCGTTAAAGTCTAAATAATCTTCTCGGAGAGAGTCGAAAATTGGATCATTAACATCTAAACTAGCCATAGTGGTTTTATGGATAGCGGGAGGTAGTTTAACATCTTTTGGAAGTTCTTTCTTAAAAAGGTCTAAAGCTTCAATTACATTAAGAACTCTTTCTGATAGATTTATTCTTTTTGCTTTCTTATGGATTCCTAAATCTTCAGTTATTAGGAAATTAACAGCATTTCTATAAACGGCGTAAATTAAAGAATCATCAACCAAATCATTATCATTTTCTGAAGAATCTATATAATCTAAAAATTTTAAATCTTTACCAAGGTCTGGAGCTCCTTCTAGTGTATCATATGTTTTAAACTTAGATATTGTAATTTTCCTACGATTATCATCAGAATCTCGATTTATATCGTCGATAGATTTAGGATGGAGTATTATATTATAATCTAATTTTTGAATAATCCTCATTAAAATTTGAAGATCTTCTTAATAACTTTATTATCCTCCCTCAGGATAATTATATTAGTATCTAATAAAATTCTCATATGAAAGATCTTTAAATTTTTAACCTTTTTTATAATTAGAATATTACTTGCTTTAACTCCTCACTTATGATAATTAATTTGTTATAAAGCTATTTAAATATTATGAGAATGACGATAATAATTAAATGTTAAGTTTATGAATTAAAATAAAGGTAACGACAAAAATCTTTAAAGCACCATGGTGCTCCTTCCTAAAAAAATCGCAAAAATATAATGTAAAAACACTATTTCTAAAACTTTTTACTCATTACCCAACCCTTCAATTGAAAAATAGAGACTAAGATAACTCTCTAACGTCAAAAAAGTACAATAAATCACCAAAAATTATTAGAAATTTTACTGTTACAATCGCCCGGAACAAATAAAACGTAAAAAATAATTATAAATACGATCAAGATAATACTATTATTAATTAAAATTTTGATAGGTGATTGTTATAAAACAAATATCAGACTTGTTGGACACTGGTCTCTATGAGACTTTTACCCCCGAAAGGGAAATGTTGGTGGCTGATCTGCTTAAGGAATTGAACTTAGAAAATAAATATTTCGGGATTTTGATCAATGGAAAGAAAGCAGAACCAAGCAGTAAGATTACCCCCACTGACGAGATAGTAATACTTCCACACATCGCGGGCGGGCTTTAGATCTAAATCTTTTTTATTCTCTTTATTTTTAAGTAATTGTATTAGTTGAAGCAATTAATTATTGTAAGTTCAATTTTGAGTAATTTTTTTCCTAAAGTGGTTTGGTTGTGAAGAATATCTACGCTTCTAAGAAATTTTTTCTTCCAGAAATAAAAAAAAGATAAGATTCGATAACAATCGCAGAACAGGGTCTTACTAATTACTACCTACTACTTATTAACTATTATTATATTTTATTGATTTGTAACAAAAAGAAGCCTAATATCGAGAATCTCGAAATTGTGCAGGAGCGGCTTCAGTTACTACTACTTTACTCGCAGCAGGACCCTTATCACCTTGAGTGATTTCAAATTCTACTTTGTCGTTTTCGTTTAGTGTAGCAAATTCATCACCCTTTTTAACAATAGCGCTGTGATGAACGAATATATCTCCTTCTTCTGTTGCAATAAATCCATAACCTTTACGGTTATTAAACCATTTAACTGTACCTTCTACCAATTTTAAAACCAATTTTTACTTAAATTAAATTTTTTTTAAAGTTCGTACTGAACTATTTAAGAAAATGAATGATGTTGTAATATATTTAATGTATTTCCAATGATTATTTGAAAAATTCTTGATGTTTATTTGATTTGAAAAAGTTTACAGAAAATAAATTTTTTAATAATCATCAAGAAACCAATATCTACTATTCTATGTTTTAAAAGTTTAGGAATAGGTGTAAATTCCCCAAAAATAAACTGTTAATTCAATTTATAAAAAGTATTATATTTTCGGACTAAAACTGTTACTTTAACGTAATTCGTAATAGATCTTTCGCCAAAATGGTGTTAGGGAATATTTCCTTTGCTTCTTCAAGAAGTTTCAGGGCATCCTCCTGATATCTCGTTGAAATGTGAGTAAGAACTAATTGTTTTGCTTTCATCTCTTTAGCATCCAGAGCAGCCTCAGTAGATGTTGAATGCTTTTTTTCTTTAGCAATTTCCGCCAAATTTTCGGCGAACGTTGCTTCATGAATTATAATATCTGAATTCTTACCTAAATCAATCAAGGATTTAGTTGGGCTTAAATCACCGGAAAATGTTATTTTTCTTCCAGGTCTTTTTGGTCCAACAATTCCTTCTTTATTAGGATCAATCTTTTTTCCATTAAATTCAATAATTTCTCCTTCTTGCAGTTTTCTCCAAAGATAGCTCTCTGGTATACCTATTTCTCTTACTTTTTCAGGATCAAATTTACCAAGACGAGGTTTTTCGATAAACGCATATGCGTATGTAACAACAGAATGATCTACTAAAACGAAGTTCATTGAAAAGTATTTTGTATCAAAAATAGTCTTATCCATTATTCTTCTCTTTCCTATTGGAGTATCTGAATCTAATCCTTCAAATTCAGTTATTTCATTGGTTTGATAGTCTATTTCGTTAATTTTAATAGGATAATTTGCTTTTAACCCAAGAATTTTTTTATGGATTGAAAGATAGAGGAAGAGGTTTGGGGGTCCAAAAATCGTTAGAGGGGCAGTTCGATCGTTTAAACTTAAGCGAAACAAAAAGCCGGGAAGTCCGATGATGTGATCTCCGTGAAAATGGCTAATAAAAATATGCAATGGTTTATTAAATTTTAAACCAGCTTCAGCAAATCTACGTTGGAAGTCTTCTCCACAATCAAATAATAAAATCTGATTTCGAAATCTAATAGCGGCTGAAGAGAGATTACGCTCTCTTGTAGGGGTGGCTGCGGAGCTTCCCAATATTATTAAGTCTAGACTCATCTTTTTCGGAGTTGAGTAATTTCTAATCTCTGTTCAACATTTTTTTTTTCTAAATCTTGAACCAACCCTTTAAGCTCTCGGAGTCTTAACGATAAATGAGGATTTTCTTGAGGTTGAGTAGGAGGGTTAACAATTTGATTGTTTATTTGTTTATTCATCTCATTAAGTTTTTGATCTCTTAGTTTTAGTTGGTTTTCTAATTGTCTATACCTTTTTTTAATTTGCACTGCTTCATTCTTAATTGTCTCGATTTCTCCCTCTTTAGTTTTTAATTGTTTCTGCAAAAAACTCGCCATTTCTCTTTGCATTTTCAACTTTCCTTCTAGATCTTTCTGAGATTCACCTGTTCCAGTTATTTCCCCACTTTTATATTTGCTGATTTGTTCTTGAAGTGATCTTACTTGTAATTTTGATTTGTTTAAATGATTCTGTAAATCTTCTTTCAAAGCTTTCATCATTTCTGATGATACTGCATCAGCTTGAGCTGGAGATGTAGGCATTTCACTTTTGGTAGATAATTCATTTTTTAGATTTTCATTTTCGCGATTTTTTGTATCTAAAAGTTCTTTTAACTCCTTAATTTGAACTTCTAACCGATCTATTTCTAGATTATCACTTTTTTTTTCTGATTTTTTAGTTTTTTTAGAGAGTTTCTGTTTTAACTCGATTATTTCCAACTTCGACTTATTCAATTGTTTTTGGAGATCTTCTATTAAATTTTTAGGTATTGAATCACTACTTTCACTTTCAGAGGAATCACTCAACTCATTTATTTTTTGGTTTAACTCATTGATTTCTGATTTATAAGTTTCAATGACGCTTTCATATCCTTTCACTTTTTCATTGAGCTCTTCCGCTTGCTTAATTTTAGATTGTAATTGATTTATTTCTGATTTTAGCTTATTCACTTTATCCTGTAATTCTTTTACCAAGGCATTCAGTGGTGGCTTTTTCCTTATATCTTCTACTCTGATAACATTTGTACTTTCTACGCTTTTTTTAAATTTATCAAATTGTTGTTGGAGTTGAACCTTTTCTTTTCTTAGGAAACCCATCCTGTTTTTTAATTCTCTAAGGTCATCATCTTTTTCTTTAAGCTTAAGTGCCATTTTTGATTGAGCTGCTTGTTTTTTTTTACTTTTTTTTTTATTGGTTTCTTCGGGAACAAGTTGTTCTAATTGGGTGACTGTAGCTTCAAGTGATTCGAGTTTGTAGAGATATTCGATGATTTCATCCTCTTTTTCTGCAAGTTCTTGCTCTAGTTCACTAATTCTAGCTTTTAAGGTCTCTTCTGACATATTGAATAATCATCTATTTCTGGAAATTAATTAAATAATAAAAATATTGATTTTAAAATTTAACCAATTCTGTTTTATAAAAATTTCCATTCTTTTTAAGAAATCAGTAATTCTCAATAAATATCAAAATCTTTAATCGAAAACTTATTGATTTTTTTCATTATAGGGATAAGACTGAGAAAATTAAACAATATGAATACTAAAAAGATAATAATGAAAATCATAAATGGGATATATAGTGGGGGCAAGTAAACACGACCAAAAATAAGGGCAGAATTTAGTATCATTCCGATACTCAAACTTATTAAAAGTGAAGGAACAATAACAAAGAGAGATTCAAAAAATAGAATTCTTTTCAATGACTTGTTCTTAGCGCCCACGGCCCTCATTATTAAGAAATCTCTCGCTTTTTCTATTATTCCACCCTTTTGATAATTATATAATGATAAAACAGCGAGCACAGCAATGACTACAATTAAAAACATTGGGTAAAGAGATAAGTTTGAAATGAAACTCAAATTTTTCTCAAAAACACCATTTAATCTTAGATGAGTAAAGCTGTCTCCTAAAGTAGTTGATATGTTAATAAGCTCATTTTTGATACTCTCGTAAGATCCCGGTTTAAGTTTTAAGACCAGTAAATTAATTTCTCCATTTTTTAGATTTAATATCGATCTGGTTTCATTTATACCAACGTACCCAGCCCATCCTGAGTAAAAACTATCGATAACAACTCCACTAATATGGAATGAATTCCCATAAGAACTTAGTTCTAAACCCTGGTCCATTGCATAATCAAATAAATTAAAAGCTAAACCGTCACCAATTGTAATGTTATCAAAAGAATCCTCATTTGTGAAGAATTTTCCCTCAATCTCAAAATTTTGGATAATATTTTCAGGATTTACACCCATAAGTGGTATGATTGCTTCTCGATTTTGTCCAACTAGTCTAAAATTTTCGATATCCTCGAAGAAATGTAATCCCTGCTTTTCTTGTACTTCAAAAAAACTAAGGATCCTTTCATCAAATTCCTCAATCTCTTCAATATTTTTAATTTCATTGATTGAACTTAGGTTAAATAAATATTTTGAATCAGTAAAGTTAATAGCATTATCATCAATTAGGATCTCTGGGTTTGAAAACATCTGGTACATTAAAGAATAATTATAAATGACCTCTTCGTGCCCAAATATTACAATATTATCACTTTGAGACTTGTGAATCCATTCCTCTGATGATGCTTTTAATACTATTGTGCCTAATCCCAATGTAAAGATAATGAGAGATATTAATGAAAATACAACTAGATATCTCCTAAATTCACCCTTCCTTCTTAAGGTATTAAGGACGGATATCTTGATATTAATACCTAATGATGAAAACCATTTTGGGATAAACTGGATTTTTTTTAGAGCGTTATAATCAAAAGGAATATCTTTCGAAAAAGTCTTCATTATTGGATCTTTTCCTATTTTCCTTAGTGTATATCCTGTTATAAGAAAAATGCTAAAGAAGCAAGAAACAAATAAAATAGTTGTAAAAACCACATCTATTTGAAACGTAATTGGAATAAAGAAACTATTCATAATTAAACTAAATATTCCGAAAGAGATCAGACCACTAATTAACCCTAGGAAGAAGCCTACAAAGAATATTATATAGACTTCAAGAAGATAAAAGTTATATAATCTACGAGGTAGAGTACCTAAAGCTTTCATAATCCCAATATCTTTTTTTTTGTTAATAACGTGTGTTGTAGTAATTGTAACTACAATGATAACTGCTAAAATCAGAAATAAAATCTGAATTAATGTATTAAACTGTGTATAAACGAGGTTAATGCTTCCCGAGAAAAAAAAATCGTTTGAAAAAAGAGGTTGGATAAAGAGGTTTAACCCTAAAGAGGAAGTGAAATATATAAGGAACTCTGTAATGGCTATTACAAAAGTTATAACAATTAAATAGGGATATGTTTGGTTTTTTTTACGATAGAAGTCTTTTAAGGCAAAATCAAATGATGGCATATGTTGGTTTTTGGTCTTTTTTTTTCTAATTCAATTCTGTTTCTTTTTCAACAATTTTTCCCTGATCAAATGTAATAACTGTATCTGCAAGTGCTATTAAATCATCATCGTGGGTTGCAATTATGATCGTTTTTTCACCATTTTTTAATTCTTTAAAGAGATCTCTTATAAATTGGCTGGATCTTTTATCTAAATTAGCCGTAGGTTCGTCAGCTAAAATTACGGGGGGATCATTTGCTAGGGCCCTAGCGATAGCTACTCTCTGCTGTTCACCTGCAGATAGTTGGAAAGGTAAATGTTCTCTCCTATCACCTAATCTCATCTCTCTTAACAGTTTTACAGCACGATTTCGTTGTTCTTCAAATTTTACACCAGAGAGATTCATAGGAAACATTATATTTTCTTCAGCTGTAAGAGTACTTATCAGATTATAATTTTGAAAAACGAATCCCGAATTTATCAATCGAAATAAAGCTAAGGTCTCCTGATCCATATCTGAAATTTTAACTCCTTGATTGTAAATTATACCCGAATTTGGAGAATCTAAACCCCCCAATAAATTTAATAGTGTGGTCTTTCCAGCACCGCTTGGACCTTTAATGGTAATAAATTCCCCCACCTTTACATTTAATGATACATTATCTACTGCTTTGACAATAAAATCTCCAATTTCATAGTTTTTAACGATATTTTTACCAATAATTATTAAATCTTTCTCAGCTAACTCCTTTGCTAAATCATTTTCATTTAAATCTTGAGAATTTTCTACTGAATCTTCTTTCATCTCTTATATATGACCTTTTTCTTCTAGTTGTAAGATTAGATTTGCTTTTAATAACTAATTTATTGCAGTACTCAAAGGTTTTCCTATGATTTTGTTTATGATAAATTTTGATGTAAAGAATTAATATTGTATTTTTATAATTTGTGTTTGAATTTAAAATAAATTTAAATATTAAAGTGTCATATTAATAATTTGGAGGGAAGATCAAGAAAATTATAAAATATCCCCTAATTTCCTAATTAAAATGGTAAGTAACTAAATTTAAAACGAAATCCTAAAATTCCTTTTTAAGATTTTGATTTTTTCTCATCTCCCTCCGTTCTTCTTTTAATAATTCAAGCCTTTAATAAGTGTAGATTCACCCAATTTTAAAAAACAAAATTTAAAGTATTGTTTTAATTAATTACCAATTATAGTTATTGGGAAATATTTATATCGATAGTGAAAATTTTTATGGATTTTGAAAAATTAACTGAGTTAGTCATTGAATTAGAGTTTGATGACATCGCTGATGCTGTAAAGGAAGCATTAGATGAAGGTAAGGAACCTCTCGATATTATGAACGCCTTAACGGAAGGAATGGACGAAGTGGGCAAAAAATATGAAGAAAAAGAATACTACCTTACTGAGCTTGTTTTAGCAGGAGAAACAATGAAGGAGGCATTTGTGATTCTAAAACCTGCCTTAGCGGCGTCAGATACATCTACAGATAAAGTTAAAATAATTATGGCTACTGTCAAAGGAGATAATCACGATATTGGAAAAAATATCCTAGGTTCTCTCCTATTAAGCTCTGGCTTTGAAATACATGACTTAGGCATGGATGTGGATGAAAATACAATTGTAGAAAAGGTTAAAGAAACGGGTGCATCTATTATTGCATTAAGTTCATTACTTACAATGACTGTTGAGCATATAAAAGTTGTCCACGAAGCCTTAATAGAAGCCGGAATTCGAGATAATGTAAAGTTAATAGTTGGTGGTGCACCACTAAATGAAGAACTCGCTAAAAAACTAGGAGCAGATGATTATGCCGATGACGCAGTAGATGGAGTTAGACATATAAAAAGATTAGCGGGAAAAGGTTAATCTAATGGAATTTCTGTTTTTATAGTATTTTAAAGATCCTCTTACTTTTTTTAATTAGTTTTTTTATACCATTTATATTTTAAAAGACCTTTATTTGAACTAGTTTATCTCAATTTTATTAATAATATTGAAATTGATTAAAATATAAGGAGAACATTTAAACTCTTTAATATTCCTTTATATCCCAAGAACCAATAAAAGAATACAGAATAGACTTGAATAAATGAAGGATAAAATAATGTCTGACACAGAAAATAAGGAAATTGAATATGATGAGGAATTAGACACTCGAGGGTTATACTGCCCAGAACCATTATTTGAAGTTAGAAATTTAAGTGAGAATCTCGGAATCGGACAAAGTTTTAAAGTTCTCGCAGATGATCCAGCAGCAGAAGAAGATCTTAAACGATGGGCAAAAAGAACAGAAACTAAATTGGTTGAATTTCAAAAAGACGGAGAAGATCTGATCTTTTATTTCAAAAAAGTTAAATAATGGAGGAATCAAATTATGAGTGTTTATTTAGATCATCAGGCAGCAAAACCAGTTGATGTCCGAGTCGTTTCAGAGATGACTATTTATTTGAATCAAAAATTCGCAAACCCCTCTTCTCTTCACTGCGAAGGGGATGAAGCTACAGATGCTCTAGTAGAATATCGACGTAGAGTTGCGGAATTTATAAATGCTCCAGATCCAAGTTCAATTATTTTCACATCAGGGGCAACTGAATCAAATAATCTGGCATTAATCGGAGCAGCAATGAGAAATAAAAAGAAAGGGAATCACATCATAATTTCAGAGATAGAGCATATTTCGATTTTAAATGTCGCTAAATATTTAGAACGACAGGGTTTTGAAGTTAGTAGAGTTCCAGTAGATCAATTTGGGGTTATTAGGCTTGATAAACTTGAACGTTTAATTACCGATAAAACTATTTTAATTTCTATCTCTACTGCGAGTAATGAAGTTGGATCCATTCAACCGATAAAAGAAATTAGTGATATCGCAGTTAAAAATAAAATTATTTTTCACACTGATGCTGTAGCTAGCGAAAGTGTTATTCAAATTGATGTTCAAAAAATCCCGGTCGATATGTTAACATTATCTTCGAATGATATTTACGGGCCAAGAGGAGTAGGTGCTCTTTATTTGAGAAAAGGGATTCGAGTAAATCCAATAATAATTGGAGGAGGCCAGGAAAAGGGATTGAGATCAGGTTCTGAAAATATTCCTGGAATTGTAGGATTTGGAAAAGCTGCAGAGATAATGAAAGCTGAAATTCATGATGAGTCAGTTAGATTAAGTCTTTTAAGAGATAAGTTAATCAAAGGTATAATGGATAACATTCCAAAGTCTTATTTAAATGGCCATCCCGAAAAGAGACTACCTCATAATGCACATTTTAGATTTGATTATATTGAGGGTGAATCTTTAATTCTTGGTTTGAAAGACGAAAAAATAGCAGCAGCCACAGGTTCGGCATGTTCATCAAAAACCTTAGAACCTTCCCATACTTTAATAGCAATGGGATTATTACACGAAGAAGCTCA
>Ga0114923_10000512_pt1 | contig 30463 bp, 47 predicted proteins | sample SumtaG_FD_89578 | JGI IMG/M metagenome (GOLD analysis project Ga0114923, IMG submission 89578) | Deep subsurface microbial communities from Indian Ocean to uncover new lineages of life (NeLLi) - Sumatra_00157 metaG | ecosystem: Environmental > Aquatic > Marine > Oceanic > Sediment | place: near... | reverse complement strand
TGCCTTCGAAATAAGAGAAGCTCTGAATTACTTCTTCATCGGGGAAATGGCGGTAGGCCGTTTGGAATTTGCAAAATTTTTGGAAAGGAATGGCTATCAAAATACTGCTAATCTCTATAGAGAAGCTGGTAATTTATATTTGAAAAAACCCACGATAGACGAACTATCTTTAATAGCTGGCAAAGAAGAAGAAGCTAGGAACTCTTTCTGAATAAACCTCTTTTAAAGTACCTATTTTTTTGACGGGTAAAACTAAAGAGTTAGCGGAAAAAACTATAGTCTTATTGGTTTAATTATTGGAAAATTCTCCCAAAACCAAGTTCTAATATTGTACCATCCCCGGAGCTAGATTGGATAAAATTGCATATATTTGTATGTAATTGTATATCAAGAAAAATCGCCATTAAGGCGGTTTTTTGGTAGAATAAAGATGAATCGACATAATATAAGAAGCAATAAAGCAAACTATGAAAACAATATCTTTACTATTAATTTTAGTATTTCTGTTTTCTCTCGGGACAGGAGTTTTAGCTCAAGAAACAGGACTTCCAAATCCAGGGCTCACTCCTGACAGCCCATTTTACTTTCTAGAGACGATTGCAGAGTGGATTGTCACTTTCTTTACCTTTGGCGACCTCAAAAAAGCTGAAAGGCACATTGCTTTAGCTGCTGAAAGACTAGCTGAAGCCCAAGCTGTGGTAGAAAAAGGGAAACCAGAATTTGTAGAAAAAACCCTTGCAAGATACGAAAATCAGTTAAATAACAGTATAGCTCGGGCAGAAAAAGCAGAGAGTAAGGGTGAGAATACGGAAAAAGTTATGGAAGTTGTGGCTAGAGTTGGCCAGGCAACCTCTAAACATTTGGAGGTTTTAGCTGAAGTTGGTGAGAAAGTTCCTGAAGATGCTAGACCAGCCATTGAAAACGCAATGAAAGCTTCATTAAAGGGACACGCGAAAGTAGTTGAAATTCTAAAAGCGAAAAATGCTTTGGGTGATGTTCCAGAAGTAGTTTCTCTACCAGAGAAGATTCCGGCAGAGGTCAGAGAGAGGGTTCAAATGAGAGCTCAGCAGGAATTAGAAGTAGAGAAAGTTCTTGAGAATATTGACTCGTCTAAATCACTTAGAGATATCTGTGCAGAACAAGGAGGAACACCAGAGATGTGTGCGGAATTTCCTCTTCAGAAGTTTGAATCATTTGAACAGATTGAAGCTTTCTGTACAGAAAGGGGAGGACCACCAGAGATATGTTCATCACTTGAAGTTAAGTGTAGAGAATTTGGAGTGACAACAGCAAATGAATGCTTTCTCTTTCTTTCAATTTCTTCAATAAAGGCTTATACCTCCACTGCACCAGAATTTTTGCTTGCACCTTCTTTATCAGAGGAAGAAATGGAGGAGAGGAGGCAAAGAGAGGAGGAGAGCAGAACACTAAAGCTCCAGACACCCGAAGGAACCATAGAGATACCTATAGAAGGGCTAGAAGAAGGAACCATAGAGATACCAATAGAAGAAGAGTTAGAATGTGAATCTAATGAAATAATTTTTTATTATCGGGAAGGATGTAGCTGGTGTCAAAAGGTTAAAGACGATGGAACAATTAAACGAATTGAAGAATTGGGAGTAAAAGTGAATCAGGTTGATGTTACAATTGGGTCAATTCAGCATGAATTTTCAGGAGTTCCAACATTTGTCATTGGTGAAAAAGTATACATAGGATACAAAACCTTTGAGCAAATAGAAGATTTACTTGGCTGCCAGTAATCCCTTTATTCCCTCAAGCAAAAGATCTGAATTCTCAAAACTCTATCCACCTTAAGGTTCTAAAATAATCCCATTCGCTCAGCCGACATCCCGAGCCATTCCTTCAACTTTGTTCAGGGCAAGTAGCTCGGGTTGATTTTTTTAACAAAAATGTTACCAATAAGCTAGTTCTTATCAGATTTATGTTTTGGAGGTGAAATAAAATTGGAAGAAATTCCTGAAGATAGAGGAAAAGCAACCGAAGAAAAAGTTTTCAAAGCTTTAGAAAATTTGGAAAAAAAGGGTGTGATAAAGAATTTTGGTCAGACTTTTAGTTTTGGTAGGGATGATATGTATGGAGTAGATTTCTATATTTTTCCCTTGGTGGGAAAAGAGATTAAGATTCAGGTTAAGAGTTCTTGGAGCAAAGAAAAGGCACGAAGATATAGAAAAAAAGGAATTTGGCTTTTGTGTTTGTGGCCTAATCAAACCATAACTGACGCGGAAAAGAAACTCCGTCGAATAATAAATAATTACACCAACCATTATCAGAGGAAGAAAAAAAGAAGAACCAAGTAATTATGAGCAAGAGATGATTTCTCTTGTTTTTATTTAATGTCACTTATTAGACAGGTTCTAACGGAGTCCGTTCCCCGGAGTTTTTTAAGCCCGAGATTGTTTCTCGGGTTTTTGGTATGATGAAATAATATGGAACAAATAATTTCAAGAGAAGAATTTAATAAGTTAATGAAAATTAAAGGAGAAACAATAGGGATTGCTATTAGAGAGCATAAAAAGTTCATTCTCAATCAAGAAGGCAGAGAAGGATTAAAGAAAGTAGAGGACATAATATCAGATATTGGTTATCCAGAATACAGAAATATAAAGCCACGGAAATTTTATCCTATAGGATTGTATACTCTTACATTAATAGTTGCTAAAAGAGTTTTTAATTGGGATGATGAAAAGTTTGAAGAGATGGGAAGATTTAATGCTAAAATGTCTTTAATTCTTAGGATTCTTATGAGATTTTTGGTTTCGCTTGATGTAGCGGCTGGAAAAGTTCCAATAATGTGGAGGCGATATTATACAGTAGGAAACCTTAGAACGATGGAGTATGATAAAGAAAAAAGATATGTAATTTTAAGACTTGAAGATTTCACTCTTCATCCATTTCACTGCAAGCTTCAGGCAGGATATTTCTCCACCATAGTTCAAATCATAGTCAAAGATATTGTAACTTGTGAAGAAACAAAATGTGTCCATAAAGGTGACGAATATCATGAGTTTTTATTAAAGTGGTAAACTTGGAATTCTAAAACTTTCATTTTCCAGTATAATCTTGGCTCTAACGTCGTCCATGATGGAGAGCTACTAGCCCGAGATTGTTTCTCGGGTTTTTGTTTTGACAAAAAGTAAGAGACGGGGTAGAAAGAGATAGATTAAAATTAAAAATTACAGAACAAGAGGGATGTTTATGATTGATAAAGAACAATGGGAGTATAAAGTGATACGTATAAAAGACTCAGACGAAGAGAAAGAGAAAACATTTAATCTCTTAGGACTTGAAGGTTGGGAATTAGTATTTGTTATATCGTCCGAACGGTCAGTTCATTCTACATTCTACTTTAAAAGAAAGGTTAACCTAATCAATAATTTGGTGCAATAAGCACCATTTTTTTTATTCCAGAACCTTCACAAAACAGGTTCTAATCCCAGCCCAACAGCAGAGCTGTATGCGGGGCAGGCATGCCTCCTTCGTCGCTCCGTAACCTCGGTTTAGGATGACTTCGGATGGGCAAAGGGTTCGTCCCTCGGAGCTATTGAAGTCTGAGTATTGAGCTTGGGTTTGTGGTATGGTGGAGTAATATGGAACAAATAATCTCAAAAGGGGAAATTGACGAGCTCATGAAGTTTAAAGGGGAAGTAAGGGCAGCTGGAATGAAAGGTTACGTAAAGTTTATCCTCAAAGAAGAAGGCGAGGAAGGATTAAAGAAATTGGAAGACACAATGGCAAGTTTTGGTTATTCAATAAAATCCAAAGAGATTGGAACGAGAAATTATTATCCTATAGGATTATGGGCTCTTTTTCTTTTGGTCATTAAAAGACTTTTTGATTGGAATGATGAAAAATTTCAAGAAATGGGAAGGTTTGCACTTAAAACATCTTTTCTTACCAGAACCTTTATGAAATATTTTGTTTCAGTTGAGAGATTGGCAAAAGAAGTTCCAAAAATATGGAGAACAACTTATACGGTTGGAGAGCTTAAGGTGACAGAGTTTAGCCAAGAGGAAAGATATATAATTTTAAAGTTAGAGAATTTCCGTTTTCATCCCTTACAATGCGAGGTTCTTATGGGGGTTTTATCTGGTATAGTTCAAATGATGGTCGGTAGCAAGGCAACCTCTAAAGAAAAAAAGTGTATTCATGGAGGTGATGAATATCATGAATTCTTAGTAAAGTGGTAAACTAATACTAAACATGGAAAAAACAATAACAAAAGAAAAAGCTGATGAATTAATGGGAATTAAAGGAGAGCTGAGAGGAGCTGTTTTTAAAGCAGACGTAGGTTTCATTACACGCGAAAAGGGAGAAGAAGGATTGAGGAAAGTAGAAGATGAAATGAAAAGTTTAGGTTATGTTTTTAAGTATAATGATATTAAGGCAATGGAATTTTATCCTCTAGGACTGAGAGCTGTCTCTCTTTTGGCTATTAAGAAAGTTCTTGGTTTTTCTGATGAGAAAATTAAAGAAATGGGTTTTTACGTTGCCAAATCCTCTTTTGTCCTTAGGCTGTCTTTGAAATTCTTTGGTTTGACAAGAAAAGCTGAGCTTTATTATAGGAATACACCAAATCTCTGGAAGAAATTTGTAACAATTGGTGAATATAGCATACCAGAATTTGACGAAGAAAAGAAAAAGATAGTAGTAAACAGAATAAAGGGTCTTAGTGGCAATCCTATTTTTTGTACTTATTTATCTGGTATTATTCTTGGTTTCCTTGAGGTGGCCAGAGGAATTAGCGGAGTTCAAGTTGAAGAAACAAAATGCACTTTTAAAGGTGATGAATATCATGAATTTGTGTTGAAATGGTGAAAAACAGGGTCTAACCTCGTCCGTCCCTCTGAGCTAATAAAAATCGCCGCCAAGGCGGTTTTTTAGTAGAGAGCTTGCTTTTTAAAAAGAATAAATGTATGATTAGATCAGAGATTCTGAGAGTCCTGGACTACAAATAGTTTCCAGACTGTTATTAAGGAATATACTCAATAATACTATTTGCAACTCACCGTTATTAGGAGTTGCTTTTTGTGTCCTATTTATGATACCAAGATTCAAAAGAGTTCGAAAACCTTTAAACCCTTTCCTCAAAAAAGAGCAGTTTTTGGAGGAACATAATAAGTTGTCTCCTGCGAACCTTAAGGCTACGCTTCCTTTGCTTTCTCGTTTTCGAATAGAAAAAGCATCGCTTTTTAAAGATAAAAACTGGTCTATAGATAAACTTCGAAGGCCGTTTATTTTGTGGCTTACTTCTTCGAGATGTGAAGAAAAGAAAAATATAAATTAATGAGGATATAAAAATCTTTGAAGCTAAAGAAAAAGCTTCTGATCTGGTTCCGTAGTCCACCTGTCGAACAAATCCCGAGATTATTTCTCGGGTTTTTTTGATTTCTATGATATAATTATAGAAAGTCGATTTCTAACAATATGTAAAAAATAAGAAATAATAATTTATGGAAGATGAAGTTGGATCCATAATAAGCGAACGTCTTGTTAGTTTTATTACCGCAGCCGTTTTAATATATATATTCTTTTGGTGGAAGGGGAGAAAAAAGAAAAAATTAAAAGTTTCCGGTTCCGAAACCGTCACGGCAACAGAAGGGCAGAAAAAGGAAGAAAGTCCTCTGAAGAAACTGTTAAGTTACATCGGCTGGAGATTTAAAGTGGCAATTATCGTTTTCATCATTTGGGCCGTTTTATATTTCGTTTTTAATCTGGATATTTAAATAAGTAATTACTGCTCTAAAGGTCTGGTTTGATTATAAATTCTATTCTTAAGATAATTTGAAATTTATGGCTAATATTGATTTTAAAAAAATAGCTCAAATATCTGTTGATGAAGTAGTGGCCGAGTTAAAGCAAGAAATGGACAATGGAAAAATTGATGAGGTGATTAAAGCAATTGATGCTGTAAACATGATAGCAGGAGTGGTTCAGAATACTATTAAAGATATAGGTGCAGATCCAGAAAAACTGGGAGAGCAAGCAATAAAGGAGATAGCAAAGGAGAGTGCTAAAGCAGCTATCCTAGAGGGTATAAAAGTATTAGGATAATTGAGAATAACTAATTATTGAGCATCTTTTAACACATCTTCCTACTGTGTTGAGTTTTTGAAGCCCGAGATTGTTTCTCGGGTTTTGTGATATAATTAGTCTAATGATTGATATATTAAAAAAACTAAAAGGTGGAGATTTACGTTCTATAGGGAAATCAGACGAAGTTGTTAAGGAAATTTTAAATAGCCCTTCACTTTTTAAAAATGTTCTTGAAGGAATTGCAGATAAGGACTCTTTAATTAGAATGCGCTCTGCCGATGTTATTGAAAAAGTTTCAGTAAAACATCCAGAATACCTTCAGCCATTTAAGTCTAAATTAATTGATGAGTTTTCAAAAATAAATCAACAGGAAGTAAGGTGGCATTTAGCCCAAATGTTTTCATACGTTAAGGTAAATAAGAAAGAGAGAGATAAGATAATTCAGATACTTTTATCTTGGATAAATGAAGAAAAGAGTAAAATTGTAAAAACTTTCTCTTTGGAAACACTTGCCTGTTTTGCCGAAAAAGATGAAAAAATAAAGCAGATGATAATAAAAGTAATTAAAGATTCAATAAAATCAGGTAGTCCAGCGATTGTAAGTAGGGGAAAAAAGTTATTAGTTAGGTTGGGTGAACGCGAATAAACAGGTTATAACTCTTCGGTTTTGTTCAGGACAGGCATTCCTCCTTCGTCATTCCGTAGCCTTGGAGTAGGATGACTTCGGAAGGGTTTGTTCTGAGTCTGCTGATGGGATACAATGAAAGAGTATGGAAAATGAGAAAAAAAATAAGATTTGGATAAATGAAAAAGGAATCGTGCGTATAAAGATAGTCAGACTTGTTGATGAAAAAGACCTTTCTGATTTACTTGGAGATGTGCGAGATATTCTGAGAGGATTTTCAGATAAACCTAAAATTTTGGTTGATATAGAAAATATAGAAGATAGAGCGTTGATTTCCTCCTCTCTGTTTAGAAAAAAAGCTGTGCTACAAGCTAAAGATTTTATTCAAAATGTAGGATTTAAGAAGGCTGCAGTTTTTGGAATTAGTATTGAGGACAGAACGGTGGCGTCTTTTGTGATTAGCGCTATCAGAATAAAAAATATTAAGATATTTACAACTGAAGAAGAAGCATTAAAGTGGCTCAAGGAGCCATAGTTTATATTATAATATTAAAAAAGGTTAGAAAGTTTAGGAGCTATCAGCAAAAAAATTAATATGAAAGGATTTATTGAATTTATAAGAAAGCAAGGAGTAGTGGGTTTAGCTGTTGGTTTTATGTTAGGTGGTGCTATTTCAAAATTAGTTTCAGCTATAGTCCAAGATATAATAAACCCAATAATTAATGTAATTCTCGGTGGAACAGAGGCTTTTGCCAGCGTTATTTTAAGTATTGGACCAGTGAAAATACTTTGGGGACATTTTATTGGAGCTGTTATTGATTTTTTAGTTATTGCTCTTGTTGTTTACTACGGTGTTAAAGGATTAAGATTAGATAGATTGGATAAAAAGGATTAAGATGATTTTGAAGTTAAGAAAATAAAGTGAGATTAATTGTTATTGATTTTTTAAAATTTCTATTTTTGCTATAATTATAATCAGACAGTCGAATTTAAAATTTTATAAAAATAATTAAAAAAAAGTTATGAACAAAATCGCTCGCGACTTTGTTTCAAACGAAAAAAGGGATTTTACTTTTAAGATTGGCAGCACCTTAGCTTCTGCCCTTTCAGGCTTTATTGCTGGAATTATTGGAGCTATTATCGTATTTGTAGTTTTTTATTATCTATTTATTAGATAATTTTTGTAAAATTATTAATTAAAGATTGTAGTGATTGAAGAGCTTATTTTAAAAAGATAACCTTTTTGGATTAATTGCATTTTTTATACAATTAATAGCAGAGAAAAAATTGTACAATAATTAAACAATATAAGATAAATAACTTTTATTTTAGTATGGAAAAAATTGGTTTGGTTACTGAGCAAGGCGCTGATTTACCCCAGGGTCTGATAGAGGAACATAAAATAGCAATAGCTGTGGTAAAATTAGACTGGCCCGATATCGAAAATTTACCCGGAGAAAACACTTTCCAAAAAATGAGAGAGGCTGAGAAGAGAGGAATTAAGAGTTTTGGTAAGACTTCTCAACCTTCACCAAAATCCTTTTTAGATTGTTACAAGCAACAATTAGAGAGATTTGAGCATGTTCTTTGTATTACAATTACCTCTAAGCTTTCTGGAACCTATAATTCGGCAATCCAGGCAAGGAATTTTTTATTACCAGAAGAACAAAAAAGAGTTTTTATTGTTGATTCTTTAAACGCTAGTGCAGGCGAAGCCCTTCCCGTTCTCCGGGCTATTGATTTGGCAAAAGAGGGAAAAAAGATAGAGGATATATTAGAAGACTTAAAGAATCTCATTCCTAATATTTATCTTTTTTTAATGTTTAAAGACCCAAAATGGTTAGAGGCTTCGGGAAGAATCCCATCTTTAGTTGCAGGTCTTTTAAAAAAGGTGGCAAAGATAGGAATCCGTCCTTTATTAACTTTTAAAGAAGGTCTGTTGGTTCGAGCCGGGGTTAAATTACAGGCAAAGGATATCCCTACCGCTCTTTTTAAACAATTTGAGGGAGAAATTAAAAAATCAAAAGGTGAACAAAAGAGAATTAAAGTAGTTATTACTCATGGTGATAATTTGGAGGGGGCTCAAAGACTAAAAGAGATGATAGAGAAAAATTTTAGCGGAGCTAAAGTTTCCTTTATAAATATAATTAATGATATTGTAGGAGCTTTAGTAGGTCCTGATACTTTGGCATGTGGTTGGTATGAAGAATAAAAAACGAAAGAGGGTTTAAGCGTGAGATTATAAATAATTAAAAACAATCGCCCGACGCCTGACGTCTGGGCGATTTTCTGATAAAATAAATGAAGTTATTAAGAAATTTATGATTTTAGGCACAGATAAGTTATTGGAACTAATACGTAATCAAAACCTTATTCAGGGTTTTGATAAAAAAGATATCAATATTGAAGGATGTGGAATTGACCTTAGAATAGGTGAGTTATATGAAATGGAAAAAGGAAAAGGGTTTATTTATCGTCAGACAAGAAAAACCCCTCCTTATAAACTAATTGCCAAATTTAAAGAGAAAGAAAGTAAAAAGCTAAAATTAAAAGCTGGAAAATTTTACATTGGAAAAACAATAGAAATAATAAATACTCCTAAAAACCTTTTTGGAATATTTATAGCCCGGGGTACTTTCTTTGCTAATGGAGTTTTGATTTTAGGTTTCAGGGTAGACCCGGGATATAAAGGGAATTTTAGATTTCATCTAATTAATCTTGGGGGAAGTGATTTTGAAATAGAAATGGGTTCCAGAATTGCTAATATGATTTTTTTGAAGGTTGAAGGGAAAACCACCCCATATAAAGGTCAATGGCAGGGAGGAAGAGCTTTTATAAAAAAAGAAGAAAAACAAACAAGGCAAGGTGGTTAGCGGTTCGAGTCCGTCCCCCGGGACACTTCGGTAAAGTTTATCCTGAGCGTAGTCGAAGAGGTATAATGGGGTAATATGAAAAACATCAAAAAATTATTTAGAGGTCGTTTAAGCAGAAAAAATTATATATTAGCTTTATTAATGGTTCCGATTATAGTGGTAATTTCGCTTTTCATAGTTCTACTTATAACGGCTGTAGCTTTAAACTTAGCTTGGAATATTGGGTTAGATTTAGGTTCTATAACGATTCTATTACGTTCTATTTCTCTTATCTTAATCGTTGTCCTTAGTAGTATCTTTGTTTTATCTTTCCATATAAGGAGGCTTCATGATATAGGTAGGTCTGGTTGGTGGGCAATTCTGTCCTTTTTTTTCACACCCATCTTTCTTATTTGGGTTTTAATTTCTGGGAGTGATAAACAAGAAAATAACTACGGTCAAGTTCCATCAAGAGACGCGAAATTTATTGACGCTATTTTTGGTAAAGAGTGATTAAATAGAATAATGTTCTAACATTATCCTATTAGCCTTTTTATTTCTTCTAGCTCATCCTCAAACTCCCTAAAAATTGTTCAAATAACGTCCTGCCACCCGAGTTCCGTTCAGGCCGAGATTGTTTCTCGAGTTTTTGATAAATTGTTTTTATGGTAAAATTAGTTATTATTAAAGGTCAAGAGTAAAAATAATTTATAAAGATTTATGAAAAAAATACTGATTCCTTTTTTAGTTTCTATCCTAATAGGTTCTGCCGTTTTAGCTCAAGGTCAAAATAGTAATCAGGGAGTTGGCGTAGGGAAGGAGAAGCAAATAGAACAGCAAGGACAAATTAATGCCGAACAACATCGCAGCGCCGTAGCAAATTTTGTTCAAAGCCTTTTGCAGGTTGCTGACAGAGAAGGAGGAATAGGGCAGCAGGTGAGAGTTATTGCTCAGCAGCAGAATCAATCTGCGAGCACAACAATCCAGGCAATGGAAAAAGTTCAGACAAGAAGTAAGATAAAAACATTCTTTTTTGGTTCTGATTATAAAAATCTGGGGACATTGAGAAGTGAAATGGTTCAGACCAGAAATAGATTAGAACAATTAAACAGACTAATGGAAAACGTTCAGGATGAGGGAGATAAAACAGAGTTTCAAAATCAAATTCAAACATTGGAGCAGGAACAAATAAAGATTGAAAGTTTCATAAAAGCCGAAGAAGGAAGATTCAGCTTATTCGGTTGGTTGGTAAAATTGTTTAATTAATAACTTGTTTATTTTTTAATAAGAAACAGTTTTCTTCACGAGAGCGGTTTTTGTTTCGTCAAACAGGTTCTAATAAAGTCCGTCCTTTGGAGTCTGTAACCCGAGCCTTTGGCTCGGGTTTGACTTTTTAAGTTATTTTTTATAGAGTATTTTAGATTCATTTAAAACTAATATATTATCAAATATATAAAAGGGGTGATAAAGATTGGAACGAGTTTGTTCTAAGTGTAAAAAGAATATAGCAGAAGGGCCAAAAGATATTTCTTTCAGTTACGATGGATTTGATTTTACCATCTTTAAAAACGGTCTGACATGTTTTGAGTGTACAAAAAATGATCACGTAGAGTCGTTTGAAGAATTTGGTAGAAAATTTGTTAAGAAAGAAGAAAATAAAATAAAGGTAGATTGGCAAGCCTATATAGATGTTGGTTTGAATACCTGGCTAGACATGGAAGACAGTATTTTAACTTCTCTTGGAATTCTCTCTTATAATCCAAAAGGGAATTGGGAGATTACATCAGATGGAACACTAGGCTTGAATCCAAGACGTCTATATTTTACCAATAAAGATGATGTTATAACTTTTGCCCGTTTGAAGTATTCAGACACACTGTATGGATGGGAAATCAAACACATAGATGAAGTGCTAACAAAAAAAGAAGTATTAAAATAGCTAATAAAGCAATTATGAGGGTGGTTAATAATATCAAACCCTCTTTTTTATTTCAGAACCTCCACCAGAGAGGTTCTAACATCGTCTATTGAGGGGAGTTTTTGAAGCCTCGCCACGGCGGGGTTTTGTCGTTGACAAATTCATAACAAAATATAAGATAGATTAGATATTTATCAACTTAAAAAGGAGAGGATAAAGATAGAAAAAGAAATAAAAATAAAAAGTAACATGGCGCCAGAAAGCTTTGGGTGTCATCCAGATTTTAAGTTAGATGTCAAGCCAAATCTTAATGAAGGCATCTGGGGCAGGAAAGTCAGTCTTCAACAGTTGAGTAATTCTCTTCACCCAGGAGTAGTGCTTATTCCCAGAAACGAACTTCTTTGGATTGTTGATGATTCAGAAGAACATGTATTCTTGCCTAAAATAATGCGTTTTCCCTTTAGTTCATATGATATTTATATAAAAGATGAAGAGGGATTATTCAACGAACTTTGTTCATTCGCATTTCATCGTTTGGGAGGAATAATGCAATTAGGTTATTTGGTTCCACCCCGACCTGTCGAGTTAGATGATAGAATAGAGCTTGCCTATACAATTCCTCCATTTCACCATACGCGTTTTTTGCACTCTATGTTAGTTGCTGCCATATATGAGGTGGTTTTGGCCAGAAATGGATTTTCTGAAAAAGAGAGGGCTAAGTATGTATTAACAGCTGCAGCTCATGATATTGCAATTCCAGCTGGCGGAGACTCTGTTAAAAGAGTTGATTCCAAAAATTTACATGAAGAGAATGCTTTTTCCTGGGTTCTGAATTATCACGGCCTGACAAAACGATGGAAAAAACGCTATAGATTTAATATTCGTGAAGCTCGTAGAATTGTTAAAAATAAAGGCGTATTTGGGCGTCTCTTAGAGGTAATTGATAGAATCTGTTATACTGGCGTTGATTGCTTTGACGTAGGTTCTATAAGAGATGGCGATATAAGGAAGCTTTGTTTGGAAAATCCCTTGGTTATGGATGTCTGGCAGGACATCAGATTTATTGATAAACAAGATTTCGGATTTACCAACTCAGAGAGATTGTTTAAATTTCTCATGCTTAGAGCTTTTGAGCATAAGGAATTATTAAAAAATCCCTATTCTCGGATTTTAGACTTTTTCCTAAAAAGATTGGTGAATCCTCTTTATAAGAGAGGATTGATTACAAAAGAGGATCTTTTAACTCATAGAGATGACTGGCTGATAGATTTTTTAGGAAAACACTATCCCGGAGAAATAAAAGGCATTCTTGAACCAGAGGAGATTTCTTGGAAAAAGTTTGATTCTGAAAAAGAACAAAAGAATTTTTGCGCAAAGCTTAGCAAGAAAAGAATTGATCACACAGAATACTTGAATGGGTTTGAAACCGGACTTAAATATAAAGTATTTACTGAAGACAACAAGCTCGTTCCGCTTAGAGAGGTTATTAGTCCTGAAAAAGGAGAGTTATTGGAAGGAGTTTCAGAGTCAATCAAGGGCTACTATGTTTATTACCGTTAGAAATCTAATATATAAATTTTTGAGAGGCAATAGTAATTCCTCTCTTTTTTATTTCCGGCCGAGATTATTTCTCGGGTTTTTGATTCTTTTAAAACTATTGAAATTTTGGGATTGAATAGTTATAATAATGATTATTATATGAGTAGAAGCACATCTGCGCTATTAAGAGTTTTTGGACTTATAATTGTTCGTTTTTTATCTATTTTAGCAGTATTTGGATTGGTGGGATTAAGTCTTTATAAAATTTCAAGAGATGAAGATTTGTTTGGGTTAATCCTTTTATTATTAAGTATGGGAATTGGTTTGATAGTTAACAGGTTTTGGAGTAAAAAAGAGGTGGAGGAAATGGAAATACCTTTTCATTCTTCCCTGGATGATTTCGGTGATTAATATCAGAATAAATAGTAAAAAATCGCTTGTAATTTATTGAGTATAGAGCGGTTTTTTTGGTAGGATAACCTTAATGGAAAATAAAATTTCGGTGAATGTTCTTTTTTTCTTTACAGTTTTTTTGTTGGCAATAATTATAATTTTAATACTTTGTCATTCAGGAAAGCAAAGCCAAGCTTGTTTTAAAGAGCATTGTTTTAATATTGAATTAGCTGTAACTGATGAGGAAAGAAATCGCGGATTGATGTTTAGAGAATATTTAGCCTTTAATGAAGCCATGCTTTTTATTTTTCCAGAAGAAAGGGAATATCCTTTTTGGATGAAAAATACTTTAATTCCTCTAGACATAATATGGATTAATCAAGAAAAAGAAGTTGTTTTTATAATAGAAAACCTTCAACCCTGTGAAGATGAATATCCTTGTCCTTTAGTGCGTCCAGATAAAAATGCAAAATATGTTTTAGAAGTAAATGAAGGAATTGTAGAAAAAATTGGATTAGAGGTTGGGGATAAAATACTTCTTTTTGTTAAATAATATAATATTTAGTCTCTCAGCTCCTTGTCATCGTAGAGCAATTAACGGTAGAATTAAAAAAGTTAAACTTTAAAATGGCAAAAGTATCAAAAGTTAAGGCTAAAAAAAATTTAAAAGCATCAATTTTGGAAGCAGTAAACCTGCTTGGTGGATTTGGGCGTTTTATTAATAAAGGAGAAGTGGTTTTATTAAAACCCAACTTTAATACAGCTGACCCTTTTCCAGCCTCCACTGACATATCTTTTCTAAAAGCTGTAACCGAGCTAATTTATGATTGTGAAGCTGAAATAGTGATGATTGGTGATTCTTCAACCATGAGTTTGAATTCCAGAAAAGTAATGAAGGAACTCGGAGTTTTTGAGTTGGAAAAAATGGAAAGACCTCCAAGAATCTATGTTTTTGATGAACGTAGGTGGATAAATAAAACCATACAGGGAGCAAAGTATCTAAAGAATGTTTCGGTATCAGAATTTTTGGATAAAGCTGATAAATTAATTCTTTTACCTAATTTAAAAACCCATTTTCGAGCTCAATTTACAGGAAGCTTGAAATTATCTGTTGGTTTTATGAAGCCCTCCCAACGGGTCTGGCTTCATTTAAGACATATTCAAGAAAAAATAGCAGAGCTAAACAAGATTATTAATTCTGATTTAGTGATTATGGATGCCAGAAAATGCTTTATTAAAAATGGCCCATCAAAGGGAGAAGCTAGAGAACCAAAATTAATCTTAGCTTCAAGAAATAGAGTGTTCCTTGATGTTGAAGGAATAAAAATTATCCAGAGCTTTAAAGGCAATTCTTTAAAGAATATTGACCCTTGGCAGATGCCCCAAATTAAGAGAGCAGTGGAATTCTCTATAGATGATAAAATTAACTAGCGTGAGTTAATTTGAGTATTTTTTATAACCTTAATATGTTAAAATATATTAATAATTGTTCAATCAAGAGAGAACTGATTTTGAATAATGAAAATAACAAAGGAAAAATTTAAGGACATTCTTGTTTCTCCGGGCTTTATTACAGAAGAGCAATTTAATGATGCCCTAAAGAAGGCTGAAGACAAGAGTCAACCCTTAGAAGAGATTTTAATAGAAAAAGAATTAATTACCGATGAGCAATTGGGGAAATTAATTGCCACAGAAACTGGTTATAAATTCGTTAACCTGAGAGAGACTGCCATTTTAGAAGAAGTTCTGAAAATTGTCCCCGAGATTGTTGCTAAAAATCAAAAAGTTATTGTTTTTGATAAAACAAAGGAAGGATTAAAGGTGGCGATGGCAGACCCTGATAATTTTAAAATGATTGACTGGTTAGAAAGAAAGACAGGAGAAAAAATAATTCCTTATTATGCAACTAAAAGAGATATTAAGATAAGTTTAGTCCATTACCGCAAAGAGTTAAAGAAAAAGTTTAAAGAGATTATTCAAGCCCAGATAGAGCTTGCAGAGAAAGGAAAAGTTAAGGCAGAGGATGTTCCTATTATCAAAATTGTTGACACCTTAATTGAGTATGCTTATCAAAATAGGGCTTCAGACATTCATATTGAACCCTTGGAAGCTGAGGTTCAGGTCCGTTTTAGAATAGATGGAATTCTACATAATGTCTTAACTTTAGATAAAGACATTCATGATTTAATTGTCACTCGTGTTAAGGTTTTATCAAAACTAAGGACTGACGAACATTTTTCTGCTCAAGACGGTAAGTTTGATGTAGAATTTGAAGGAGAAAGATTTGACATTAGGGTGTCAATTATCCCTGTAACAGAAGGGGAGAATATAGTAATGAGATTGTTATCTGAAAGAGCAAGGCGCTTTACTTTAGAAACATTGGGTCTTTCTGATACAGATTTAAAAAAACTTAAAACAGCTATTAAAAAGTCTTACGGTATGATTTTGGCTACAGGGCCTACTGGATGCGGAAAAACCACCACCTTATATGCTATTTTAAAACTATTAAATAAGCCCGAGGTCAATATCTGTACTATTGAAGACCCTGTTGAATATGACATTGAGGGGGTGAGCCAGATTCAAGTCAATCCAAAAACCAATTTGACTTTTACCAAAGGCCTTCGTTCTATTGTCAGGCAAGACCCTGACATTATAATGGTGGGAGAGATTAGAGATGAAGAAACAGCAGATATTGCTGTTAACTCAGCAATGACAGGCCACTTGGTTTTATCCACCATGCACGCTAATACTGCCTCAACCAACTTAATTCGTTTAATAGATATGGGAATTGAACCCTTTCTAGTTGCCTCTTCCTTAAATATAGTTATTGCCCAGAGATTAGTTAGAAAAATATGTATGCAGTGTAGGGAAAGTTATGAAATTACTAGAAAGGAATTGGAAAAATTACGCTTATCAGAAGGTGTAATCAGGAAGTTTTTTAAGGATAAAATCAAAATCAGGGTTTATCGGGGAAAAGGATGCAGGGCTTGTGTTAACACTGGTTATTCCGGAAGAATAGGGATATTTGAAGTTTTGGAAATGGAAGAGGATATTCAAGGACTTATTATGGAAAAAGCCAATTCTCTTTTAATAGAAAAAGAAGCTATCGAAAATGGAATGACTACTATGTTAGACGATGGAATAAACAAGGTTTTAGCCGGTCTGACAACAATTGAAGAAATTGTCAGGGTTGTTCGTGAATAAAAAAAATGAAAAAAAAGCTATCTGAAAAAACAAAAAAAAGAGGAGAATACAACTTCACAGAGTCTGTTTCCATGGTTACTCATAATTTAAAAACACCTCTTTCTGTAATAAAGGGTTATCTTGAAGTTTTGCTTTCTGGAGATTTAGGTGAATTAAATAACCAGCAGGAAGAGTACCTAAGAGATATATTGGAAAATACCCAACAGATGATAACTTTGGTTAAAGACATTTTAGATGTGGCTAGGATTGAAGCTAATCAGTTGGCTTTTATTGAAAAACCGACAGATTTAGTCAAGCTTGCAAAAGAAACTGTTAAAGAATTTTCTACTTTGGCTAAAGCTAAAAATTGTACTCTTTCTCTCCAAATTTCAAACAAACTTCCTTTAACTAAGACTGATCCCATTAAAGTTAAACAGGTAATGTACAATATTGTTTCAAATGCCCTTTTTTATAATAGAAGAAAAGGAGAGGTTAAAGTCTCTCTTTTTAGAAAAGGCAAAAGAGTAGTCTTTTGTTGTAAAGATACCGGGATAGGAATAGGAGAAGAGGAAAAAAAGAAAATTTTTACAAAATTTTATCGTAGCCAAAAAGCAATTCCCCTTATTACCAGTGGTTCAGGCTTGGGACTTTTTATTTCAAAAGCAATGATTGAAAAGATGGAAGGGAAGATGTGGTTTAGATCTGAAGAAGGCAAAGGAAGCACTTTTTGTTTTTCTTTACCTATAAAACAATAATTTATGGAAAAAGCTAAAATTCTTATAATTGAAGACGATAGATTTTTAATCAAACTTTACGCTAATAAATTACGGCGGGATGGTTTTGAAATAATGGAAGCTATTTCCGGGGAAGAAGGATTAAACAAAATTTTAAGAGAAAAACCAGATCTAGTGGTTTTGGATTTAGTCTTGCCTCAAAAGAGTGGTTTTGAGATTTTAAGCGAAATTAAGATGAATCCTGAAACAAAAAACATTCCCGTTATCATCCTTTCTAATTTAGGACAAGAAACTGATATTAAAAAAGGGTTAAGTCTTGGAGCTGTAGCTTATTTGATAAAAACAGATTTTTCAATTAATCAGTTACCGGAAATAGTAAAAGAACATTTGGTGAAATCAAAAAGAAAATAGAGTTTACTATATGACTAAAGATAAAACCAAAAAGAAAACAGCAGTTTCTTTTTTTGGAAGAATCTCTTATTTAGATAAGGTTTTTTTTATTAAACATTTATCTTTAATGATAAAAAGCGGATTACCTCTTCGAGAATCACTGGCAATAATACAAGAACAAACAAAGAAAAGAAAATTTAAAAATGTTTTAGGAGATATTATTGAAAACATTGAGAGGGGTCGCTCTCTATCTTATAGTTTAGCTCGTTATCCCAATATATTCGGCAGTTTTTATATAAATATGATTAAGGTGGGGGAGGACTCTGGCACTTTAGAAGAAAGTCTCAATTATTTGGTAGCTCAACTGGAAAAAAACTATGAATTAAGACAGAAAATGATAGCTGCCATGATTTACCCTGCTTTTATTTTAATGGCTATTATTATTATCGGTTCTCTTATCACTTATTTTATCCTTCCTAAGATCACTGATATTTTTAAAGTCTTTAAGATTGAGATACCTTTAGCAACAAGGATATTAATTTATTTTACCCAAATTATCACTGATTATGGGTTTTTTATATTAGCAGGTGTTGTTTTCCTTTTTTTAATCTTGTCTTTAATTTCTAGAATCAAAGCTATAAAAACCATATTTTACCAGCTGACTTTAAATTTTCCCATTTTAGGTTCAATGGTACGGAATATGAATTTAGTCTATTTTGCTCGGAGTTTGGGTCTTCTTTTAAAAAGTGGAGTGCCATTAATAAATGCTTTAGACATAACCAAGACTACTTTATCAAATATAATTTATCAAAAAAAAATAGAAGAGTTAATAGAAAAAGTCAAAGAGGGCAAACCAATATCCAGTTTTTTAAAGGAAGAAAGAGCTGTTTTTCCTTCAGTATTTTCTCGTATGATAGGAATAGGCGAAAAAACAGGGAGCTTGGAGGAAACTTTGAGCTATTTAGGTGATTTTCATGAATCAGAATTAGACAGATCTCTTAAAACCTTTACTACTATTTTTGAGCCCCTCCTATTGTTAGTTGTTGGGCTGGTGATAGGCTTTGTATCTGTGGCAATTATTTCTCCGATATATGAAGTCACTAGAGGATTACATCCCTAGCTCAGCTAGGGGAATTACTTTATTTGAAGTTATAATAACAATTGCTATTTTTACTCTATTAATAGCGTTTTTATCACCTTCAACTCTTGATTTTTACCAAGAGAGAGAGTTTGATGTTCATTTCAAAAGCATTGTTCAGTCTTTAAGGAGAGCCCAATTACAATCAATGGCAGGGGAAAAGGAATCTTCTTTTGGTTTTTATTTCGGGACCAATTACTATATTTTATTTAAAGGAAATTCTTATGCCAGACGGGATGTAGTTTTTGACGAACTCTTTGAATTACCAGCTGATTTTTTAATTAGCGGGATATCAGAGATTGTTTTTAGTAAAATTAAAGGTCTTCCTTCTGATACAGGAGATATTGTTTTAACTTCAGGAAACAGGTCAGGGACAATCAGTATTAATGAGATGGGAATGATTAATTACTAAAAGTAAAAATCAAATGTCAAAAAATGAAAAAGAATTAGGGCAGTCTTTAATTGAACTCTTAATTGCAATGAGTATATTTGTAATGGCTGTTTCAGTTATTAGTTTTTTAATTTTAGATGTTTATTTATCTGATAAAGCAGGCAGGGAAAAAACAATAGCTACTTTCTTAGCTCAAGAGGGGATGGAGGCTGCAAGGTCAATAAGAGACAATAATTGGGATGACTTAATAAATGGAGAACATGGACTTGCAATTTCAGTTAATAAATGGGTTTTTGAAGGAAACCAAGAAGACATTAGTAATTATCTTGGAGAAGGGACAAGGAAAATTATTATAGAAGATGTAGGCATTGAGCGTAAAAAAGTCACTTCTCAGGTAGCTTGGAAATTAACAGAGGTTCGTTCAGAAGAAGTTAGTCTGATTACCTATTTAACTAATTGGACAGAGGTTAGCCTTATTGAAACTTGTGATCCTTATTGTCAATCAATTGGCTACAGTAGCGGCATTTGCAGAAAAAACGTTAGAGAATGCGGTCTTAATGGTGAGATTAATGAGCCAGGTGGTGATGGATATTGTACTGGAGGTCCTCAAGAAGACACTTGTTGCTGTCTTCCTTAACTATTATGAAAGGATTTACTATCATTGAATTAATAATTTACATTGGGATTGTAGCTGGAATTTTACTAGTACTCTTTAATTTTGGATGGGAGATTGTTTATGGAGATATTAAATCCCAGACTATTAGAGAAGTCCAGCAGAACTCTCGTTTTGCAATGGAAAAGATAATAGAAAGCGTTTTATCAGCTAGCGGGATTAATAGCCCTCTTGAGGGGAATTCTGATGATTTTCTTTCTTTAGAAATGCAAGATTTAACCTTGAGCCCTACAGTATTTGAAGTATTTGATGGAAGATTAATAATTACCCAGGCAGGAAACAGTCCTTATCAATTAACCAATAACAGAGTAAGAGTTACCAGTCTTCAGTTTAGCAATCTTTCTTATGAAGATACGCCTGGAACCATAAGGGTTGAAATGACAATTGAGCATTTTAATCCAGGTGATATAAATCAATATGAAGCATTTTTATCTACAAAAAATACAGTTTCCTTGCGAAAGTAAAAAATATTCTTTAGCAGAACAGGGATATATAGCCTTAATTTCTGTTATAATTATTTCTGCTTTAATAGTAATAATTGCTTCTTCTGCCAATCTAATTAGTATTAGTGAATCAAGTATGGGTTTGAAGGAAAGGCAGTCTTGGGAAGCTTTTTATTTGGCTAATGCCTGTGGAGAGGAAGCTTTAATAAAATTAAAAGAAAGCTTAAAATACAAAGGGAATGAGACATTTGTCTTTGATAACGGGAGTTGTGAGATATCAGGTGCAACAGGGGGTGGAAATACAAACAGAAGAATAATAGCCTCGGGTTCAGCTTATAATATGGTTAGGAAAATAAAAATTGAAATAAACCAGGTAAATCCAGAGATGGATATAGAATCGTGGTTGGAAATAACAGACTAAAAAACCTATGTTTTTCTTAATTGCGGGTCAATTAAGAAAGCTAAATTATGTTTAATTTTTTTAAAAAATTTCCTTTAGGTCTTGATATTAGCGATTTTTCGATTGAGGTCTTACAACTTAAAAGAGAGGCTGGCAAGATAGTTGTGTCAGCTCACGGTCGTACCGAATTAGAACCTGGTATTGTGGAAAATGGTAAAATTGTAGATAAAAAAAGACTCAAGGAAAAACTTAAGGAACTTCTTCCCGAGAAAAAGTTAAACAGGATGAAGGCCAATAAAGTAATTCTTTCCCTTCCTGAATCAAGAACCTTTTTACATGTCTTCAAGACTTTTAAGGATAATTTATCAGATGAGGAAGCAGAGAAGATAATAGAGAGTCATGCTCTAAAGACTATTCCTTTAGAACCAGACAAAATATACTCTGATTATCAGATAGTTTCAGAAACAGATAATATTCAAGAAGTTCTTTACGTTGCTGCCACAAAAGAAGTCGTAAATGATTACATAGATGTTTTAAAAGGGGTAGGATTGGAACCTTTGGTGTTGGATGCAGAGTCTGCCAGTCTGGCTCGTGCCTTTAAAGAGGAAGGAATTCCAGACGCTGCTCTTCTTATTATTGATATTGGAGCTGAGGCCACTGTTTTAACTCTTTTTGACAAGGGATCTATCAAGCTAAGCTCAGTCGTTCCCGTAGCTGGAAATCATTTTACCAAAGAGATTGCAGAAAAATTAAAAGTTTCCTTGAAAGAAGCCGGAGAACTAGAGAGAAACTGCGGTTTAGATGATAAAAAAGGAGGAGGAAGAGTAATGTTTGTTTTACAAGGTGCGCTAAACGATATTTTAAATGAAACTAAAGGCCTTATTGGGTTTTATGAGCAAAAAGAAAAGAGAATGGTGAAGAAGGTTGTACTTTGCGGAGGGTCTAGTCTAATACCAAAGATAGTTTCTTATTTTTCTTCAAATTTGGGTATCGAGACAAAGCTAGGTGATCCTTCCTTAATATGCCCTGATCTTAATGATATAAGAACTGAATCAGGAAAGCTTCATCCGGTTTTATTTTCTAATGTCGTTGGTCTTGCCTTAAGAGGTTTAGAAAAAGACCCAGAATCCTCGGGAATAAATTTAATACCTATCAAAGAAAGGCATAAGGCCGTCCCTGGTGGAAGAAAATTCAAGGGAAAAAGATCCTTTAACTTATTTGTTATAGTTGTCTTTCTTTTAGTTGTCTGCTTTTTAGGTTGGGTCATTTACAATTATATTTTAAAACTTCCTTTAGTCTAGTTTGAAGTTGAAGCGCCAGCAGTCAAAGAAGAACCATCGAATATTGGAAAAAGAAATGGAAGAAGATTTTAACAGTCTTTTTGTTTTACCTCTTCTTTCCAGAGCATAAAAACTACTTTAGATAGTTTAGAAGTTGAATAAAGAGAGTTTTTATTAATACTTTGAGTTTTTGAATAAACTGTTTTAATTAATTATTTTTTTGTGTTATAGTTATAGAAACAAGTAATTTTTAAAAGGTCATTTATATTTATTAACAATTTTAAAACACAGTTTATGTATAATAAAAAAGGATTTTCTCTTATTGAAATCTTAATTGCCATTACTCTTATTACAATGTTAGCCTCCATTGTGATAATTGCTATTAACCCTGGCCGACAATTTGCTCAAGGAAGAAACACTCAGAGATGGACCGCTGTTAATTCTATTCTTAATTCTGTTCATCAGAATATGGTGGACAACAATGGAATTTGGACTTGTGATGCTGATGGTGATGGTACTCCAGAACCCACTGGAGATGATGTTATTCCTGCTTCAGCTACTAATATTGGTTCTGGAGGGACAGATTATGATATTTGTGATTGTATAGTTCCTGATTATGTAGCTACTATGCCTTATGACCCCAGCATTGGCTTTCATACAGACTGTACTGCTTACGATACTGGTTATGAGATTTTACAAGACGCAACTTCAAAAAGAGTGACTGTTTCAGCTCCTGATGCTGAACTTGGAACAACAATTAGCATAACTAGATAGAAACTTGTTTAATACTGAAAGATTTTAAAACCTTGTCCAAGGATTGCCTTGGGCTTTTTTTAACTGTTATAATTGAAAGTAGTTGGGATATTTTCAGTTAATTATTATAAAAAATCTATGAAAGCTTCAGCTATCGCTAATACTAATATTGTTTTGGTAAAATACTGGGGAAAGAGGAATGAAAGATTAATATTACTAAATAACGACTCTATTTCTTTAACTTTAGATAGCTTAAATTATGAGAAAGCTTAGAGACAAATTAATTTTTATAAAGTTAGGAGGTTCTTTAATTACTAAAAATAAACCTTATACTGTAGATTTAATAAAATTAAGACAAATAGTGAAGGAAATTCATCAGCTAAAGCGAAAAATGAAATTTAAATTACTGATTGGAAATGGAGGAGGTTCTTTTCCCCATGTGTCAGCTAAGAAGTTCAGAACCGCAGAGGGATTTATAAATAAAAAAAGTAAAAGGGGGCAGACTATAGTCCAAGATGATGCTTCAAGATTAAACAGAATTGTAGTTGGAGAATTAATTAAAGCTGGAGTAAATGCAATTTCTATCCAACCCTCAGCTGCTTTAATGACAAAAGAGGGGAAAATTAAGTCTTTCTATTTAGAGCCAATTAAAAGCTATTTAAAACACGATTTAGTTCCAGTGGTTTATGGAGATGTTGTAGTTGATTTGAGTAGAGGCTGTTCAATTGTGTCTACTGAAAAGATCTTTAGCTATCTGGCAAAGAAATTAAAGCCAAATAAAATCATAATGATGGTAAAAGTGGAAGGGGTTTATGATTCTGAAAAAAGAGTTATTGCTAGAATAAATAAGCATAATTTTAGAAAAATAAAAGGTTTCTTAAAACAAGCTGATAAAATAGATGTTACAGGTGGTATGCTCCATAAGGTAAAAACAGCTATTAAAATGGCAAAAGGAGGTTTTGAGGTCAATATAATCGGTAGCAAAAAAGGGAATCTTGAAAAGTGCTTAGAAGGAGAAGGGGTTGGAACAGCAATAACAAAGCTTTGAAAGATTAATAGGTTTAAAAACTAATATCATAGTTGTGAATTATAAATTTTGTTAGTATAATATAAAAATGGAAAATGAAAATGCAAAAAATTCAGAAAGGATTGGGATTAGCGAATCTCTAAAAATTCTTATATTCGTTAACAAAAGAGCAATAACAGCCCTGTTTATTGCTATTCCTTCGCTTTTTATTTTAATACAGGTTGTTGGGGTAAAAATTCCATATGGGCTTTTGATTACATTATTAATATTGGCCCCGACAATTTTAGTTTATCTCTATTTATTGTCTAAAAAAGCGCATAAAACAAAGGAAGTGGAGAACATATGCTTAGCTTATCTTATTTCAAATACAATTCTCTATACCTTTATAATTCATTATATGGGTGGAGTGGAGGGGATAGGGATTTTTCTTTATTCTTTCCTTATTATTGAGGCCAGCATCATCCTTCCAACAAAAAGGTCATTCTTGGTAATATTAACAGCTATTATTTCATTTAGCGCCTTAGGTTTTTTAGAATATTACAAAGTTATTCCCCATTATGAATTTTTCCTTACAGGACCTGAAGTATATGATAATTTTTCTTATTTGCTTTTTATAATAGTTTTTGGAGCTATTTTCGCGTTTAATTATTCTGGCTTAATAGCTAGAAGGTTTTCTAACGTATACAGGGAAGTAAGCGATACTTTAAATAAAGAAAGAGTAGAATTAGTTAAAGCTCAATCACAACTAAAAGAATCTAAAGACACCTTAGAGGTAAGGGTTGAAGCCAGAACAAAAGAACTTGAGGAGTTCAGTAGGAATCTTGAAGGAAAGGTTGAGCAAAGAACAAAAGAACTACAAGAAAAGATAAAAGAATTAGAGAAGTTCCATAAGTTTACTGTAGGCAGAGAATTAAAGATGACTGAATTAAAAGAGGAAATAAAGAATTTTGAGAGAAAGGAAAAAATAGAGTGATAGTAAATTTTATTTAATAATAAACTACAGAGAAAATTTTCTCTGTTTTTTTATACTTTAAATATAGAGTATCATTGACTTTTAGCAATTTCAATTATGGTGAGACCAATAAAACCAAGAAGAATTTTGTTTAATCCAAACGTCACTTATTTTAAGCCAAGAGCAATACCTCTTTCTATGTTAGAGGAAGTGCGTTTGGCAGTAGGTGAGCTAGAAACAATCAGACTTTGCGATTTTAAGGGTTTGGACCAAACAGCAGCTGCTAGGAAAATGAAAATTTCCCAGAGTACTCTTGGTCGGATTTTAACTTCAGCTAGAAAAAAAATAGCTAAAGCTCTTGTTGTAGGAAAGGCAATAAAGATTTATAAGAAGTAATCGAAAGTTAATTTTGAAAGTTGTGATATAATGAAAGAAATAATATGGCAATTACCTTTCTTTATATACTAATCTTTACTTCTTTAATTAGTCTCTTAGCTTTTATTGGAGCTTTGACTTTGTTTTTGAAAGAAAGATTGTTAGATCAAATCCTTTTGTTTTTGGTGGCTTTTTCTGCCGGATCCTTATTAGGAGGGGCATTTTTTCATTTAATCCCAGAAGCAATCGAAATAGTTCAACCCAATCAAGTTTTGAACTTGTTTTTATATTTAATCTTTGGATTTTGTACATTCTTTGTCTTAGAAAATTTTATTAGATGGCATCATCATCATGCAAGAGAACACCCAAAAATAATGCCATTTTCTTATTTAATATTAATTTCAGATGCCATTCACAATTTTATTGATGGTTTAATTATTGCCGCTTCTTTTGTAACTTCCTTTCAGATTGGAGTAGTTACTTCTTTGGCAGTAGCTCTTCATGAGATTCCTCAAGAAATTGGAGATTTTGGAATTTTAGTCTATGGAGGATTTAAAAAAAGAAGAGCATTGTTTTTAAACTTTTTATCAGCTGTCAGTGTAATTTTTGGCGGGATTGTTGGATTTTTACTTTCAGAGAAGTTAGGAAAATCAATTGTTTTTTTATTGCCCTTTGCCGCTGGCAATTTTATTTATATTGCTTCTTCAGATTTAATTCCTGAAATCAAACAGCAAAAAGATTTTAAAAGATCAATGATTTATTTTGTTGTATTTTTATTGGGGATATTTTCAATGCTGTTGATTAAATTGTTTTAGAGATTTTTAAAAATCTGCTATAATAAGAGAGTAATGCCTGAACTAGAAAATAATGGAAAATCAGAAGAAATGTCTGTTTGGGTAGACAAAGAAGGAATAGTTAATATAAAAATGATTAGAAACTTAACTTCAGAAATGGTTAAAGAAATAATAAACCTTATTAAAAACTGTGGCAAAAGCAAAAAGTAAACCTGAAAAATTAAAAAAATATAAAGAATACGTTAAAAAGTCTCTTTCTGAACTGACTCCTATTTTACAGAAAGCAGCTGTTGGTGACTTTACAAAAGAAATTGAAATTCCAAAAAAAGAAGATGAGTTTTCAGAATTATTTGTAGGGCTAAGCTTAATGATGGAGGATTTGAGGGAGCTAGAGGAGGTAAGGAAAAAAACTGAAGAAGAAAGGAAGAAAACTGAGGCAGAGCGTCAAATAAGATTATCTGAACTTGAAAAATGGAGAAAACTGACAACAGATAGGGAACTGAAAATGGTAGAGCTAAAAAAAGAAATTGATAGATTAATAGAAGAGATAAGTAGGTTAAAAGGAGAGTAGAGAAAAGTAGTAAAAAAGAGACCTTTAACTGAGAATTTTTTCTCAGTTTTATTTTTCCACAGATCGTCCTTGACAAGCTTTTTATTAGGAATAAAATGTAACTAGGAATTATTATTAATAACAAATGTGACTAAAAAAAAGAAAAAAGAAAGAATCACCTCTCAAAAAAAACTCATATTAGATTATTTAAAAAGTGTTAAATGCCATCCTTCAGCTGAAAAAGTTTTTTTTGAAGTTCAAAAAAAGTTACCAAGGATAAGTCGGGGAACTGTTTATAGAATTTTAAAAAATTTAAAAGAAAAAAGCGAAATTCAAGAAATTCCCTGTAAGGTTTGCCGTTATGATGGTGATATTTCTTCCCATGCCCATTTTATTTGTCAAAGATGTAACAAAATTTTTGATATTTTTGATATCTGCAGGGAGTGTGATATTTTAAGACGTAAAAAAACAAAGGTTGGCGTAATAAAAAATTATCAAATTCATTTTTATGGAATCTGTAAAAATTGCCAAAGGAAAAAATAAAAAACTTGTGACGAGTTTACCTAATTATTGTCACGACTGTAAAAAAGAAATTAAGATTAAGGATAAAGAGATTAAGAACGGTTTTTTGCTTGAGTATGAAGATAGCGGAAAAAAGATATTTGTTTTAAAATGCAATGAATGTTTTAAACAAAACCCGAGCTTGGCTAACTTTCAGAAATGTGAGGTTTACTCAAGGGTAGTTGGTTATTTAAGGCCTGTTGATCAATGGAATTTCGGGAAACAACAAGAGTTTAAGGAAAGGAAAGAATATAAAGTAGCGAAAGTAAAGACCAACTAATTAAATTTTTAAAAATCAAAAGGTTAAAATAATCCTAAGTTATTAAAGAGTATTTAATCATGAGCAATAAAAAAAAGGATAAAAAGTATAAAACAGAGATTACTTGCTTGAAATGTAAGACGAAATTTGATATTTGGCTTGTAAATGCAAATTTTGAATCTGATGTTGAAGAAAAAATAAGAAAGAGATTTTATAATTATTGTGGTATTTGTAAAGAGTATGAGAAATACTTAGATGTAGAAAAAGACAAAAAAGAAAAAAAAGGTCGCTTTAAAGAGGCTTAAAATAAAAAAAATATGTTATCAAAACTACCAACAAATCTTCAAAAAGTATCTAAAGAAAATATAGATAAAGAAATATTAAGAGTAGGAATGATAGCCGAACTAGATGCTGTTAGTTTCTATGAACAATTAGCTGTAATGACAGAAAATGAAAACATTAAAAAAGTTCTCATGGATATAGCAAAAGAAGAAAAAACTCACGTTGGTGAGTTTGAAGCTTTACTATTAAAAATAGACAAAGAATACGAGAGAGAATTAGAAGAGGGAAAGAAAGAAGTTGAGGAATTAACAGGGTAATTGAGAAAAAAAATTCCTTGAAAAAATAATTTATTTTTAAGGAATAAATCCCTTTTCTAAAAATAAATCTGTTTCCGGCATTTTTAAACGAGCTCCTTTTTCTTAAATTATATAACAAAAATCCATTTTTGTCAAAAGTCATAAAATAAAATTAAATAAAAATATGAATAACAAATTTTATACCCTACCAGAACTTCCTTACTCTTATAAGGATTTGGAACCCTATATCTCTGAAGAACAATTAAAGATTCATCATCAAAAACATCATCAAGGTTATGTTAATAAAACCAACCTTATCTTAGAGAGTTTGGAAAAAGCTAGAAAAGAAGGAATTGATTTGGATGCAAAATCTACTTTAAAAAATCTTTCTTTTAACATCGGAGGCCATATTTTACATTCTCTATTTTGGTCTAATTTAGCAAAAGAAGGTTCAGGCGGAGGAGGAGAACCCAAGGGGGAGATAGCTGATCTTTTAGAGAAAGAGTTTGGAAACCTTGAAAGATTTAAAAAGGAGTTTTTTCAGGCTGCTTTTTCTGTTGAAGGTTCTGGTTGGGCAGCTCTATCTTTCTGCGAAAAAACAAAAAGGCCTTTAATAATGCAGATAGAAAAGCATAATATTAATCTCTATCCAAATTTCCAAATCTTAATGGTTTTAGACGTTTGGGAGCATGCCTATTATCTGGATTATAAAAACCAAAGAGCAAAGTTTGTGGAATCTTTCTGGAATATTGTTAATTGGGATACGATAAACAAGAGACTTAGTGAAAACTAATATAAGTTTAAAAAATAATAAAAACATGAAAAAATATTTTTTTCTAACAATCTTAATAAATATTCTTTTTCTTTTACCTATTATTATTTCAGCCAATGAATATTATGACATGATGCCGATGATGGGTAATTTCGGCGTTTGGGGATGGTTTGGTTTGGTTTTTATGATTTTGTTTTGGGTTTTAGTCGTTGTTGCGATTATATCTTTGATTAAATGGCTGATTAATCAACAAAGAGGTGAGGCTAAAAGCAACTCTGCCTTAGACATCCTCAAAAAACGTTATGCCAGAGGCGAAATTAATAAAGAAGAATTTGAAGAGAAAAAGAAAGGTTTAATTTAAAAACTATGAAAGGTAAATTATATAAATGCAAAGTTTGTTTGCACAAATACAGAGATAAAAAATTGGCTCAAAGATGCGGAATTTGGTGCGTTGTTCATGATAGTTGTAATTTAGAGGTAATAAAACACGCTGTTAATCTAAAAGAATGGCATAAACGAATGGGTAAAGCATAAAGATTTTAAAGAGTATAAATTAGGAAAAATGAATCATAAGAAAGGGTATAGAAATCATGAAGATTCAAGTCTATTAAAGTAAGAAAGAGAACATATGCCTGACGATAAATTAAAAAATATTATACAGCAAATTCTCGCACATGCCGATATTAAGATAAACGGTGGCCGGCCATTTGATATTCAGGTCCATAATGATGATTTTTATGGTCGGGTATTAAGTCAGGGCTCATTTGGACTGGGTGAGGCCTATATGGATGGATGGTGGGATGTAGAGCGGCTTGATGAATTTTTCGTTAGAGTTTTCCAAGCCGATCTAGAAAGGGAGATTCGCCATAACTGGAGAACACTGTTGTTCTCTCTTGGTCAAATTCTTATTAATCGACAAAAAAAATCAAAGGCCTTTGAGATTGGTGAACGCCATTATGACATTGGAAACGATTTATACCAAGCGATGCTCGATAAACGCATGGTATATAGTTGTGGGTATTGGAAAAATACAAAGAACCTGGACGAAGCACAAGAGTTAAAGTTAGAACTGGTCTGTAATAAATTAGGGCTCAAAGAAGGTATGAAGGTGCTCGATATTGGTTGTGGTTGGGGGAGTTTTGCAAAATATGCTGCAGAAAAGTATGGTGTTTCTGTTGTTGGTATTACTGTTTCAAAGGAACAGGTGTAACTGGGAAAGAAGTTGTCTGCAGGACTCCCTATTAAGATAAAGCTTCAGGACTATCGGGATGTTGAGGGTATCTATGACCACATTGTTTCATTAGGGATGTTTGAACATGTAGGATACAAAAATTACCGTTTGTATATGGAGGTGGTACACCGTCACCTTCGCGACAATGGTTTATTCTTACTTCATACTATTGGAGAAAATAGGTCTGAAAAAATAAATGACCCATGGGTTGAAAAATACATATTCCCAAATTCGATGCTTCCTTCAATTAAGCAGATAGGTTCCGCCATTATGAGGTTGTTTGTGATGGAAGATTGGCATAGCTTCGGTGCAGATTATGATAAAACGCTGATGGCGTGGTTTCATAATTTCGACAGGAACTGGGAGACTCTCAAGCTACATTATAGTGAACGGTTCTACCGTATGTGGAAGTATTTTTTGCTTGCATCAGCTGGAGTGTTTCGGGCACGGAGAAATCAATTATGGCAAATAGTGTTATCTAAAAAAGGTGTTCTTGGAGGGTACAGATCTATACGTTAAAAATTTTTAAATAGAACCATTTTTTGTTCTATTGGTAAATAAAAAAAATAACCGATTTTAAAAACAAAATCGGTTTTTA